>ERZ802827.1104-NODE-1104-length-13793-cov-9.16691_pt1 | contig 13793 bp, 16 predicted proteins | sample MGYA00345652_ERZ802827 | MGnify/ENA primary metagenome ERZ802827 (study PRJEB30503, sample SAMEA104212372) | marine metagenome | biome: Westerlies Biome; feature: [SRF] surface water layer (ENVO:00010504) within the epipelagic zone...; material: water... | reverse complement strand
ATGGCTGTGTTAAACCCACGCCTTTCATTTCTAGATGAAACCGACTCGGGCTTAGATATAGATGCACTAAAGGTCGTCTCTGACGGTGTCAACAAAATTGCAAGTCCTGAAAATGCAATTGTCATGATTACCCATTACCAACGACTGCTGAACTACATAAAACCAGATTTTGTGCACGTAATGATGAATGGCAAAATTGTTAAGTCTGGAGATATTTCGTTAGCTGAAGAATTGGAAGCCAACGGATATGATCAGATGCAAAAAGAATTAGCCTAAACAGGAGACGGTATAAATGAGCAGTGTAAGTACAAAAGAATTAATTCATGCCTACGTCCAATTACCAGGTGTACTTCGTGAGAATTTCAAAGAACTGAGATCACAGGCGAAAGAAAACCTAGATACCTGCGCATTCCCTACTAAAAAGGATGAAGAATGGCGTTTTACGGATCTCAAGTCCATCACATCGAATAAATTTGAATCGGTAGACACCGGTATAGCTCAAGCTGATCTTGAGTTGGACGAGTACCACTTACCGGAAGCAATGAGCTCAAGATTGGTTTTTATTGATGGCAACTTCAGTCCGTCACACTCTGCGATTGAAGGAATGCCCGATGGAGTCATTGTAGGTAACATAAATGACTTCCCTGAACATGAGCAACTGCGCTCACACTTAGGGACCATGACCAACTACGAAGATGATGTATTTGTCCCTCTGAATGATGTCAATTTTCAAGATGGAACGTTCATTTTTGTACCCAAGGAAACGGTTATTGAGCAACCAATACATATACTGAATGTGTTTACCCATCGAAATAATCCACATTTTGTAACACCACGAGTATTATTTGTGGGAGAGATGTATTCAAAGGCTACCATTATTGAAGAGCATATTGGCCTTTCGGACAATGTTTATTTGAACGTCCCTGTCAATGAGTTTAGGCTCTACAGCGGGGCTCATGTTCACCACGCTCGGATACAGCGTGACAGCAAAAATGCGTCACACATATCTCGACCTGTCGCTATGTTAGATGCCCATGCAGAATACCATTCATACACTATTTGCTTGGGTTCTAAATTATTCCGTAATGAACCCAGAGTTATACAGAATGCAGAAGAGGTGGACTTCACTGTTGATGGTTTAGTACTTATTGATGGAGAGCAAATTGCAGATACGCATTCAATCATGGATCACCGATTTTCTCATGGAAACTCACATCAGTTACACAAAGTGGTTGTCAACGATCAGGCTCACTCAATCTTTAATGGTAAAATCTTTGTGGCAAAAGACGCTCAAAAGATAGACTCCTTTCAAGAAAACAGAAATTTACTTATTTCAGACACAGGTAAAGTAAATACAAAACCACAACTAGAAATATTTGCTGATGATGTCCGGTGCTCTCATGGTGCAACCATAGGTCAATTACAAGATGAAGAGGTGTTTTATTTGCAGAGTAGAGGGCTTACTGAGCAAAAGAGTAGAGAGCTATTGGTTTACGCATTTGCTCTTGAATCGGTTGAGAGCATGGCGGTTAAATCAGTAGAAGAGTTATTATTAAAAGAAGTAATCGCCTATACCAACAGAGATTAAGTGATACGGTAGACGATTGTACATACATAAAAGGTAAGGATGAGCGCTATAGATTGGAATCACATACGAAGTCAATTCCCTGTTCTTAAAACACAAGTTAATGGGCATGCACTCAGTTATTTAGATAATGGTGCCTCTAGCCAGATGCCAGAGTCCGTTATAACTAGACTAACCGACTACCATCGTTATGAGCATGCTAACATTCATCGTGGTGTACATCATCTGTCACAAACAGCTACCTCAGCCTATGAGGATACCCGTAGTTTGGTTAGGGATTTTCTTCATGCTGAGAGTCTTGAACAAATCATATTCACGACAGGAACAACCGATTCCATCAACCTAGTAGCCCAATCGTGGGGCAGCATCAATCTTTCTGTGGGGGACGAAATTATATTATCGGAAATGGAGCACCATGCTAATATAGTTCCATGGCAAATGATTGCTCAAAAAACAGGAGCCATCATAAAAGTGATTCCACTTCTCGATAACGGTGAGCTAGACTTAGAGGTGTATTCAACTTTGTTGTCTGAGCGAACAAAAATGGTTGCCTTAGTTCATGTATCTAACACCTTAGGTACGATCAATCCTGTTTTAGAAATAATAGAAAAGGCAAAAACTGTTGGAGCAAAAGTACTAATCGATGGTGCACAGGCAACCCCACATATGAAGGTTGATGTGCAGAAGTTAGGAGTCGATTTTTACACCTTTTCTGCACATAAAATGTGTGGTCCTACAGGCTTTGGTATATTATACGGAGAGAGGTCACTTTTAGAATCTATGCCCCCGTACAGAGGAGGAGGAGATATGATAGATAAGGTTAGTTTCTCTGGAACAACGTATAATGATCTTCCTCATAAATTTGAAGCAGGAACACCACCTATTGCTGCTGGTATAGCATTTGGCGAGGCTATACGGTACTTAAATGATATTGGGTTGGATGAAATTACTCAACGAGAGTCTTATCTCTTAGAGTATGCCATGGAAGGTTTTAGTACACTAGATCATGTTCGATTTATAGGCACCTCCAATAATAAAACATCGGTTATTTCTTTTTTATTAGATGACATTCACCCAACAGATGCGGGTACTATATTAGATAAGTATGGAATTGCCGTACGTACCGGACACCATTGTACACAACCGATTATGGAACGCTATGGCATTCCAGGTACCATACGTGCCTCACTTTCTTTTTATAACAATGAAGCAGATATTGATTCATTGATTAACGGCATAATTGAAACACAATCATTTTTTAATTAACTGATCAAAATGGCTAAAATCAAAGAAATAGAACGAACACCAAATCCAGACGCCATGCGATTTGTACTCGCAGAACCTTTGACTAATGGGGTAACACGGTCCTATGAAGATGCGCAAGAAGCTCAGGATGACCGTTTAGCTGCATCCCTATTCGAAATAGAACATGTGATCAACGTGTATTATGTGGATCGTTACATTACTGTAACACAAGATGGTGGAGCTGTTTGGTCGGAGCTATTAAGGAAATTAGCCCCACCCATTCGTGAGGCAGAAGCACAAGAAAATCTGGTTGATAATGCCGAAGTACATGTGAGTAAAGAAGCTCTAGATTCGGATGACCCTAGATTACAGGAAATCAACCGGATGCTTGATGAGCAAGTACGTCCTTATCTACTGGCCGATGGTGGAGGTTTGAAAGTGATCAGTCTAGAAGAAAATAGACTCAAAGTACATTACCAAGGTGCTTGTGGAACATGCCCAACAGCGACAACGGGTACTTTGTACGCCATAGAAAGTATGGTTAAGAGAGTAGATCCAGAAATACAAGTCATCTCGGTGTAACATGTCAGAGATTACCATTAGCGATACGGCCTATCATCGAATATGTGAAATAAAAGGGTCCGATTCGGATGAGCAAAAAAATCTATTGCAAATATCCATCATTAGTGGTGGTTGTAGTGGTTTAAGCTATGATTTAAAGCTGGTTAAAGAGCATGAACTAATCATAAAAGAAACAGATCACCTTTTTGAATATCCGGATTTCAGTTTATACATAGATATGCGAAGCTACTTAATGTTAGCGGGTACAGAGTTAGATTTTAGTGATGGATTAGAAGGGAAAGGATTTCACTTTCACAATCCTAATGCAAGTCGCACATGCTCTTGTGGAGAAAGTTTCTCGATATAGTACATTGTGAGTTTGTATTTACGCTCAACTTGTGACTCTTACATCGAATGGTGAAACCGTTGATTATTTGGAAAAAGTATGATTAAGAATAAAGTTCAATCTAATGAAAAGTTAGTTTCCATTGATATTGCCAAAAGTTTTGGGCCGAAATTTCCAATAAAATCTTTAGATATTACTCCTTGGTTATTTCAAGGGCTTATTCTGAAGGAAAAATTGTTTAATGACAGCATTGACCAGCACAATTGGCAGGAATACAAGGATTCCTATTTGTGCATTGAAGTTAACGAAGACGCTCTATTAGCTCCATGGGCGTACATGATACTTACCGAAATAGGCAAGCGACACGCAAAAGATGTTTTCTTTACCAACCCAATAGATGCACAGTCGCAGCTAATCAAGCGGAATATTGACGAAGCCGATTTTAGTTCTTATGAAGAGAAATACGTATTAGTTAAGGGTTGCTCTAATAAGTCTGTGTCCCCTGATATTTATGCTCATATAACAAAAAAGCTCATTGGTACAGCAAAAAAAATAATGTACGGTGAAGCTTGCTCTTTTGTGCCTGTGTACACGAGCAAGTCAAATAAGTAATAAGATATGGGAAGTATAATAGTCACAGGTTCGTCAAGAGGAATAGGGAAAGCTATTGTAGACCGCTACTTAGATGAAGGGTGGAATGTATTTGGTGCTTCTACCACAGATATTTCAACTTGGAATGATCGTTCAGAGTATACCCACACTTTTCTAGACCTTATTGAGTATAAAGAAGCAATTGATTATTGGGTACACTCGTTAGAAAAACTTGAGAAATTCCCTCAAGTCCTTGTTAACAATGCCGCTGTTTTCATTGAAAGTCCTATTAGCTCATCTGACGAGTCCTGGTTGGAAAACTGGAACAAAACTCTGTCAATTAACTTAACAGCTAGTAGTTATCTCGCAAAGAAAGTGATCAAAATATGGTCTGAGTCACAGGTTGAAGGAATTCTTATTAATATTTCTTCACGCGCAGGGCAGCGAGGAGATACCGAGGAATTTGCTGCATATGCTGCCTCTAAAGCTGGTATGATGGCCTTTGTTAAAAGTATCGCGCGCAATTACGGGAAACTAGGTATTACAGCGTTTAGCATAGCCCCTGGTTTTGTTCATACCGATATGGCTATAGAATCGATTAAAACGTATGGGGAAGAGTATCTAACCCAAGGATTGGCACTTAATACCATAGTACCTCCTGAAGATATTGCAACTTTGGCATATCGAATCGGTACGGGGGAGCTCAAACATGCGACCGGTCAAACTTTTCACATTAATTCGGGTTCTTATCTTTTCTAGAATATATGCAGAGATTTTAACTCGCTTAATTTTAATCCCTGTTTAAGTTTGCTAACTTACCGTATGAGTTCTATTTCTACCCGTAAAAAAGATCATATCGATCTTACCTTGAATGAAAGTAGTCAATACAAACGACCAACTGGCTTTCAAATGTATCAACTCAAGCATAACGCATTGCCTGAATGTGGACTTGATGATATATCTTTTCGTTCACAGTTATTAGGTAGTGAGTTTGAGTTCCCCCTATTCATATCATCTATGACCGGAGGCCACGGAGAGGCCACTAACCTAAATGCTGAGATAGCTACGTTTTGTGAGCATTTTAAGATCCCTTTTGGGGTGGGAAGTCAGCGGGTGATGCTTGAGGATAGTACCCATGAAAAAAGCTTTGCCATTGTTCGCAAAAAAGCACCAAATGCATTTATAGCAGCCAATATCGGTGGGGCACAACTTATTGGGGGAATGCCAAGCAACCGCCTTCAATCAATGATCAATTCTATCCAAGCCAACGCCGTTATTGTTCATCTTAATCCACTTCAAGAGTTAATTCAACCAGAAGGAGACACTCAATTTGATGGTGTCTTAAAGGGAATTGAGCAGTTGGTAAATGAATCTTCAGTCCCACTAATTGTAAAAGAAACAGGTGCGGGGATTGATTCTGCTGTCGCAAAGCGGCTACTTAACGTTGGAGTGAAGGTGATTGATGTTGCTGGAGTCGGAGGTACATCATGGTCAAGAGTTGAAGCCGCGCGAATATCTTCAAGACCAGAAACAGATAAAGTAGGGAGTACTTTAACGAGAAAATATGAACTTGAAATGCAAGAACGCTTTAATGAATGGGGTAATAGCACGGTCTATTGTCTAAAATCGTTGCAGGAACTAGCATGGGAGCGAGAATTTGAAATTATTGCATCTGGAGGAATCCGGCATGCACAGGATATGATAAAAGCCAGATGTTTAGGGGCCCATTTTGTTGCGGTTGCCCAACCAGTAGTTCGAGTATTAAAAGAAGAAGGGTTAAAAGGGTTAGAAAAATGGTTTAACTTATGGCGAAAAGAAGCAACAATGATTATGACCTTGTTAGGAGTTCGAGAATGGAGACTCTTAAGTGAAGAACATATAACACCTCATTCCTCATGAATAAACGTTGGCTCGATGAAATTGAAAGGGCAATTCAGCAGTTAGAGTTGCCTAGTGAACCAAGATCCTTATACAACCCATTTCAATATACAATGGGCATGGGGGGGAAGCGAATTCGTCCATATTTAACTCTGTTAGCATCTGGAATTGCATCTGGTCACCATAACAATGCAATGCATGCAGCTCTTGCGATAGAAATACTCCACAATTTTACTTTAGTCCATGACGATATTATGGACGAAGCGGAGACAAGAAGAGGGTTCCCTTGTGTGCATAATAAATGGGATCCCAATGTGGCCATTCTAAGTGGAGATGTCATGTATGTCTACGCTTTTCAGCAATTATTACATTATGGAAAGAAAAAAAATATTGGGCAGGAAGCCTATCACGCAATGATGGAAGTATTTGTTCAGGCAACCATTAAAGTATGTGATGGGCAGGCGTTAGATATGGAGCTGATGCAGCGTGAAAAGGTAGAAGTCGAGCAGTATGTTGAGATGATTGAAGGTAAGACAGGGGCGTTATTATCTGCAGCTCTTGGGCTTGGCGTAATTGTAGGTGGAAGGTTGGATCTTTTAGCTAATATGCAAGAATTAGGTAGATTAATGGGGGTTGCTTTTCAAATGAGAGATCACCTTTTGGATGTTACTGCTGAACCTGAAAACTTTGGGAAAAAGAAGGCTGGTGATATACTAGAAGGGAAAAAAACCTACTTATGGATAAGAACGTACGAGCAGTGCACTAACGATGAGCAAGCATTGATGGATTTAGCCTACAAAGGACCTAAAGAGTTACTAGACCATGCATGGGTAAGCTCGGTTACCGAGTTCATGTACAAGTATCAGGTCATTGACGAAATATCTCAACTTATCAACAATAAATACGCCCAGATTTACGATATTATAAAGGAGTTTGAACATCCTGAATATCGAAATGAACTCCATCAACTTATAGACTATTTAACGTCCCGGATAAAATAACTATGCTACTACGACTTGCCACTTTACTATTACTAAGTGTATCACTTTCATGTGCCAATAAGGAGCTTATTAAACCAGGTGAACCAATTGACTCAGCATACGAAAAATCCATTGCTTTCTATGAGAAAGAAGAGTATTCGGATGCGGCTTATGGGTTTGATTTGGTGACTCGAATGGGTAGGGGAACCACTTACGCAAAGGAAGCCCAGTTTTTGTTAGCCGAAAGTTATTTCAAAAATAAGCAGTACTTACTTGCCGCCTCTGAGTACGAACGTTTTATTAGCTATTATCCGCAAGATGAACGTAGACAAGAAGTTGAATTTAATAGAGCTCTAGGTTACTATCAGCAATCACCACGTTATCGTCTGGATCAAGGACCGACTATGCGAGCTATTGAGCTATTTCAATTGTTCAATAACAACTACCCAAATTCACCCTTTATTGAAGAAAGTGCTCAGAAAATAGATGAACTCAGAAATAAATTGGCTCGTAAAACCTATGAATCTGGTCAATTCTATCTTCGTACCTTACGATACAAAGCGGCAACTATTTATTTTGATCAGACTATAGATTTATATCCTGAAACCCGGTGGGCAGAATCGGCCTTACTAAAAATCATTGAGACTTATGTTAGCTACGCTGAGCAAAGCATACAATCCAAGCAATTAGAGCGGTACAATTTAGCTGTTGAGAACTACGAAAAATTTCTACAATTATTTCCGCAAAGTACGCTTCGTTCGGAAGCAGAGTCGTATTATCTACAAGCTGTAAGTGAGATTCGAAAGCTAGAACCAGTCGCTAGTACCAATTAAACCACCAGAGGATGTCACATAAGCGAATTGGGCTCTTTGGAGGTAGCTTTGACCCAATACACTTAGGTCATTTAGCCATTTTGCGGTCATTTCTTTCAAGTGGATACATAGATGAATTATGGTTGCTTGTTAATCCACACCCACCTCACAAACAAAATACAGATGCGAGCTATACAGATCGCTTGAACATGGTAGATTTAGCTACTAAGGAAATAAGTGAGTGCTTGATTTCACGCATAGAAGAAGACCTACCAGTCCCCAATTATAGCTACAAAACGATTGATTATGTGATTGACACTTTAGGATACCCTGAAGTATACTTTTGCTTGGGATCCGATAGTATAGATAGTTTTAGGTCTTGGAAAGATTATGAAAAAATACTTGAGAGGGTTAGATTATTAGTTGCGCAGAGAAAGGCTGATTTTACTTTGCCAGTCTACCTAAAATCAAAGGCTGTATTGGTTGAGCATGAATTAATGACTATTTCTTCAACTGATCTCAGAGGCAAACTTCAAATGGGAGAACCTTTAGACGAGTATCTTCATGCAACCACCATAGACTACATTAGTAAACACAACTTATACCGTTGATTATGCCTATAAATCGAAGTCAATTTTTCAAAACCTTAGGATTGGGAACAGCTTTTCATTTACTTGAATCGAGTGTTCAAAAAGCAGCCCCAGCAGGGAATAAGCCAAAAGTACAGGGTAGTTCACCATTCCCGAACTTAACTTATGAATCGATCAAGCCAAAGGCATTACAACCGGGTGATACAATTGGGTTGGTTTCACCCGCAAGTCCAGTATATAATCCAGACGATTTCGAAGAAATGCTCGTTAAAGTTAATGCCTTAGGTTTTAAAGTGGTACTTGGGGAACATGTACGAGACCGACGTGGATATTTAGCAGGTACAGATGAAGATCGTGCAAAAGATCTTATGAACATGTTTAAAAACCCAGTAATTGACGGGATTCTTTGTGTTAGAGGTGGCTGGGGTTGTAATCGGATGTTGCCCTATTTAGATTTTGAAGCTATTGCATCAAATCCTAAAGTACTTTGTGGGTTCAGTGATATAACCTCTCTACATCTGGCTCTCTGGAAAAAAGCAAGACTGCATACCTTTCATGGTCCAGTAGGAACTTCTAGTTGGAGTTCTTATTCCACTCAATTTTTCAAAGAGGTCATTGAGAATGGGGGGATGCCACGATACCTATATCCCGAAAATCATGGAGAGGATCACCTCACCATTCAACCAGGAACAACAGATGGGATACTCTTGGGTGGCAATTTAACCGTTTTATGTTCCTTGATTGGGAGTGAATATCAACCTGATTTTACGGACGCAATCTTGTATTTAGAGGATGTAGGAGAGGATGTATATCGAGTGGATCGAATGTTAACCCAATTAAAAATGAGTGGAATCTTAAATAAGCTTAAGGGTTTTGTGTTTGGTAAGTGCACTAATTGTGATGCTGGAGCAAATAGTTTGAGCTTAGAACAAGTATTTAACGATCATATTAGTCCGCTAAACATCCCAGCTTTTTATGGTGCACTCATAAGCCATGAAACAGATAATAGTACCATACCGGTAGGAATTAAGGCCAGTATGAATGCAGAATTGGGATCTATACAACTTATGGAGCCCGCAGTAATTAATTCATGATAATGCCCTTTAAAACAGTCATATCCCCTTGATAAGTGGATAGTATAAGCACTGCTTAACCTATGATATTCACAGGTTACCCTTCATATGGTCATAGCAAGCAAACGTTTTAGAGTCGGTATAACCGGCCATAGATTCAGCTGTTAAACAGGAATGAACCGGATAAATCGAAAGATATGATTGGCCTACTGCCTCATAAATCAAATCTTTTGGGCCAATAATTAAGCCGTGTTCTTGGGATATTTTGTCCAAATATAAACTAGGGTTATCTTTTAAACGACCATAAACTACTCTACCATCCATGTCTAGATAATCTTTTGAGAAATGAACGGCCCCACCATGTATCACAATTTGAGCAAATTCTTCATCACCAGATTGACTCATATGTGTGGGTAAATCCCAAGCATTCCGGGCCTTTACTTCAATAATAGGGCAATCTACCCAAACCGCAATATCTTCCTGCTGGCAACTTCCTATATATTCTTGGCTTAGGTCATAAAAAAACAAATTACCAGGCGTCAGTACGTCAATGACAGAAAAGTCATCCAACAATGAACAGGTGGGAGTATCCCCATAATAAATGGGCAAGTTGAGAGTATTCTTTAACTGGGTAATAGATCCCATTAAGTTATCTGAAAAAGCAAGAATGGACTCCTTATTAGGTCGTTGATACGAATTACCTGCGTGAATATAACAACCAATTAATGCTATTTTAGAACAATGCTGAATGGCGTTAGAGAACTCGGATATGTCTGATAGGTGGTCAATTGGAATCCCGGTCCGTCCATAATGCGGATCTACATCTATGAGTACTTGTAAAGGTTTGTCGAGAATATTGTTAAGATGTTTCAAGTGCTCAATCGAACTAGACAAGACCTTTAGATTGCACTCATTATTGACCTGGTTAATTGATTTAAAAAGTCCAGGGTGTAAGGGGAGGGCTAGTAAAAAGGAATCCCAATCATCTTTTATAAAATAGCTAAGCATATCCATACTGGATACGGTAATATCCGCTACGCCTAAATCACGTATCCATTTCCCTACTTCAATAGATTGGTGAGTTTTAAAGTGTGGTTGAAAGTGTTTAGCATTTTGCTGGACTTTTTTACTGATTCGTGAACTATTTCGAAATACAATTTCTTTATCAAGAACCAAACGAGGTTTTTCAATCATAGGTTGAATGGGTGTATTGCTTTTGGAAAAAATGACGTATTTTTAACATAATAAATGTTTATGAATTGAAAGAAAACGATCTGCAAATTATTGGGCGAATAGAACGAATGGATATACCAGAATGGTTCCTATTCGGCTTAGAAGCAAAAATTGATACAGGTGCCTTTTCATCAAGTATACATTGCCACAGAATTGAAGCCTTTATTAAGAATACGCAGGAATGGGTACGTTTTAGCTTGCTAGACCCAGAGCATGAAGCCTACAACAATAAAATATTTGAACTGCCTATATCTGATGTACGAGAGGTAAAAAGTTCAAATGGGTTAACAGAATCACGTTACTTCGTGCGAGCTAGAATTCAACTAAATGATAGAATAATAGATACCGAATTATCCTTAACGGATCGCTCTGAAATGAAATTTCCTGTCTTATTAGGTAGGAAGTTTTTAATGAATCGTTTTCTGGTTGATGTAGCCAAGGTGCACACTTCCAAAAAATCGATGCAGAACTAATATGTATTCGAGAAATATATATAAACGATAGGGGTTTTATTTTGACACTTCACATCGGAATCCTTTCTAGGAATCCAAACTTATATTCTACTAGGCGCTTAAAAGAAGCCATAGAGTCCAAAGGGCATGTTGCTGATGTAATTGATCACTTAAAATGTGATATCAATATTGAGCAAGATGATCCGAAAATATTTTACAAAGGGGAGAGCCTTGACTTTTTAGATGCCGTGATACCCCGAATTGGCTCAAGTGTTACCTACTATGGGGCTGCTGTAGTGCGCCAGTTTGAGATGATGAATGTTTTTACTGCAGTTCATTCCCAAGCGCTTGTACGATCAAGAGACAAACTCAGGTCGTTACAGTTACTTGCCAGTTCAGGTGTAGGTCTTCCAAAAACGGTTTTCACAAATTACTCTAAAGAAGTAGATAGTTTGATTGATTCAGTTGGAGGCGCACCATTGATTGTAAAACTACTAGAAGGCACACAGGGATTTGGTGTGGTATTAGCACCTACTAAAAAGGCTGCTCAATCGATTATTCAAGCCTTTCATAGCATGAAAGCTAGAGTAATTGTTCAGGAGTTTATCGAAGAGTCAAAGGGAGCGGACATTCGTGCTTTTGTAGTCAATGGTCGAGTGGTGGGAGCTATGAAACGACAATCTAAGGAAGGCGAGTTTCGATCAAATCTACATCAAGGAGGAACTGGGACATTAATTCGATTAAGCCCAAGAGAACGAACAGCCGCCAAAACAGCTGCGAAAGCAATGGGGTTGCCTATTGCTGGGGTGGATTTACTCCAATCTAGTAGAGGCCCACTCATTCTTGAAGTAAATTCATCACCTGGTCTAGAAGGAATTGAACGCGCCACCCAAAAAGATATAGCTGCATCCATCGTTCGATTTGTTGTGCAACAGACTTTAGAAAATAGAAATAAACCAAAACGTAGAAAACGTATAAAACAAAACGCCTAATGGACGTAGATTTATTATTTATCCCTTTGAATTCGGTACAATGGAAAGAATGTTCATCACGAGGGTTTATTGAGCCTAGTGTACAAGAAGGTTCCAAATCAATACGTAGTATAGAAGCATACACACCGTCAGTTGTTGAAGAAATAATCAACTTTAAATTTGTAGATCAAACCGATCTTTTGCTAATTCTTGTTGACCCCATTAGGATACAGGTTCCCATCAAAAGTGAATTAAATGACATTAAACCAAATAACGAAGAAGACGGTTTTAGTAATAGTAAGCGTTATCCTGTGGTTCATTTACAGGGAAAAATATCTATTGATGCGGTTATTGATCGAATTCCTATCCAAAAAGATAAGGATGGGTTATTTCATGTTCATATTGAAACCATTGATTAATGCTCAAAAGAGCATTAGCTAGTTCAAAAATGACTGGTTCTTATAACTGACAAAGCGCTTTATCTAAACTTCACGATTACTTTCTATACTACATCTAGATCATAAGAGGTTAAACTAGATTGATAGGAGGTAAGTCATGAAAAATCCAGTCAGAATAATCAAACGCGACAGTAGTCTTAGAAAAAACTACCTTATAACACTTGAGGGAGGCTTCATTTTATCCATACTTATATTCATAGTAGCTTTCAAGGTGGATTTAAATGTAGACACATCCGATAAACAAATCGTGATCCAACAGCAGGAGGAGATTTTTATTGAGGAAATCATCCAAACCAAGCAGGAATTAAAAGCTCCAGCACCACCCAGGCCATCTGTACCCATCGAGGTTCCAAATGATGAAATACTCGAAGATGAAATACTCGAGATTGATGCAGAACTAGATTTTGATGTGCCTATGGATATTCCGGTTCCACCTAAACCTATTCAACAACAAGATGAAGTGGAAGAAGAAATATTTGTGGTTGTAGAGAATCCACCGGTTTTAATAGGCGGAATAGCATCTGTTCAATCTCACATAAGTTATCCACCGTTGGCTTTGAAAGCGGGCATTGAGGGACGAGTAATTGTGCAGTTTGTTATTGATAAAACGGGGAAAGTACTTGATCCTATGGTTATACGCGGAATTGGCGGTGGTTGCGATGAAGAGGCTGTACGTGCGGTGCTAAAAGCGAACTTCCAACCAGGATTACAGCGCGGAAGACCCGTGGCAGTTCGGTACACATTGCCCATAACATTCCAAATAAACAGTAAAGACAAGAGCTAATCAAACTTACCATACAACCTAGCAATCATTGATACACGAGGTCCAACGATATAGGGTCTCGTGTCTTTTTGGGTTAATGCTTTCTGATCGCATTCCTATGAATTCGTATGAAAGTACGTCCACAAATGGTGTTAAATGACTTCAATACCGTATTTATGTCTCATAATATATATTATGTAAAGTAGAGTATATTTATCACATTACTTTAATTCACTTATTACCTACACTCCTCTA
>ERZ802827.1091-NODE-1091-length-13893-cov-11.4319_pt1 | contig 13893 bp, 16 predicted proteins | sample MGYA00345652_ERZ802827 | MGnify/ENA primary metagenome ERZ802827 (study PRJEB30503, sample SAMEA104212372) | marine metagenome | biome: Westerlies Biome; feature: [SRF] surface water layer (ENVO:00010504) within the epipelagic zone...; material: water... | reverse complement strand
AGGTATTTTAATACTTTTTAAAAAAATATTTTGTGTATCCATTTTTTGGATAACGGAATTTTTTTCCAAGCAAGAGAAACTTCTCCAACATTAATTTTATAATCTTTTCCAATCTTTGTACCGAGATGACTAAAGTTGTGACTTTTAATAATGACTTTTTTGTATTTCTTTGTTTCAGATAAATACTTGTAAACACACCTAAGTCCATTTCCACAATTTTTTCCTAGAGAGCCATCTGAATTGTAAAAATAAACTCGGTGGTATGAGGGATATTTCTTCAAAAGAATAAGTTGATCACATCCGATGCCAAATCGGCGATCACAAAGTTTTTTGATCATTTTTTTGGATTTTTTAATAATATCAACATTTTTATCAATAATGATAAAGTCATTTCCAGCGCCATGAGCTTTAATAAAAGGTATTTTCATGAGGCGCCTATAGTGATATAAAATCATCTGTTAATAAAGAAAAATTTAGTCGGCCGATGAGTATCATCCGCCGATTTTTTTTATTTTTAAAATGCTAGAAAATATAACAAATAAAATCACAGGAATTTTTCAAAGCCTTTCTAACAAAGGTGCAATTACTGAAAAAGACCTTGAGACCACCTTAAGAGAGGTCAGAGTAGCCTTACTAGAGGCGGATGTATCCTTAAAGGTTTCAAAAGATTTAATTAAAAATATACAAGAGAAAGCCATAGGCCAAAAAGTTATTGAAAATGTTCAGCCAGGTCAACAGGTTGTTAAAATAGTTAGTGATGAGCTAACTGAAATACTAGGCACTCAAAGTAGCGAACTTAACTTTAAAAATAAACCCTCTGTATTCTTAATGTGTGGATTACAGGGTGCGGGTAAAACAACTTCAGTTGCCAAGCTCGCAAATTATTGTCAAAAAAGTCTCAATAAAACTGTATCTTTAGTTTCAACTGACTTAAGAAGACCTGCTGCGATAGAGCAACTTCGCATTTTATCAAAAAATAATAACATTCAATTTATTGAACCAGAAAGTAGTGGTGTTGAAGAGATTGTCAAAAATGCAATTAATCAAAGTCAGAAACTTTTATCTGATATTTTAATTATAGATACCTCTGGACGTATTAGCACTGATGAAGAACTCCTTTCAGAATTAAAGGCTATTTATCAAATAGCAGAACCCCAAGAAAATTTATTAGTTTTAGATTCCATGATGGGTCAGCAGGCACTTAGTGTTGTAGAAGCATTTAATAATACTGCCCCTTTATCTGGTTTTATATTAACAAGATTAGATGCTGACCCCCGAGGGGGTGTGGCACTTTCTGCAAAATATCAAACAGGTCTTCCTATTCGTTTCTTTGGTTCAGGAGAAAATATTGAGGATTTTGAGGTCTTTCATCCTGATCGTATTGCATCAAGAATTTTAGGGATGGGAGACGTAGTCTCTTTTGTAGAAAAAGCTCAAAAAGACTTTGATGAAAAAGAAATGGAAAATCTCCAATCTCAAATGATGAGTGGAAAATTTAGCATCAACGACTTGTTAAAACAATTTTTACAAATGAAAAAAATGGGAGGTATGTCTGGAATGATGTCATACATGCCGGGCGTGAGTAAAATTAAAAATATGATGGAAAATAATGATTTTGATGAAAAAATTATAGATCATCAAATAGCAATTATTCGCTCCATGACAAAAGAGGAGAGAATCGAGCCAGATTTGTTAAAAGCTTCTAGAAAAAGAAGAATAGCGACTGGTTCTGGTCGACAGGTTCATGAGGTCAACAGACTTCTAAAACAATTTGAGCAAACTAAAAAACTTATGAAACAAGCTCAAAAGCCAGGCTTTGCCAATAAATTAAAAGGTTTATTAGGTGGAAACCAAATGCCAACGATTGAATAAAATAAGAAAGGAGAAATCATGGCAACAAAAATAAGACTAGCAAGAGGAGGCTCTAAAAAGAGGCCTTTTTACAGGATAGTGGTAGCCGATGAAAGAGCACCAAGAGATGGTAATTTTATCGAAAAAATTGGAAATTTTAATCCGATGGTACCAAAGGATCACAAAGAAAGAGTAGTTATTAGTAAGGAAAGAGCTGAACATTGGCTTAAAGTGGGAGCACAGCCTACTGAGAGAATGCAACGTATTCTTTCTGATCTAGGTATGATGGAAGCACCAAAGGTTACTGAAAAAACAAAAAAACATTTACCCAAGAAAAAAGCTCAAGAAAGAGTAAAGGCCAAAGAAGAGGCTGCCTTAAAAGCTGAAGAAGATGCTAAAGCGGCAGCAGAAGCAGCAAAAGCTGAAGCAGAAAAACCAGCTGAGGAGACTCCTGTAGCAACTGAAGAGCAATCTAATCAAGAGGAAGCAACTCCTGAGGTTCCTGCAGAGGAAGCACCAGCTGAAGAAACACCTGCACCCACAGAAGAAGTAGCCACAGAGGAAGCCGCTGCACCAACTGAAGAGGCCACCGCTGAACCTGAGGTTGTAGAAGAAAAAACTGAAGAAGAGAAACCTAAAGAATAGAAACAAGTTGTCTCTCTCCAAAAGTAAATTTATTCAAGTTGGTAAAATTGGCAGGCCTAAGGGAACAAAAGGCCTGCTAAGACTTCATTGTTTTTTAAATGATGATAGAGATATTAATAAGTTTGATTCATTTTACTTAGAGGATGAGAGCACTATTAAAATTAAGATTGTTTCTTTTGATAAAAAGAGTCCAATAATCAATATAAACAATATTGATAATAGAACAGACGTTGAATTCTACGTTAACAAAACTATTTTCTTACAAAAAGAAAAACTAAACCCTACCAAAGAAAATGAATATTACTTTCATGACCTTGAAAACCTCGAGGTTATCAATAATAAAAATGAAATAGTGGGAAGGGTAGTGTCAGTTGTAAATTTTGGAGCGGGAGACTTATTGGAAATTTATTTTCAAAAAAGTTCTAAAAATGAATTCTTTAGATTTACAGAGCAAAATTTCCCTTCAGTAAATATCTCTGAAAAAAAAATTACTATAAAATCATAATGATTACATTTAATTTACTAACTCTATTTCCTGAGAGTTTTTCTAGTATGTTAGAAGTGGGCTTATTAGGTAAAGCTTTTAAAAATAAATTATTTAAAATTAATACTATTAATATTAGAGAATATAGTGATTTGTCTGCAAACTCAGTTGATGACAAACCATTTAGTGGAGGGCCTGGAATGGTTCTTAGACCTGATATTATTTCTAAAGCTATTGAAGAAAATTTTGATAAAAACTATTTAGAAAAATCTACCAAGATTTGTTTCTCTGCAAAAGGTTTAAAACTTACCCAACAATATTTAACTCAAAATACCCAAGTTACTGATTTTATAATATTAAATGGAAGGTACGAGGGGATCGACCAAAGAGTTATAGATTATTATGGTTTTGAAGAAATTTCTGTAAGCGATGTTATTTTAAACGGTGGAGAAATTGCATCTCAGTTATTTATTGAGTCTTTCATGAGACTTCAACCCAATGTGCTAGGTAATGAAAAAACACATATAGAAGAATCTTTCCATAATGATCTCTTAGAACACGATCAATTCACGAGACCAAACCCTTGGATTGCTCCTAATAATAAGTCTCTTGAAGTCCCTCTAACTCTTACTAGTGGTCACCATGCTGACATTGAGGACTGGAAGAAAGAGAATTCCTTAGAAAATACGCAAAAAAATAGACCAGATTTATTTAAAAAGTATTTAAAAAAAAACAAAAATGAGTAGAATACCCGCTCTAATACCACCCACATTTTTAAGTATTGGATGGAGTATACAATGAATGAAATAATTAAAAATTACGAACAATCACAAATTCAACAAATTTTAAAAAAATCAAAAGTTACAGATTTTGGTCCAGGAGACACTGTCAAAGTTAATGTTAAGATTAAAGAAGGAAACAAAGAAAGAGTTCAGGCTTTTCAAGGTGTTTGCATTGGAAAAAAGAATAATGGTTTGAATTCATCTTTTTCTGTTAGAAAAATATCTAGCGGTGAAGGCGTAGAAAGAGTTTTTCCTCTTTACAGCAATGTTATTGAGTCAATTGAAAGAATTAAAGTAGGAGATGTCAGAAGAGCTAAACTTTATTACCTAAGAGAATTATCTGGTAAAAAAGCTAGAATTTCTGAAAGAACTGACGGTCGAGCGTATGATGATGAGCAATATGTTTCTTCAATTGAAGATGTTGTAGAAGCCCCAGCAGAAAAAGCTGAAGATACATCTTCTTCAGATGCACCTGTTGCTGAAGAGGCACCTACAGAGGTTGTAGAAGAGACTAAGACCGAGGCCTCGGCTCCACAAGAAGAATCAAAAGAAGAAGTACCTTCTGAAGAAAAAGCAGAAGAGGCTGAATCTAAAACTTAATTTAAATTTCATCTTGAGCAACAACGGCCCAAAAACACTTTTTGATAAAATTTGGTCTGATCACTTAGTCGGCCAACGAGATGATGGCACAAGCCTTTTGTATATTGATCGACATCTTGTGCATGAGGTAACAAGCCCTCAAGCCTTTGAAGGTCTAAAGCTATCCAATAGAAAAGTTAGAAGACCTGAAGCCACTTTTGCTACTGCTGATCACAACGTTCCAACTATTAATAGAGAAAATATTTCAGACGAACAAAGTCGTATACAGGTTGAGACATTAGCTAAAAATACAAAAGAACATAATATCGAATATTTTGAGCTATCTGACAGAAGACAAGGTATTGTTCACATTATTGGCCCTGAGCAAGGAATAACCCAACCTGGAATGACTATGGTATGTGGAGACAGTCATACATCGACTCACGGGGCTTTTGGTGCTTTGGCTTTTGGGATAGGAACAAGTGAAGTTGAACATGTTTTGGCAACTCAAACAATTGTTCAAAAACCCGCAAAAAATATGCGTATTGCAGTAAATGGAAAACTCCCATTTGGTGTAACTTCAAAAGATTTAATACTTTATATAATAGGACAAATTGGTACTGCGGGAGGCAATGGCCACGTTATTGAATACGCTGGTACATCTTTAAAACCCCTATCAATGGAAAGCAGAATGACAATTTGTAATATGAGTATCGAAGCAGGAGCCAGAGCAGGATTAATAGCTCCAGATCAAATTACCTTTGATTATATCAAAGGAAGGCCTTACGCCCCATCAAAGGATCACTGGGAAAAAGCGATCGAGTACTGGTCCTCATTGCCTAGCGATCAAGATGCCTTTTACGATAATGAACTTATTATCAATAGTGATGAAATAGATCCAATGGTGACTTGGGGAACGAGCCCAGAAGATGTCGTACCTGTTAGCGGATTTGTTCCTGATCCATCTAGTGGTAAGACAGAAAATAAACAAAAAAGCATTCAAAGATCATTAGACTATATGGGTTTAAAATCAGGAACTAAAATTACTGATATAAAATTAGATAAAATTTTTATTGGGTCCTGTACCAATGGAAGAATTGAAGACTTAAGAAACGTCGCTTCTGTTGTTAAAGATAAAAAAATTTCAAGTCACATTAGCGGAATGATTGTTCCCGGATCAGGTTTAGTTAAAAAGCAAGCTGAAGAGGAAGGTCTGAGTAAGATTTTCATTGATGCTGGTTTTGAATGGCGTGATGCTGGGTGCTCTATGTGTCTCGGCATGAATCCTGATCAGCTAAAACCTGGTGAACGATGTGCCTCTACTTCTAATAGAAATTTTGAAGGTAGACAAGGTAGAGGTGGAAGAACTCATTTAATGAGCCCAGAACTTGCAGCTGCCTCTGCTATTAAAGGTAATATTTCAGATATCAGAGACTTTATTTAATATGGATAAGTTTAATACTCTAAAAGGTATCGCAGCACCCTTGCCAATAGTTAACATTGATACAGACATGATCATTCCTAAACAATTTTTAAAAACAATTAAAAGAACAGGGTTGGGTATCAGTTTATTTTATGAAATGAGATATGATAATGATGGAAAACTTATTAAAGATTTTGTCTTGAACACATCTCCTTATGATCAATCTAAAATTCTTGTTGCAGGTGATAACTTTGGATGTGGATCCAGTCGAGAACATGCTCCCTGGTCACTTAAAGATTTTGGAATTAAGTGTGTATTATCAACAAGTTTTGCAGATATTTTCTACAATAATTGTTTCCAAAATGGCATTTTGCCTATTGTTGTTACTCCAGAACAATTAGATCAGTTAATGACAGCAGCATCAAATCAAACAGAATTTCATATCGACCTACCTCAGCAAACTATTAAGGCAGGTAATCACTCTTTTAATTTTGAAATTGAAGAATTTAGAAAAGAGAGACTCCTTCAGGGCCTCGATGACATTGGCATTACTCTTGGCTACCAAGACAAGATTAGCGCTTATGAAGATGAAAAACAAAATCAAAAACCTTGGCTATTTAAGGAAAAATAAATGAGTTCTAAAATTTTAGTTTTGCCAGGCGATGGTATTGGCGTAGAAGTTGCTGATCAAGCAATAAGAGTTATAGATAAATTAAATGAGCAAGGACTAGATGCTAGCTATGAAAAAGAATTAGTTGGTGGGGCGTCTTATGACGCTAATGGAGAACCCTTAACACCTGCTGTTTTAGAAAAAGCCAAAAATTCTGACGCCATATTATTAGGTGCGGTTGGAGGTTCAAAGTGGGATGATGTTGAAAGATCAAAAAGGCCAGAAGCTGGCTTATTAGGTTTAAGAAAAGAGTTAGAACTATTCGCTAATTTAAGACCCGCCCTTGTTTTTGAAGCTCTTGTTTCCGCCTCAACTTTAAAAAAAGAAGTAGTTAATAATTTAGATATAATGATCGTAAGAGAATTGACAGGGGGTGTGTATTTCGGGCAGCCGCGCGGTATAGAAGAAACATCAGATGGAAAAAAAGCTGTCGACACACAAGTCTACCATGACTATGAGATTGATCGTATAGCGCGAGTAGCATTTGATTTAGCAAAAAAAAGAAACAATAAGGTTACCTCTGTGGAAAAAGCTAATGTAATGGAAACAGGTGTCCTTTGGAGAAACGTTGTTAAAGAAACACATAGTGATTTTTCTGAAGTTCAACTAGAAAACATGTTAGCCGATAACTGTGCTATGCAACTAGTGAGGAACCCAAAACAATTTGATGTAATTGTTACTGATAATCTTTTTGGTGACCTTCTTAGTGACTGTGCTGCCATGCTTACTGGTTCTCTAGGAATGTTGCCTTCAGCTTCCCTAGGTGCCGAAGTTAATGGTAAAAGACATGGTCTTTTTGAGCCAGTTCATGGGAGTGCCCCAGATATAGCGGGTCAAGATAAAGCTAATCCGATAGCTACTATATTAAGCCTTTCTATGATGTTGAAATATAATCTCAATAAACCGGAATTGTCTGACAAGCTAGAGAATGCTGTTCAAAAGGTTCTTTCAGAGGGATTTAGAACAGGTGACATTTACACAGATGAAAATCAAACCTTAGTATCTTGCTCTAAAATGGGCGATCTAATTATCGAGAGAATTTAATTTGTCTTCTTCAAAAAAACCTAAAATTGCAGTTGTTGGTGCTACTGGTAATGTGGGAAGAGAAGTTTTAGATATAATTGATGAAAAAGAAATTCAATATTCTGATCTAATTGCTTTGGCTTCTTCTCGTTCTAAGGGAAGCACAATCGATTATGGTGAAAATAAATCAGTCGTAGTTGGTGACTTAGCAGAATATGATTTTTCAGATACTGACATAGCCATTTTTTCTCCTGGGGCTAAAACTTCTAGTGAGTTTGCTCCAAAGGCAGCAAAGCAAGGCTGTATAGTTATTGACAATACATCTCATTTTAGAACAGATCCCGAAGTTCCTTTAGTGGTTGCAGAGGTGAATCCTGAGGCCTTAAAGAATTTCAGAACTAAAAATATTATTTCAAATCCCAATTGCTCCACAATGGGATTGTTGGTAGCTGTTAAACCTTTACATGATCAATTTACAATTAAAAGAATTGTTGTTTCGACCTATCAATCAGTCTCAGGTGCGGGCAAAGAAGCTGCAGACGAATTATTTAATCAAACAAAATCAATTTATTCCAATGAGGCTGTTGTAAAAGAAAAATTTACTAAACAAATTGCATTCAATGTCATTCCACATATTGATGTCTTTTTAGAGGATGGCCAAACAAAAGAAGAATGGAAAATGTATAATGAAACAAAAAAAATTCTGGATCCTAAAATAGAACTTACAGCAACATGTGTGAGGGTTCCAGTATTTGTCTCTCATTCATTGGCTGTTAATTTAGAATTTGAAAAAGAGTATGAAGAAGATCAAGTCCGAGAAATTTTTAAATCAGCTCCAGGTTTAAAAATGATTGATTATAGGGCTGATGAAGGTTACGTAACTCCTGTTGAATCTGCTGGTTTAGATCCAGTATATGTTAGTAGGATTAGAAGAGATCCGACAATTAAAAATGGTTTAAATTTCTGGTGTGTTTCCGATAATTTAAGAAAAGGAGCCGCTCTTAATACTGTCCAAATTGCTGAAATTTTAATTAAAGATTATTTAAGCTCTTAGCCTTAAAAGAAACTCCTCGACTTGATTTCGACTTCTTCTTAGCTAATAGATTAAAAATATCTCCGGTTACATTTTCTAGAGTTTGTCTCAAAGAAACCTTTTCATTTATATAATGAGCATAAAGAGCAGTAGATAAGTCCCCTGCTCCATGAAATCTATTTTTAAAATTTAAGTGAGGTGTTGTTATCCCCCAAACTTTATTTTTGTGACACAGTATATTTAATAGCTTCCCTTTATAAGGAACACTTCTAATGAGTAATTGCGTGTTATGCGTATTAGAAAATTTTTTTAAATCTTCAATAATTAAAGGTAGTTCATAATTATTAATATTTCTATAATTTAGATATGACCATTCAAAAAAGTTGGCAGAAATATAAGATACTTTAGTTATTGCGTTTCTAAAAAATTGTGCGACATCCTTGCTAATGTATAATCCAACTCCCACATCCCCCATAACAGGATCTAATAAAATTCTTTTTTGATCTACAATTATTTTTGAAACATATTTTGAAGTCTCAACATTAGGAATATATCCAACAATCGTTAAGTCTTGTTTTTTTAATTTGTATGTTTTTTTAACACTAGAAAATATTTTCCAGGGATTTAGGTTTTCTGTATGCAATTGAAGAGAGTTTTTGTGGGCTTTATGAGAAGTTAAAATTACAGTGGGGATTTCATAAAAATTATAGTTTCGATTACTTAAAATATGTCTCGCAGCTTGATTACCTACAAGGTCATTAAATACGCTTGATTGAACACTAATGATATTACTCATTTTTAAAAAGATTAGTACTTTTGCTCAAAGGTTGTCAACGTAGATCCAATAATATAAAAAATAAGAACATGATATTAATAAAAGGAAACAAATATGGCTTTTGAACTACCTAATTTACCCTATGCAAATGATGCCCTTGCACCGTATATGTCTTCGGAAACCCTGGATTTTCATCACGGCAAACATCATCAAACTTATGTAACTAATTTAAACAACTTGGTCAAAGACTCTGACTTACAAAATGCTTCATTAGAGGATATTGTTGTTAAATCATCTAAAGATAGCACTATGGCTGGAATTTTTAATAATGCAGGCCAACACTGGAATCATATTTTATTTTGGCAATGTATGAAACCAAGTGGTGGAGGTGCTATACCTTCTGAGCTAGAAAGCAGAATTATCTCTGATTTTGGTGGAGTGGATCAATTCAAGGATGCTTTTGTTCAAGCAGGCACAACACAGTTTGGCTCGGGTTGGGCTTGGCTAGCTATTGACAATGGTAAGCTAGTTGTCACTAAGTCTCCCAATGCTTCTAACCCTTTAGTTGATGGAATGAAGCCTATTTTAGGATGCGATGTGTGGGAGCATTCATATTATATAGATTACAGAAACAAACGTCCTGACTACTTAAAGGCATTTCTTGACAATCTAGTAAACTGGGAATTTGTTGCTTCTCAATTAGACTAATAAAAAAAAAGGGGGCTTAGCGCCCCCATTTTTATTAAGCTGACAAAAGTTTGTCAGTATTAATTTGAATATTTCTTGGCTTTTGATGCTCAGGTATTTCTCTTTCTAGATCAATACTTAACAATCCATTTTTTAAATCAGCTTTGATAACTTTTACAGTATCAGCTAACTCAAATTTTCTCTCAAAGTTTCTATTGGCAATACCTCGATAAAGAAATTCAGTTTTATCCTCTTCTTTATCATTGCCCATAACTCCTTTGACTGTAAGCAAATTACCTTCCTGAGAAATATTAATTTGATCTTGATCAAATCCAGCAATAGCCATTGTAATTTGATAAATATTTTTATCGTGCTTAACGATATTGTAAGGTGGATATGAAGCACCCTTATTATTTGTAGAAAATACAGAGTCGAAAAGTCTATCAAACTCATCAAATCCCACTGATGATCTCCATAATGGAGATAAGTCAAATGTAGTCATAATTAACCTCCTTAAGCGTTAATTTAAATTGCAGTTTTTTAAACCTGCGTTGTTTATAAAAAAGCCCCTAATGGCGACTTCATTAATTAATTTGGGATTAAAAGAAATTTTTTCAAGTCTTTAGAAATTAATATTTATTCATAAATGAGGATAGTATAAATTGCCTTAATGCATTCTATAGTTGCAAAAAAGCCGGGTGGGGTAAATGTATTACAAAAAATAGATTTTGAATTACCTGATTTAAAACCAAACGATGTCTTAATTAAAAATCATTCTATTGGTGTTAATTTTATTGATATTTATTTTAGAGAGGGGCTTTATCCTTGGCCTCATGAACAAAACTTAGTTTTAGGCTCAGAGGGAGCTGGCGAAATAGAGGCTGTTGGACAAAACGTAGAAAATTTTAAAGTCGGCGATCGTGTTGCTTATGCTCAGGCGAACAACGCTTACTCAACACATAGAGTTATTGATGAAAACTTAGTAGTTTCAATTCCTGATAGTATTTCATACGATATTGCGGCATCTGCTATCTTAAAAGGATTAACCGTTAAATACCTTGTATTGGATAGTTTTAAATTAGAGCCTCATCATAAAGTTTTATTTCATGCAGCGGCAGGAGGTGTGGGTTTAATTGCAGGCCAATGGATTAATAGCATAGGATGTTATCTTGTTGGCACTGCAGGATCTGATCACAAATGTAGTATAGCCAATGATCATGGTTATAAGAGTATGATTAACTACATCAGCCAAAATTTTTTAAACGAAGTTCAACTCTTAACTAATAACGAAGGCGTTGATGTTGTCTATGACAGCGTTGGTCAGGATACAATGTTTAACTCTTTTAAGTGTCTAAAAAAACATGGAACAGTTGTTTCCTTTGGTCAATCATCCGGAATGTATAAAAATTTACAAATGTCTGATTTAATGACGGGCTCTCTTCATTTAACTCGCCCTACTCTTTTTCATTTTTATGCTAATCGTAAGTGGCTTCTTCAATCAAGCGCCATGTTATTTGAAATGATTGAAACAAAAAAAATTGAATTTAAAAATATGACGGAATACAAACTTGAGGAAGTAGCTCAGGCACATATCGATATAGAAAGTCGAAAAACGACAGGCTCTGTTATATTAAAGACTTAACTTCGCTAAAAACTTTTTTTAGAGTTTTATCTAGCGTATCAAATATAATTTCCATTTCATCATCTGAAGTAATAAATGGTGGACATAAAACTATGGAAGGACCAAGAGGTCTACAAATTAGTCCATTCTCTATACACTTGTTAGCTACTCTTTCACCAATTGAAATGGAACCATCAAAAGATTTTTTTGATTTTTTATCTTGAACCATTTCAAGAGCGCCCATAAGACCAACTCCTCTAGCCTCGCCGATATGATCTAATTCCTCAAATTTCTTTAATCCACCCATAAAAATAGGCTCTAATCTTCTCACATTCTCAATCATTTTTTCATTAATTATAATATCAATAGCCTCTAATGCTAAAGCACATCCCACTGGATGCCCACCTGCAGTAAAGCCATGAAAAAATTCTTCCGCTTCATAAGACGCATCCATCATTTGTTGGGTCATTCTTTCTCCTAAAATAACTGCTCCCAAAGGAAAAAAACCTGATGTAATACATTTGGAAGCTATAACAATATCTGGCTGTATATTATATGTCTGAGAGCCCCATAAATTTCCTGTTCTTCCAAAACCACAAATCACCTCATCAGCTATGAAGGGAATATCGTATTTTTTTAAAATTTTTTGAACTAAATCAAAGTAACCTTGGGATGGAGGGATAACACCTCCAGCACCCATAACTGGTTCAGCGAAGAAGCCTGCAATACTGTCAGGTCCTTCTTTTTGAATAATATTTTCTAAATCCTCTCCCATTCTTTTAGTAAAAGCCTCTTCACTTTCACCTTCATGGCCAAATTTCCAATAATGAGGACAAGCAGAATGAATAAAACCTTCTAAAGGCAATCCAAATTCACTATTATAAGGTTTCCCTGTCATAGAAGCCGATACTGCGGTCACCCCATGATAAGAATTGATACGTGTGATAATTTTTCTTCGTTGAGGTTTACCTTTGCGACGGTTGATAAACCACAAGAGTTTAACAGTTGTGTCATTTGCCTCAGATCCTGAATTAGTAAAAAAAACTTTTCCTCGTGAAAAAGGAGATATTTCAATTAGTTTATCTGCAAGTCTCACAGCAGGTTCTGAAATTCTGCCAAAAAAAGAATGATAACCTGAGAATTTTTCATATTGTTTTTTAGCAACTTCTATCATTCTAGGGTGATCAAAGCCCACAACTGAATTCCACAGTCCTGAATTTGCATCTAAATATTTTTTACCATTTTGATCATACACATATATACCCTTTGCTTGATTAAGGACTATTGGACCTAGGTCATCTAAATTTTTTAAATCTGTAAAACCATGCAATACACTGTCTGTATTAATCATCAACTACCTCGTATAAATTTTCAATATAAGGTATTTTTTCAAAAGGTATTTCAATTAATTGGGTATCTGCAAGAAAGTATCCAAGAAAAAAAAATATTGCCATGAAGATTAACTTAAGCATAAGACGCAAAGATATTACATAAATAAAAAAAGGGTTAGAACTAATTGTCCTAACCCTTTTAAAGAAAGAAGTGGCCCACTAAGAAAAAAGCCGCTTCTATAAGGCTGTAAAAATAGAGATTTTCTCTCTTAATAGCACTATAATTGGGGCTTAAAATAACATCAAGAAAATTGAAATAACCACTATATATAGAATTAGCACAGCCAATATGCTACTAAATTTAGTAAATTGAAACATGTCCATATTTAGATTCCCTGAAAAAATTCCTACATTTTTTTATCTTATTTTTTTCTTCTTATTGCTTGGAGTTTTATCTGTAGTCACGCCATTAATTTCTAATCAAGACATAGGCTTTATAATTTCTATAAAAGATGAAACCAATTTGTCGTTTTCTAAAATACTCGATTTACATTTTCTGATCTATAAAACTTTCTATTCAATAATTGGTTCGTTGATGTCTGGTCAATATCAAATATTAAGAGTAATAAATTTTTTATATCTCCTCTTAATTGTTTTTATCACTTATAAAATTATTAAATTAAAATTTTATGATTTAGACCTGTGGAATCCTATAGGGGCATTTTTAATAAGTGGTGGGATCTTATTTTCTTTTTTAACTATACAGGGTTTTCTCTTATCGGGTTTATTAAATTTATTTATTCTATATTTTCTTTTCAAGACTTTAGAAGAAAATAAAATAACTAATCTAATATTTTTAAATATTTTTAGTTTAATTGCATTGTTAATGGGTAATTTTTACTGCCTCGTGATTATCACTGTCCTAAGCATTATTAAATTAATAAACTTCAATTTAGAAAAAGAAAAAAAATTGAGTATTATTTCAAATA
>ERZ802827.1086-NODE-1086-length-13919-cov-49.8636_pt1 | contig 13919 bp, 12 predicted proteins | sample MGYA00345652_ERZ802827 | MGnify/ENA primary metagenome ERZ802827 (study PRJEB30503, sample SAMEA104212372) | marine metagenome | biome: Westerlies Biome; feature: [SRF] surface water layer (ENVO:00010504) within the epipelagic zone...; material: water... | reverse complement strand
ATAAAGGATCGACCAGCGAAACAGTCCCTTGGCAGCCGTCAGGCTGTCGGGATCCATCGACAGGCGCTGCACCATCTGAATCAGTCGTCCGTTGAAGGGAAGCAGCATCAACCCATAGAAGACACCACCCGTTGGCAGGGCCAGGACACCGAAACCGCTCAGCAGCACCGTGGCCCAGCCGTAGCGACGGATCGCACGGGCCGTGACCACGGGCCCCTTCACCACCGGCAGCATCGGGATGCCGACAGCTCGGTAGTCCTCACGCAGCAACAGGGCCAGCGCCCAGAAATGAGCGGGTGTCCAGACCATCACGAGCGCGAACAGCCACCAGCCCCCCAATCCCACGTGGCCGGTCGCCGCAGCAGCTCCCACCAGTGGAGGGATCGCCCCTGCAACACCACCGATGACGATGTTCTGCGTTGTCCGGGGTTTGAGCAGAGCTGTGTAGAGCAACACATAGCTGCAGAGCCCAAGCAGAGACAGACCAGCCGCCAGGCAGTTCACGCCGCTCACCAGCAACATCGCCGCCGCCAGGGTGCAGGCGATGGCGCCGATGAAGGCACTCGTCGGGGAGAGGCGTCCAGACGGCAGGGCTCGGCCGCTGGTGCGCGCCATGCGGCCATCAAGATCCTGTTCCCATAAACAGTTCAGAACTCCAGCTGCTGCGGAGGCCAGTGCACCGCCGCCCAGGGTGCAGACCAGACGGGGAGACGACAGGGGCCATCCCTCGGTGAGAGCCATGCCGCCAAGGGTGGTGGCCAGAAGCAGTGGGATCAGCCTCGGCTTGGCCACTTCAAGCCAAGGGGGAAGCTTGACCCGTTTTCTTGAGGGAACGACCTGATCGCGGGTGGGCAGGGCAGCGGAAATGGCTTCAGCCATGACAGGGCTCCAGAGAGGAGTCGTCGAGGACGACAGGACAGGGGACAGCAGCAACAAACGCGGGGCAGCGCACCAGCAGCGCCGCCAGAACACCCACCAGCAGCGCCGCCACCAGCTGATGGGCCACCGTGACCAGGGGCTGATCCAGCCCGAGTCGGAGCGTGGTGATACCAAGGCTCACCTGGGTCGCCACCAGCAGCACCGCTGAGAGCAGCAGGGGCCACTGACGGCGGCTCCACCCACCGGCCAGCAAGGCCACCACCACGAACAGCAGAACCAGACCGGCGACAGGGGTTGCAGCGGAGCGATGCCAGACCAGCCAGCGACAGGCCTCACCGCCGGCGAGACAGCGCTGGGCAGCCCATGAGGTGGCCATGCGCGCACCGAGGAGGCACTGGCTCACCACCCCAACGAGGGCAAGGGCTGACAGGGGACGCCACCACCAGGGGGGCTGACCCTCGCCGGATTGCAGCAGACGCTGCGTCAGTCCGCTGAGCAGTGCCACAAGCGTCAGCGCCAGAGCCAGGTGAGCCGTGACGACTCCCGAGGGGAGCAGCTGCAGCACCGTCAAAGCCCCGAGGCCACCCTGCAGAACAACCAGCAGCACCAACAATCCGCTCATCCAGGGGAGCCAACGAGGCAGAGATCGCCTCCAGACGACAGAGACGATGGACATCACCACCAGAGCGATGCCGATGACGAAGGCGTCAAGGCGATGAAACCACTCCAGGAACACCTGAAGGTTCATCTGACGCCCAGGCAGGAACGTCCCGTAGCAAAGGGGCCAATCCGGACAGGCCAGACCCGCCTCCATGACGCGGGTTGCACCTCCAATCACCACAAGCGCGATTACAGCGACAACGAGGTGAGCCGTTAGACGCCCAAGACGACGTCGCATCGGAGTCGTGGCAGAAAGCATCATCGACCGTCCATCTCAAGACCCTGCGAAGGCCTGCTCGGAACGTAGCGATGTCTTTTTGAACGTCACCTTGTGTGGACATCTACAACACCATCAACCTCCCGAAGGTGCACCTTTGCTGACACAACCAGCGCCTTAACAAACAATCCATGGAGAAGCTGAACTGGCTCCATACGCTGAGACGAGTTGGGGATTGGAGCCATGCAGATCCCATCAGCCATCGTCACTCTGGTGATCGGAATGCTCCTCGCCTTGGGGGGGCTTTGGATCGGCCAGAACATCAATCTTCTGCCGATTGATGCCAGCGTGAACGCACCGATTTACGACGAGCTCTTTCAGGTTCTGTTCACAATCGGAACAATCCTGTTTGTGGGCATCGTTGGACTTCTTGTTTATAGCTTGATCCGTTTTCGTCGACGAAGCGGTCAGCTCGGCGACGGAATCGCCATCGAAGGCAATCTCCCCCTGGAGATTTTCTGGACAGCCGTTCCGGCGGTTGTTGTGCTGTTCGTTGGCCTCTACAGCTACGACATCTACGACCGCATGGGCGGGATGGTACCGCTGGCTCACGACCACATGGCTGTGAGCGGTGAAGAGCGCATCTGGGGAGGCATCAGCTCCGGCTCAACGCTGACGGACAACACCGCAGCAACTGCACTGCCCATTGATGTGACCGCGATGCAATTTGCCTTTCTCTTTCATTACCCAGAAGGAGACATCACCGCTGGAGAGCTGCACGTACCCGCCAATCGGCCAGTGACCCTCCACATGGAGGCGAAGGATGTGATTCATGCCTTCTGGGTTCCTGAGTTCCGTCTCAAGCAGGACGTAATTCCTGGGCAACCGACCCAACTCAGCTTCACGGCCACGCGACCCGGTCGTTATCCGATCGTCTGCGCAGAGCTCTGTGGCCCGTATCACGGAGGCATGCGTTCCACCGTGGTTGTTGACGAACCGGACGAATGGGATGCCTGGTTCAGCAGCAACGCCAAAACGGAAGACACCACCACGACCTGATCCGATGACTGTTGCCATCCCACCTCAGACCAGCTCATCCAGCCCAAGGCTTCAACCCACTGGCTGGCTTCGCTATTTCAGCTTCAGCGTCGATCACAAGGTGATCGGCCTGCAATACCTGGTCTGCGGCTTTCTCTTCTATTTGATCGGAGGAGCCCTCGCCGGGGCGATTCGTACGGAACTGGCCAGTCCGGTCTCGGACTTCATGGCCAGGGACGTTTACAACCAGGTCCTCACCCTGCACGGGACCGTGATGATCTTTCTGTGGATCGTGCCGGTGGTGAATGGCGCCTTCGGCAACTATCTGATTCCCTTTTATGTGGGTGCCCGGGACATGGCATTCCCACGACTCAATGCAGTGGCATTCTGGCTGATTCCCCCAGCGGGGCTGATGCTGATCACCAGCTATTTCCTGACTGGTGCTGCGCAGTCCGGCTGGACCGCCTATCCCCCGTTGAGCATCACCACTCCTGCCACAGGTCAGATCATCTGGATTCTGAGTGTGCTTCTGCTGGGGGGAAGTTCCATCTTTGGCGGCATCAATTTCATTGCGACGATTCTCAAACTGCGTCGCCCTGGGCTGAAGTTGATGCAATTACCGATGTACTGCTGGGCGATGCTGGGCACCAGCATTTTGGTGGTTCTTTCAACCCCTGTGTTGGCGGGAACACTGGTGTTGCTCAGTTTCGACATCGTGGCCCACACCGGCTTTTTCAACCCGACACTGGGGGGCAACGTTGTCGTTTATCAACACCTGTTCTGGTTTTATTCCCACCCGGCGGTTTACATCATGGTGCTGCCGGCCTTCGGCCTGGTGAGTGAAATCCTCCCCGTCCACGCCCGCAAGCCCCTGTTCGGCTACGTGACGATGGTCTATTCGATCATGGCCATCGTGGTGCTCGGCCTCGTCGTCTGGGCCCACCACATGTTCACCAGCGGCACACCGCCTTGGATGCGGTTGTTCTTCACCATCGCCACCGCCTTCATCGCCGTACCGACGGGGATCAAATTCTTCAACTGGCTGGCCACCCTCTGGGGCGGTCGCATCACCCTGAACAGCGCCATGCTGTTTTCCTGCGGGTTCATCGTCAATTTCGTGCTGGGGGGGATCACCGGTGTGGCACTGGCTCAGGTGCCTTTCGACATTCATGTGCATGACACCTACTTCGTGGTGGCCCATTTCCACTACATCGTCTTCGGTGGGTCGGTGTTCGTGATCTTCGCCTCGGTTTACCACTGGTATCCAAAGTTCACGGGCCGCATGCTCAATGAAGACCTGGGGCGGCTCCACTGCGCCCTCACCTTCATCGGCTTCAACCTCTGCTTTGGTCCGCAGCACTGGCTCGGGCTGAATGGCATGCCACGTCGCGTCGCCGAATACGACCCGCAGTTCACCTTGATCAATCAGATCAGTTCCGTCGGGGCCCTGCTGATGGCCATCAGCACCCTGCCATTCCTCTGGAACGTGGTGCAGAGCGCCCTCAGCGGCAAACCTGCCGGAGACAACCCCTGGAATGCCCTGACACCGGAATGGCTCACCAGCTCACCACCACCGGTGGAGAACTGGATCGGAGAAGCGCCTCTCGTGGAGGAGCCCTACGGCTACGGCGTTCCAATGGATCAACTTGACCTGACCGCCACCAGCGGTCGCGACCTCTGGAGCAGCGGCAAATGACCTCGACACTCCCCGTTCAGCCGGAGAGCTCCCATGCCATCGACTCCCACGGGCATGAGGAACACGCCGACCACCGCATGTTCGGCCTGGCCACCTTTCTCGTCGCTGATGCGATGACCTTCGCCGGATTCTTTGCGGCCTATCTCACCTTCAAGGCCGTCAATCCTCTTCCTGAGGGAGCCATCTATGAGCTGGAGCTGCCACTGCCCATCCTCAACACCGTGTTGTTGCTGGTGAGCAGTGCCACATTTCACAAGGCCGGGCAGGCCATTCGCCAGAACCTGCAAGGCCGTTGCCGCAACTGGCTGCTGGTGACGGCAGGGTTGGGGCTCGCCTTTCTGGTGAGTCAGATGGTCGAGTACTTCACCCTCCCCTTTGGCCTGACAGACAACCTGTACGCAAGCACCTTCTTCGCCGCCACGGGCTTCCACGGATTGCACGTCACCCTGGGCGCTCTGATGATCCTGATTGTCTGGTGGCAGGCTCGCGCTGACGGTGGTCGTGTGACGGCTGAGGATCACTTCCCCCTCGAAGCGGCCGAGCTGTACTGGCACTTCGTGGATGGAATCTGGGTGATTCTGTTCGTCATCCTCTATTTGCTCTGATCGCTTGTCAGGGCTGGGATGCATGGCCACAATTCAGTTGAATTGATCGCGACAATGCTGGTCGGCGAAGAACTGCTGAACAAGGCCAGATCGCTCAGCAATCGGCCGGAGGATGACATCGCCAGAGGTTGCGGTTACGTCGGCCCCAGTGGTCGATTGCTGAAAAAGAGCTTCTACAGAGCACTGGTCGAAGCCAAGGCCGAAGCTCAGGGTTGGCAGCTTCCCCGCAGCACAACCAACAGCGGTGGGGGTGGCAGTCGCGGTCGGCAGGCCGAGTTCCGCACCCGAGTGCATGGGAACGGCAATCTGCTGATCGGACACGCCTACACCCGCAGGCTCGGTCTTGAGCCTGGCCAGGAATTCCGGATCGAGCTGAACCGCGATTCCGGGTCCATCTCCTTGAGCCCTCTCGACGAGAGCACGATGGAGAGCACTCCTGATCAGGTCCAGCCGTTTTCAGAAAGCCAGGCTTCTGACATGGCCGGTGTGGAGTGATGGTTGTCCTGTCCATCGGCCACGAGTAACCGCTCGGCGTAACGCGCCAGTTGATCGGCCTCCAGGTTCACCTGATCTCCCACAGCCAGCCGGCTCAAGGTGGTGACACTCCAGGTGTGGGGGATCACCGCCAGCTCAAACGTCACTCCATCGTCTGAACATGAGGCCACGGTGAGGCTGATGCCGTCCACCGCAATGCTGGCTTTTTCGCAGACGTAGCGCCCGAAGCGAGGTTCACTCCAGCGCAGCCCCAGCCGCCAGGACTGCGGCAGCTCGACCACATCCATCACCTCACCGACAGCATCGATGTGGCCACTGACCAAATGCCCTCCCAGACGGTCACTGAGCCGCAAGGCAGGCTCCAGGTTCACGGCACCACCCCGTTCCGCCTTGCGTCCCAGCGTGGTGCGCTCCAGGGTCTCTTCACTGACGTCCGCACGAAACCCATCCCCGACACACTCGGCAACCGTGAGGCAGACCCCGTCCACGGCAATGCTGTCCCCCAGGCTCAGGGGGCTGAAGGGTCCAGCGCCCTCCACCAGGAGACCGTTCCCCCGGCGCTGAATCCGACCCATTGCCTGGACCAACCCTGTGAACATGGCTGAGCGCCCGATCGGTTCCCACTGGTCATAATCGGATAGTGCTGCAGCGCCGCCATGGTGGAGATGAGCGTTGCCGGAATTGCTCTGGATGCGGCAAGCCGGACGCCGATCGTGCTGCTGAGAGATCCCAGTGGTCGCCGCCAGGTTCCGATCTGGATCGACCAGAGCCAAGCCCACAACATCATGGCCGGGCTGCAAGGGGCGGAACCGCCCCGACCCCTCAGCCACGACCTCATGGCGGCTCTGCTGGTGGCCGGAGGTCTCGAACTGGAACGCGTGATCGTGCATGCCATCGAAGACAGCACCTTTCATGCGGTCCTGAAACTCAGACAAACCGATCCATTGGACGCGGCGGCTGAAGGCGACGTGATCCTCCATGACGTGGATGCACGCCCGAGTGATGCCATCGCCCTTGCGGTTCGGACCGGCAGCAGCATCTGGATGCTGGAGGAGGTGGTGGCGGAAGCCTCCATTGCCGTGGATGCCGAAGCGGACGCCCGAGATCAGAGCGACTTCAACCGTTTCGTCGACGACCTCAGTCCAGCCGCACTGGTGAAACACCTGCGCAACCGCGGTGAAGGGGAGGATCCAGAACAGACAGATCCTGATCGGGGGTGAGACGTCCATTCGGTGCCGGACGACCGGTCAGCCTGTTCACCTTGGGGACCATGCGAGCCCTGGGCTCGCTCGAGCAGATGCAGGAGGTGGTGCAGGCAGCGGTCCTCGCCGGCATCAACCATCTCGAGACAGCACCCGCCTACGGCCCGGCAGAAGATTTTCTGGGGCATGCACTGCAGCAGGCAGAACAACAACCCGAGGGGGGCTGGGTTGTCACCAGCAAACTGCTGCCGGGATTGACCCTGCGTGAGGGGAAGCATCAGCTCCTGAAGATCCTCGAGCGTCTTGGCTGCGACAACCTCGACAATCTGGCCATCCATGGCATCAACCGCCCTGAACACCTCGACTGGGCCCTGCATGGGGATGGCAAGGACTTGCTGGACTGGGCCCAGGGGGAGGGCCATGCCGCTCAGGTGGGATTCAGCAGCCATGGCAGCCAAGCACTGATTGCCGCGGCCATCAGCAGTGGGCGATTTCAGTTTTGCAGCCTGCATCTGCATCTGCTGGATCCACAGCGTCTGCCGTTGGCCCATCAGGCCCTTGAGCAAGGCATGGGGGTCCTGGCGATTTCTCCGGCTGACAAGGGGGGACGCCTGCAAGCACCAAGTCCAACCCTGATCAGCGATTGTGCGCCGTTCTCCCCATTGCAGTTGGCCTACCGCTTCCTGCTGGGCCAAGGAATCTCCACCCTCAGTGTCGGTGCGGCCCAGGCCTCTGACCTGGAGCTCGCCGCTGCGCTGCAGAGCAGTGATTCCCCCCTCAGCCCTGAGGAAGAATCCAGCCTGCAACGGCTGACCGACCATCGCCGTGAGCGTGTCGGCGCCGATCTCTGCGGGCAGTGCCAGGCCTGTCTGCCCTGCCCGAACGAGGTGCCAATTCCAGAGCTGCTGCGGTTACGCAATCTGGCCATCGGCCATGACCTGATCCCCTTCTGCCAGGAGCGTTACAACCTCATCGGGCGAGCGGGGCACTGGTGGGAAACCGTTGATGCCAGCGCCTGCCAGCAGTGTGGGGACTGCCTGCCCCGCTGTCCTCACCAGCTGACGATTCCAGACTTGCTGGCTGACACCCACCGTCGACTGCAGGCCTCCCCACGCCGACGGTTATGGGGTTGAAGCACGCCACCGCTCCCCCAGCTGCAACCGCTCCGGCTCTGTCAATGGCGGCAGTGACCAACAGCGTTCCCACAGCGATGCAGGCGGAAGCAGTAGGTCACGCCAAGGGTTGGGCAGGTCTTGGCGATCCAGCTCGATCGCATCGGCCTCAAGCGGAGCACGCCAGCCGTTGACCAGAAGGGTGCGGCGCAGGGGAGATGTCCAGGCCGCCTCCACCCAGGCCTGAGGCAGCGGCTCGCGGGTTCCCTTGGGCCGCACCAACAGCGTCCAATGCAGAGGTGCTCCTTGATCGGGCAGCACAGCCGTCAGGCGTGGATCGCGCCGCAACAGGGCCATGCAGCGCTGCAGGGGCAACACCACAACCCGTGCCTTGTCCTTGAGCAACCAGTTGGTGGCACGCCGGTCGTCCATGGTCAGCAGCTGCTGGCGCAGGCGTTGCAGGGCTGCATCACCCCCGCAGCGGTCGGCGAGGTCCATCACCCAACGGGGACTGGCGGGAAGAATCACCTGTCCGGCCAGCGACGGTTGCAGCAGCACATCCCAGCCGGCCCTGGCCGCCTCAGCCCACTCGGTGCCGTTCCGGAACAGCATCACCCAGGGGCTCACACCCACCGGCAGCAGCGATCCGGCGCGCTGCTCACCCTGCTGTTCCAGAAAGCGGCGTGCCTGAACGCCGAGTTGTTGCTGCAACGGTGGCGCCTGGATCAGCTGCAGTTGATCCGGCGGCAACGCCGGCAACCATCCATCGTTGAGGGCCAGAAGATCGCCGCCACCTTGCTCCTGGTCATCAGGATCCGTGGCCTCAGACTCCTGCCAGGACCAGGTCCAGGGGGATGGCAGCTGATCCGCCCAGGCCTTGGGGATGATTCCTCGAGCCGCACGAAGCTGGGGTGGCTCCGGGCCCTTGCGGCAGGCAGCCACCAGCCCGAGACCCGCTCCCGCCGCCAGCTGCAGCAGGCGGCGACGACTGCACTGTCCGCGAAAACCCATTGCGCTCATACCTCTGACGCTACGGCGGACGCCAGCAGCTGATCCAAGGCCCGCTCGCAACCCTCCACCAGAGCCTCGGAGTGTTGGCCCTGCAACTGGGCCAACAGCAGCAACGCTCCAGCCCCGACCCCTTCCTTGACGAACCCGTCCTCGTAATCACGCAAGGCGGGCTGCCGGCTGGCATGAAAGCGCAATCCACTGGCCAGTCCTGCCAGGGAAACACCGAAGCGTTGGCCCACTTCATCCAGCAGACAGCCCAGGGCCGGCATGTCACCGCCACGGATCCGTTCCTGCGCCAGCCACGCCGTTGCACCGAGCAGCACCCGATCCGCCAGGACGTTCCGTTGCTGATCCGGCAGCGATGCCAGGGCAAGGGCCGCGACAGCAGCCATCTGACTGCCTCCCCCCAGCAGCACCGGCTGCTGAGCCGACACCAGCACGCCGGCGGCCACCGCCTGAAACGGATCCCCCACGGCTGCCAGCACAGCCTGGGGCGACGGCCATGCCGGCAACTGCGCCCGACGCAATCCCTGCTCCACCAGGTGTCGCTTCAGCTCCTGGGGTGGCTGCCGGGCGCTGCCGCTGATCAACCCATTCACCGGCACCCCAAGGGCCGTGAGCACAGCTTGAGCTGTCGTGGTTCCTCCTGGGACACATTCCGCCAGCAGCAGTGGACGGCGCAGCTGTGCACCAAGACGCATCCCCTGGCGCCACAGCCGTTCCACTCGCTCCGGATCCATGGCCCGTCCCGTGGACAAACACCGCGCCGGCCCCGCTTGTGGGGACTCCAGACGCAGGTGGGGAAACGTGGCCTCGTGCTCCAGACCCAGCGCCGCCACAAGAGGTTGCATCGGAAGGCGTTGCAGCGCCACATGGCTCAGCAGGGCGGGCGAGACACCAGCGGGGAGGGGCGGCAACGGCCAACGCCGCAGGTGGCCTGGACCATGGAGCAGCAGGTCGGCATCCGCCAGGGCGGTGAGACGGCGGGAGGCAGCGGTGGCTCCTGCAGCGGAAATGCCCTCGCGTTCAGCTGTCCGCGTACCCGCTAGGAGCAGCAGTAGATCAAACCCCGAAGCCTGTTGAAGCCATGGTTGGAGATGGGCCTGCAACTGCTGGCGGCTGCAGCGGCTGCCAACAATGGAGCAGCCCAATGGGAGGCCCTCCAGATCAGAGAGGGTCAAGGGCAACAAGACCGTGCAGGAGCTTTGGTGGCTCTGGGATTGGCGCGTTGAGGCGGGGGAAAATCCAGTACGCCAGCGCGTGGAGTGACAGCACATAGATCACCTCCTGCACCACAACAAGGCCAAGGGCCATCAACTGCACGCTGGTGAGATCCGGGCTGATGGGTAACTGCAACAGCGCGATCAACCGCTCGAGCAACCCGGCACCGGCACGGGTGATCACCACCCAGAGGTTTTCTCCCACCAGGAGCGACAACACCAGCACCCGCACCAGAAATCCGATGCTGCCCAGCACCACTCCCACCGGCCAGCTCAACCACCAGCTGCGTCCCTTGCCCCAGCTCCAGCCCAACCAGAGAGCCATCAGGCCATACGGGAACAGCAGAAGAGGGCCTCTCACAGGCCCCATCAACGCTGTCATCAGCAACACAGCCAGCAACACTCCCTCGGCCCCCGACCGTCCACCACGGCGCAGTTGCAGCAGGGACAGGGGCAGCGGCAGGGCTAGCCGGAACAGCGCACCGCCCACTGGCAGGTAGTACAGCGCCAGCCAGATCAGGCCGGTGGTGGCCGCCAGGTAAGCCCCTTCCACGAGACGGAGCGCCTGTGGCCGCGTCAGGTTGCGCCGCGGCTGATTCATGGCGTGATCCGCTCGATCCGTTCCACCGAGAACACCACCTCGGACTGCCGCAACGCCCGCGTGACCGCTTCCGCAGGAGCAGCCGGGTCGGCCCCAGCCAAGCGGATGGTGATGCGATACGGCGCCGGGGGCTGCAGCGACTTGGACATGGGCTGCTGGACATCGATCCCATCGACCTCGGTGTCAGTGTCGACCTCGGTGTCAGTGTCGGCATCGGTGTCAGTGTCGGCATCGGTGTCGGGTTTGGTTGCTGCCTCCTCGTCCACCACCTGTGATCGATCGATCGGGGCGGGATCCACCACCGGAGGTTGCTCAGGGATCGGTGCCTCCGCCTCGGTAGCCATGAGTTCAGGGGACTCGAAGCTGCGCTGCAACTCCTCAGCCACCGGCGATCCGGCACAGGCCTGCAGCAGCGCCAGTGGGAGCAGCCAGACCAGCCGGAGCATCAGCTGTCGGCGGGTTTGATCACCCGCACGGCACTAGCCCGCAGCCGTCCGCTCTTGGTGGTGGCCGGAGGTTTCTTGGCGGCGGGTTTTTTCGCAGCGGCTTTCTTGGCCGGAGCTTTTTTGGCCGCCGTGGTCTTGCGGCTGCTCTTCTTGGCAGAGGCCTTCGCCGCCAGCAGTTCGACAGCCTCCTCCAGCGTGACATCGTCCGCCCCTTTGCCTTCAGGCAGGGAGGCATTGACCTTGCCCTGCTTGACGTAGAGGCCATAGGGACCGTCGTAGACCTGAATCGTCTCCTCGCTGCCCTCGGGTTTGCCGAGATCCTTCAGCGCCGTCCGGCCGCCGCGGCCCCGTTTCGGCATGGCCAGCAGCTCTAAAGCGCGACTGAGGCCAACCGCCAGCACATCGTCGTCACCCTTGAGGGAGCGGTAGTCCTTCTCGCCCTTGCCCTTATCCCAAACCACGTAGGGCCCGAAGCGTCCGAGACCAGCCTGAACCCGCCCTCCATCGGGATGCTCCCCCAACAAGCGAGGCAGACGGAGCAGGCCGAGGGCATCGTCCAGGGTCAGATCCTCAGGTTTCTGGCCCTTGGGCAGTGAGGCCCGTTTGGGCTTTGGATTCTCATCACTGACCTGCCCGCGCTGCACATAGGGCCCGTATTGACCGAACAGGAGGTACACCAAGTCGCCCGTCTCCGGGTCCTCGCCGATGGCTTCCGGGCCATCCGCCTTCTGCTTCAGGATCAGTTCCGCCTGGTCCGCATCCAGATCCGCCGGTGTGATCTCCCGGGGGAGCGTCGCTTTGATCAGCTCCTCCTCGCCGTCATCGCCGACCCGTTTGGACTCCAAGTAGGCACCGAATCGCCCGATGCGCACCACGCAGGACAGGCCCTCGAGGTCGACGGTGCGGGAGGCTCCGGGATCGATGTCCCCTTCCCGTTGCTGCACCTGGGTTTCCAGCCCCTGATCACCTTTGAAAAACCCTTCCAGGTACGGCAACCACTCGACCTTGCCGTGGGAGATCTCATCAAGGGTGTTCTCCATCCGAGCCGTGAAGCTCGTATCAACCAGATCCGGAAAATGTTCTTCCAGCAGGGCGGTCACAGCAAAGGCTGTGAAGCTGGGGGTCAAGGCATTGCCCTGCAGCGTTGAATAGCCGCGATCAACAATCGTGCCGATGATCGAGGCGTAGGTGGAAGGTCGTCCGATGCCCTCCTTCTCCAGCATCTTGACCAGGGAGGCTTCGCTGAAGCGGGCTGGGGGCTGGGTCTGGTGGCCCAAAGGTTCCACCTGCTTGGGGGCAGGGGCATCACCCACGGCCAATGCGGGCAGAAGCACCTCCTGGCCCTCCAGGGCTGCATCGGGGTCATCGCTGCCCTCGACATAGGCGCGGAAGAAGCCCGGGAAATCGATTCGCTTGCCACTGGCTCGGAAGCTGGCCTCTCCGGAGCTGAGATCGATCGACAGCATGGTCAGCCGGGCTTCTGCCATCTGGCTGGCGACGGTACGTTTCCAGATGAGGTCGTATACCGACAGGTCACGGCCCTCAAGCCCGGTGTCGCCGGGTGTACGGAAGCTCTCGCCGGAGGGGCGAATCGCCTCGTGGGCCTCCTGGGCATTGCGTGCCTTGGTGCTGAATTGCCGCGGCCCCTTGCTCAGATACTCCTTGCCGTAGAGGCCCTCCACACAGCTGCGGGACGCGCTGATCGCCTGATCCGACAGATGAACCGAGTCGGTTCGCATGTAGGTGATGAAACCGCGCTCGTACAGGCCCTGGGCGCAGCGCATCGTCTCCCGCGCCGAGAGGCGCAGCTTGCGATTCGCCTCCTGCTGCAGGGTGCTGGTGGTGAACGGCGGCACCGGCTTCCGCACCGTGGGCTTCTCCTCAACAGCATCCACCGACCAGGGCGCGGCCTGAACCGTCTCCGCCAGAGCACGGGCCTCCTCTTCCGTCAGCAACCGCACCTCACTGCCGGCCTTGAGGCCACCGGTGCTTTCGTCGAAATCGTTACCGGTGGCGATACGTCGGCCACTCAGATGGGTCAACTTGGCCTCGAAACCACTGCCGGCATGCTCGAGCTGGGCCTTGAGATCCCAGTAACTGCCGCTGCGGAAGGCCCGCCGGGCCCGTTCCCGCTGCACCAGCAGGCGAACGGCGACCGATTGGACCCGGCCAGCGGAAAGCCCCCATGCCACCTTTTTCCAGAGCAGGGGGGAGAGGGTGTACCCCACCAGACGATCCAGGATCCGACGCGTCTCCTGGGCATGCACCAGCTCCATGTCGAGATCACGGGTCTGATCCAGCGCCTTGCCGATGGCTTCCTTGGTGATCTCGTGGAAGACCATCCGCTTCACCGGAACCTTCGGCGCCAACAGCTGCAGCAGGTGCCAGCTGATGCTTTCCCCCTCGCGGTCTTCGTCAGTGGCCAGCAGCAGCTGATCCGCGCCCTTCAACGCATCTTTTAGCTCGCGCACCACCTTCTTCTTGTCCTTCGGCACCACGTACAGGGGCTCGAAGTCGGCTTCGGTATTGACGCCAAGGTTGGCCCATTTCTGACCCTTGGCGGACGCAGGGATCTCGCTGGCGTTGTTGGGGAGATCCCGCACATGGCCCATGGACGCCTCGACCTTGAACCCCTTCGGAAGGAAGCCGCGAATGGTGCGGGCCTTCGTGGGGCTTTCAACAATGACGAGGGTGTGCGCCACAGGCGGGCAAGGAACCGTGCTCCTTCTTTATCGCA
>ERZ802827.1077-NODE-1077-length-13993-cov-46.8339_pt1 | contig 13993 bp, 10 predicted proteins | sample MGYA00345652_ERZ802827 | MGnify/ENA primary metagenome ERZ802827 (study PRJEB30503, sample SAMEA104212372) | marine metagenome | biome: Westerlies Biome; feature: [SRF] surface water layer (ENVO:00010504) within the epipelagic zone...; material: water... | reverse complement strand
TGTGCTTAAGTGCCTGAGCCCTTTGGGTCTGTTTCTGCGATCATTGCAATAGTTTAGTTGCAGCAACGTTCACCAATCAGCAGACTGAGAGTTCGACCAATAGAGCACGGCCTGATGACGAACAGCACCCATACCTACGCCCCGGACAAACGCAATGACTCGATATTAATCAATATCAATGGTGAGTTAATTCCGAGGGAGCAAGCGACGGTTTCGGTCTTCGATAGTGGCTTCATTTTGGGTGATGGTATTTGGGAGGGTTTGCGTGTCCACGATGGTGCGATTCCATTTTTGGACAGGCATCTCAAGCGATTGTGGGAGGGCGCAAAAGCACTCGACCTCGACATGGGACTGTCGCAAGAGACTCTGTCACAGCGATTATTTCAAACACTGAAAGCCAATCAAATGACGGATCATGTTCACATCCGTCTGATGGTGACGCGCGGCATCAAATCAACGCCCTATCAAGATCCTGCAGTGACTATTAGCGGACCGACCATCGTCATTATCCCCGAGTTCAAGGCCCCGGACCCCACTTTGAATGACAGAGGCCTGAGGCTCTACACGGTCTATACGCGCCGGGGTTATGCCGATGTTCAGGATCCCAGAATAAACAGCCACTCGAAACTAAACTGTATTTTTGGCTGCATTCAGGCAGCCAAAGCAGGCTACGACGAAGCTCTAATGCTTGATCCGCACGGTCACGTTGCCACCTGCAACTCAACACACTTCTTTATCGTGCGCGATGGTGAAGTGTGGACCTCCTCGGGCGACTACTGTCTCGACGGTATTACGCGTCGCAATGTGATCAATGTCTGCAAAGCCAATGACATCCCTGTCTTTGAAAAAAACTTTTCCCTCATGCAGGTATATGGTGCAGACGAAGCCTTCGTTACCGGGACCTTTGCCGGCTTAACGCCGGTATTCGAGGTCGATGGAAGAACTCTGACTCACACGCAACGCGGCCCCATGGTTGATCGCCTACAATCGCTCTATCAAGAGCTTGTCTCTGTCGAGAGCACCTTGGCAACGAACCGCGGTGTATGAGCCACGTGAATCCGCATACGCCCCTTTTTTAACATCTTGATATGACGCTGCGGATTGCGGGCTGGTCAGGCCCAAGAAACATATCTACCGCCATGATGCGCGCGTGGGAGTCACGCACTGACTGCTCTGTCGTAGATGAGCCTTTTTACGGTTGCTACTTGCAAGAGTCAGGGGCAAGACACCCGATGCGTGATGAGATTATAGCGAGTCAGCCTCGAACCCGTGATGGTGTTATTCAGCAACTGTCGGCAACCGCCGAGACCCCCATTCAATACGAAAAGCACATGACGCATCACATGCCTGCCGGGGTTGATTTATCGTGGGCTCGGGACATGAAACACGTTTTTCTTATTCGCGAACCAGATCGCGTCATTGCGTCGTACCGTCAGAAAATGCCGTCAGTATCTGCCGAGGCCATTGGCATCATAAGGCAGCGTGAACTATTCGATGACATTACGGCTATCGCGGGAAGCAGGCCTCCTGTCATTGATAGTCTCGACCTGCTGCGCGATCCGGAGGGCGTGCTCAGACAGCTTTGCCACGCATTATCGGTCCCTTGGCAGGAGGGCGCGATGACTACCTGGCGGCGAGGGCGTCGCAGGAGCGATGGTATATGGGCGAGTCATTGGTACGCATCGGTTGAGACTTCAACCCACTTTTCAAGCCCACCTGACAGCCCGCCGCAGCTCGATGAAGCAGATCGGCAGCTCGCAGATCTCATGATGCCGCACTTTGACGCCATGGCGCGATTTAAGCTGTCTTAGCTCGCCTTCGTTGCCACCCGCAGAGTTGCTGAGGCCAATATGGGCGGGTATCGATGTAACGGATCATGCAACGCGTTTTTGGCAGCCTCGTTAAATAACTTTAGCTGAGCGTGAGATGGGGCTGCATAACGATGCCAAAATAGATCGGCTGCCCCTAAAAGGTCGTCTGCCGTGCATGACTCTGAGGTTGTCGAGCAGAGCCACATCTCCCCTCTGCCACTCGAGATCCACAGTGCATTGATAAGATGCAGCGATAGCAGCCTTTAAGTCAGCGCTCTCGATTCGTGTTTGGTCGCCAAAACACAGTCTGGGCTCGTCATCGTCCACGGCATTAGCCCAGCCGGCGGCGGCCGCGACAATTTGATTAAAGAACACCTCTCTTCCCCGCCCAAAATCATCGATCGCGGGGAGGATAGGCGTCTGTACCGAGAGTCCACCATCGCGGAGCCAGCGGTACTCGTAGCCAAGACTAGTGAGTCGCCGCTCGGCCTCAGCAATGCTTGCTACGTTAAGCGTATGCCGCCAACTTCGGCCCTGACCAGATGCTAGGTCGGCATTCTCGGGCATCGAGTTGCGATAGCGAACACCGAGCTTACGAAGCTTGGCCGTGAACGCTGGGTGATTTGCCTCAAGTATGTTTAGTGCCAGGTCTGATCTGCAGATCGGCGTTGCACCGCCGGAGTCTGCAGCGTGTTCACAAAAGAAAAACAACTGGCCGGGAAAGCTAAGGGTTTGCGCCATCTCATGATGCAAAAAAATCTCTACCTCTGGCGGTGCTTCGTTGGCCGTAAAAACGCGTGCTGTTCGATTGTGGCGCACGGCATTTGAGAAGGACTCCGAATAGGTAAAATTGGGTAGATCAAAACACTGAATGAATGCGTGAAAGTCCTCGGCAGATGCGCTGTCATACCCTCGAAAAAGCACAAAGCCGTGCGCGTTAATAATGTCACTGACGATTGTCTTATCGGGTCCGTCCAGCGATCTCCCGGGAGTGATAGGCAGTTCCTCGGGTGTTAGAATCGTAATGGTTGGTAACGTCATTTATCGACCGCCTCTGGGATTGGACCGTTGTTTACGGCGGGTGCAGGTACAGGTGGAATTACAGGTAAAAGCGCCGTGACGTAGGGGTTGAGCTCTAGTGATGACAGTGTTTCACGTACGTCAACTGCGCCACCTGTCTTCATTGACTCCTGAGCCATCCACGCGGTGATAATCGCCCACAAGCCCTCGGCACAGGTTGCCCCATCGGTTTGAGCGCCCGAGAGCAAGTCGATGAACCGTCTATGCTCAAACAGCGTTGAACCATAGTGTCCGCCCATTTCAATGTCCTCTGGGAACCTGCAGTCGATGCCATCGTAGGCGTCATGACCCGGTACCTCCACCTTGATGTTTGCAGTGGATGCCTTACCAGGCTTGAAGCTCGCAGTCTCCTCGGTTCGGATAATGCCGCGATCGCCACTGACAATCAGTTCCTCAAGTAGCTCTTCGCTGAACATATTCAGTGCAAATTGCGATCTCACGCCGTTCTCGTATTCGACGATGACCAGAGCGTGATCATCGATATCAGCTGCCCGTCCCTCAAAGGTAAATTGGGTGAAGTTGACGGCGCGACCGCCCGTTGCAAAGACGCGCGCGGGCAGCGCACCGGCGATCCGATTCATGAGATCAAAATAATGACAGCACTTCTCAACCAGAGTCCCGCCCGAGTACGCTGAAAATTTATTCCATTCATTGACCTTACTCAAAAAGGGCGGTCGGTACTCGCAGATGCTGAGCATTTTCACGTCGCCGATATCGCCGTTGGCAATGGCTTTGAGCGCCAGTTGGTACTGCGACTTATAGCGGTACTGCATGCCCAGCAAAATTGGCGCTGGGTAAGTCAGGCATTCGTTTGCCAAGTAAATCGCATCGTCCAAGGTCGTCGCCATCGGCTTTTCAAGAAAGATAGCTTTGCCGGATGCCTTAATAGTGTCGAATACCCGCCGGTGTGTGAAGTTGGGCGTGCAAATCAAAATGGCATCGACCCTGGCATCTGAAATGAGCTCATCAAGCTCATCGTAGATCCGGGGAGCGGTCGCATCGACGGTCGAAAACTCTCGGAGCGCCAGCGCGATACTGTTGGGTTCGCTGTCAAACAGACCAACAATAGTCGCCTGCCCCAGCTGCAAGACCGCACGAATATGCTCGCGGCCCATCATCCCCGTTCCGATCACCGCTAACCCGGGGCGCGGTGCGGCTGTATGCATGCTACTGCGCAGCTCATCTACGATCGTATGGAGCTGCTCCTTGAGTCCGCCTGGCGTTGTCTTGCGTGGGTGGATCGACTCTTTCACGTTCACGTGCCTCGAACTCCTTGCTCACGCGACCCAGCGTTGAGCGAGCGAGACCAGATAATAACGTTGAGGACAATCAGTCCTGATGTAAGGACGAAAAACAGCAGCATTCCCCCGCTCTCGACACTCCGCGCTAAGCCTACCGGTGAGAACAACAGATAAATGAAGATGACGCAGGACAGCAAGGTAGATGAGCAGGCTCCAGCGAATCGCCAGGGCGTCATATCTACGGGCGCGGTTTGGACGATGACTCTGACCTGCCGTGGTCGCCATTGGCCTACGAGTAGCAATAGGCCAATCTCCGCTGCAAATAAAATGGCATAGAGATGAAGGAAGTGCAGATCAACTGCGTCCTTAAAGACGAATTGCAAAAGACCGTAGGCGATAATATGAAACGCGATGGCAAGTTTTACGGCAACTGCCGGGACATGCGTGGTCAGCATGCCCACCAGCACAACGGCAATGATGGGAATGTTGTAGAAGCCGGTAAAAATTCGAATTATTTGCCAGAGCCCTTCGGGTGCGTATTGAAGAAGGGGTGCGATACCCAGCGAGATCACCGCAATGCCAACGCTGCAAACTTTGGCGATGGATACCAGAGCCTTGTCGGACAGTGTCGCTTTGGTGAGCGGCTGAATAACATCCAGTGTGAGCATGGTCGCCGCGCTGTTGATCAGTGAATTGAATGAGCTAAACACAGCGCCTAGCAATACCGCCAAAAAGAATCCAAGTGCCCAGACCGGTAGGGTATCTTTGACCAGTTGCGGATAGGCGAGGTCTATTGAGCCCAGATTTGGACCATAAAGGTGGTAGGCGATGACACCGGGGATCATCATAAAAAAGGGCACTAGTACTTTGAAATAGCCCGAGAGCAAAACGCCTTTTTGACCCTCGGCGAAACTGCGCGCAGCGAGCGTTCTCTGAATGACATATTGGTTAGAGCACCAATAAAAGAGATTGGCGAAAACCATGCCAGTGAACACCGTGCCAAAGGGCGTTGGATCTGAAGCACTTCCGATAGCATTTAGCTTTTCTGGATGGTTGGTCGTGATAATGCCGATACCAGAGATGACATCCCCACCCAATAAGGCGAGTCCCAACAGCGGCACGGTGATGCCCACGATCAGCAGACCAATGCCGTTTATAGTGTCCGAGACAGCGACTGCTTTTAGGCCCCCCAAAATCGCATAAAGGGCCCCCGTGGCGCCGATGACAAAAACCGTAAGCACCAACGATGTGCTGTAGTCTACGTTGAGCATCTGCGGCACATCGAAGAGCTTTAGAACGGCAACTGATCCCGAGTAGAGGACGCTGGGTATGGTCACCAGACCGTAGCCCAGAAGGAATAGGACTACACTCATGCGACGAACATCGTCGTCATAGCGATCGCCCAGAAATTGCGGGAGCGTCGTAAAGCCACCTCGCAAGTACCGGGGTAAAAAAAAGAATGCCATCGCAATAGTCGCAACCGCTGCCGTGACCTCCCAGGCCATGGAGCTCATATTGAACCCATAGGCCGATCCGTTAAGTCCGATCAGTTGCTCCGCTGAGAGATTGGTTAGCAGTAGCGAGCCGGCAATGAATGGCGCGCTTAATCCCCGGCCAGCCAGAAAGTATCCATCGCTGTCTTGCGTGGTAGATCGCGACTTCAGGTACGAAAACCAGCCCACTGCGCTCATAAAGAGCAGGCAAGTCGAACCGACGGTAATTAATTCGGCAGCAGTCAAAACAATTCCTCGGTCGCAGTCCACGGAGCATAAGTACTCAGTGGTCGCCCTTCAATAGGTGGCTGAATAGCTGGGCAAATAGGCGCGTGCCTGCCACAGTGTTACCCTCAAGTGGCACGACTCAATTAGCCAGATTAGAACGATCTTTCTTATGCCTATCGAAGCCCTTCAGCTCTCTGTCTTCATCATCATTACAGTGATTATTGCTTGGTTGACCTACCGCAAGGTCACTGCGGATATCGCTCAGCAAGGTGGTCGCGGAACGGGGCGAGATGAGGTGTTCCTTGCCGGAAAAGGCCTCAGCTGGGTCGTCGTTGCGGGCTCGATTACGCTGACAAACCTCAGCACAGACCAGCTGGTTGGCATGAACGGCAACCAAATGGCCCTGCTTGCATGGTGGGAGCTTTCAGCCGTGGTTGGCCTCGTTATTCTCGCGAAGGTCATCTTGCCGGTTTACTACCGATATAACTGCACCACCACTACCGAGTTACTAGAAAGGCGCTACGACGATCGTCGAATCAGGGCCGTGATCGGCCTGTTATTTTTATTGGGCAATGTATTCATATTCATACCAGCGATGCTATACGGCGGCTCTCTGTTCATTCAAACCATGTTCAGTGTGGACATCCCGCTTATGTGGATCGCTATTGCGTTTGCGATTGTCGGTTCAGCTTATGCGGTTCTTGGCGGCCTGCGTGCAGTTGCCGTCTCGGATGCTTACAGTGGCGTACTTTTACTATCGCTCGGATTGGTGGTCGTGGGTTTATCTCTCTCTGCGATTGACTTTGATTTCTCCGGTATTCCTGCTGATCGACTGACCATGATAGGCGACGACTCATCACCTATCCCCTGGCACACATTGTTGACGGGTATGATTTTCATCCAGATTTTCTACTGGGGTACCAATCAGACCATCACTCAGCGTGCCATGGCCTCGCCAACTGTTAAAGAGGGGCAGAGAGGTGTGCTGGCCGCCGCTGCGATTCGGCTTTTGGTAATTCCGCCCTTAGTCGTTATTCCGGGCATTGTCTCCTACAAGCTATATGGTGATATTGGTGATGCTGCGTTCGGCACCATTGTCGGCGACGTGTTGCCTGTTTGGTTGTCGGGCGCATTTGCTGCCGCCATTGCGGCGGCAGTGCTGACCAGCGTAAACAGTGTATTGAACTCATCGACTACGCTCTGGGTTTGTGACATTCACGAGCCTTTCATCAATCCTGAGGCCAATCTAAAGCAGCTAAATTTGCGGATAACCGTGGTCTTGATTGTTATGGGGCTCGCTATGGTGCCGGTCTACGCAACTGCCGACAGCATTATCAACCTAGTTCAGGAGCTTTACGGACTGTTAAGTATGCCCATCCTGTCCGCGTTCATCGTCGGCTTGTTATTCCGAGGGGTGGCTGCCGGCGCCGCCATCACGGCGGTCGTTCTTGGCGTTGCGCTGTATGGATTTTTCTCGTTCGTTTGGTCGCCCTTTCACTACATTCACATGATGTTTTTCACCGTCGTCTTCTGTGTGGTTGCCGCACTTTTGGTGAGCAAACTTTGGTTTAAAACGCAGCCTTCTTTCGAGCCCGCTATTGGGTTTGGTTAGGTCCTTTTAGTGTCGTTCTTCTTTGTGGCTCTTCTGGGTGGTTGTTAGTTGTTCGACTGCTTTGATGTGATAGATGCAAAGTGTTTCGGGGTTGATGATGGGCAGTGACAATCCGACCGACATCAGCCAGACACCATCAAATGTCGCTGTCGACAATGACGCCTTGTGTTCGCCGATATACGCACTCGGATCGCTTGGCCAGATGAGAGAAACCGCATATTCCGCCGATGGGTCAAGCCCAATACAGCGATAGCGGCTGGGGAACGGCGTGCTTGGTGTGGCCAGCATGGCAAGAGCAAAAAGCCCTTCAGACTGATCCTCATTTATTACTGCCCAGGCCATTTCGCCGTCAGGTCGATTTATCACAAGGTAGTCACCCGCGTGCAACAGACGGCGGTATTGTTTATGGAGCGCAATTGCCTGGGAAAGTACGTGACGATCGTGGAGGTTCATCTCACGAATATCGGCTTCGACACCCATATGTCCCCATAGCGCCACCCCTGCTCGAAACGTCATGGTGTGTTGACGACCGGTTAGGTGACAGGGGCTAGGTCCAACATGAGAGCCCATGACTTCCGGTGGAAAAAGGGCCTGAAAACCTCGCTGTACATGGAGTCGATCGAGCGCATCATTTGTATCTGACGGCCAGACACGGGTTGTAAAGGCCAGTATTCCTAAGTCAGCCCGACCACCGCCAGAGGCGCATGTCTCTATGGCTACATTGGGGAAGGCTCTTCTTAGTCGGGCGAGCAATGCATAGAGCGAGCGCGTCTGTTGATGTATCGCATGGTCACCATTGGTGTTTCCAGCCTGATGAATATCACGGTTCATATCCCACTTGAGATAGGTGATGGGCAGAGTGCTGAGAAGCCCAGAGAGAGCTTCAAATAAGTAGTGGGCTACCGCTGGCTGGCTGAGGTCCAGTACTAGTTGCTGGCGGGCCTCAATGAGTGGGATGCCCGGTTGTGTCAGCACCCAATCTGGGTGCTCGCGGTACAGTTGGCTCTCGCGACTGACCATTTCAGGCTCGATCCAGAGACCAAACTCCATGTTGCGATTGATACAGGCCTGCGCAATGGGCGACAGCCCGGCTGGAAATTTATCCGGATCTACTTGCCAGTCCCCAAGGGCCCTACGATCGTCAGTTCGCCCGACAAACCAGCCGTCGTCGAGGACAAATCGCTCTATACCGAGCGCCGATGCATGCTCGATGAGCTCCATGGTCGCGGCGGTATTGACATCAAAATACAGCGCCTCCCAGGTGTTTAACTGGACCGGTCTTGGGCTACTGGATACTGCGCCAGAATCGTTAAGCGTGCTGCGAATTAGACTGTGCCACTGTTGTGTCAGCGCATTGAACCCCTCGCTACTGTGGCAGAGAAAAATCTCCGGACTATCGTAGGCTTCGCCGGGTAATAGGCCTATTTCACCAGCTCTCAGGAGTTCACCCGCTTGCAGCACACGTCGCCCGTCGGCTAGCGTCTCGATGCGAATCTGATGATTACCACTCCAGCCGATGTGCAGTCCAAGCGCAGCACCCGATGAGGGGCCAGTATGTTTTTCTAACAGAGTGATAGTTGGGTTTAGGTGATGCGAGGTTCTACCGGTCCAGTTTTCGCGAACATAGCTCGCGCTCCCAATTGTTTGCCTGTTTGTTTGAAATTCGTAACCCCATCGCCCCCTGTAGTCTTGGAGTTCGACCAGGTGATCGGGTAGGGGAATGGTGAGTGCGCAGGTGTCGACACTGAGCACCGACTTTTCACAGATGTTTCGCACCGATACCGATAGGCGTACCACTGCGGTTTTGGTATCTAAGGATAGGCGATGTGTGATCTCGAGCTTAGTGAGGTCACACAGACTTGTCAGGGTGACTAATAATCCGGTCGTCTCACTTTTTACCAGCCTCGGCAGCAGACCCCAGTTTGCATTATCTCGGCGGACTTCGAGGCCAAGGTGGCCAAGATAGCTTTCTCCTATGGTTGGCGTCAGAGTAATTTTTGGTTCAATGGGCAGTGATGCAGGCGCTTGGTGGCGGTCGAGTTGGTTTAGATGATCCACATCTACTTTGGAAAGAGTGCTGCCAAAGTACGCTAAAACCGGTTGATTACCCCGGCAATCTAAAATGACTGAGGCAGAACTATTGTGCAGGTGCACAAAGGGCTGAGGTCGCTCGATCACGCCGGTTGGTCTCACATCTTAAACACACAGGCTAGGGTACATTGGTGAGGCTTGGGATACACTCGCGATTTGGCGCATCCTAAACCCCGTGCTTGTGCGATTTCATCAGATGCGTCGCAAGTCTGGGCGATGCTCGTAGCCGAGCCCGCCCCCGGTATTGAGCAGACCGAGACAGACGAGAGCGTCTAAACTGCGTTCTTTGAGTCGGATGAGCGGTTAACGAGTCCGGTTTCGGCAATACAGACATAGGTGGATTGGTATGGTTAAACAGTTACTCATAATAGGCCTTGCACTCGCATCGACCGCATTGCCTCAGACCGCCCTGTCTGGTCCGGTGATTGGTTCTGAGATAACTCACATTGCCATGCTGGGTACTGGCACCCCAAACCCCTTTCCGAATAGATCGGGCCCGGCCATTGCGATTGTGGTTAATGATGAGCCCTACCTGATTGATTTTGGGCCCGGACTGGTGCGCCAGGCTGCGGCACTGTCGCCCGAATACGGCGGAAGCATCCCGGGTCTTGCGGTTGAAAAGCTAAAGCATGCTTTTCTTACCCACCTGCACTCCGATCACACCGTTGGTCTGCCGGATCTCATCCTTACGTCTTGGACAATAGGACGGGATTCACCGCTTAAGCTCTTTGGTCCGGAGGGAACGCGGCACATGGCTGAGACCGTTCTCGAAGCCTATGAAGAGGACATTCGCTATCGTCTTTACAGCGAGCAGCCGGCCAACAATCAAGGCTGGCGTGTTGATGCCCGAGAGATCAGCCAATCCGGCGTTATTTATGAGGACAATAACGTCACGGTTGAGGCGTTCAGGGTGCCTCACGGGAGTTGGCCCGAGGCATGGGGTTATCGGTTTACGACACCTGACAAAGTGATTGTAGTATCTGGCGATACAGCGCCATCAGAGCTATTGAAGGAATATGCTCAGGGGGCAGATGTCCTGATTCACGAGGTTTATAGTGAGGAAGGCTTTGCCAAGAAAGAGATCAAGTGGCAGACGTATCATGCAAAAAATCACACATCGACAACAGAGCTTGGCAGGTTGGCATCTGAGGTAAAGCCACAGCTTCTGGTGCTTTACCATCAGCTGTTATGGGGCTCGACTCATGAGACCCTCGTCAACGAGGTAACATCAGAGTTTGATGGTCATGTCATTTCAGCGCGGGACTTGGATGTTTATTGAGTCATTGACGAGCTGCAGATCATTGCGCCGACAAGACAGTTAATAATAGGAAAAAGGAAATATAAAATGAGAGTTATCAATGGCTGGCTTTTAATCGCGACGCTGGCATTAGGCCTTTTGAGTTGCTCATCAGACGAGGCGCCGTCAACGGTGGTCTCGGACAGCATGTCCCACGATACCTACACGGCAGAGCAATTCTTTCAGACGATTAGTTATCGCATGGGTGGAGCCGGCCCCTATGCATTCTCATCGATCGACGGCGATTTATTGATCAGTTCTGATGAAACCGGAGTTTACAACGCGTATCGCCTAGACGTTATCACCGGAAAGATGACGGCATTAACCGAGTCAACGGATCGTGGTGTGTATGCAGAGTCCTGGTTTCCTCAGGATGATCGCTTCATTTATCAACAAGACGGCAATGGTGACGAGCTGACGCACGTATTGGTCATGTCGCCCGAGGGAAATGTTAAGGATCTCACGCCCGGGATAGGGCACAAGGCGGGTTTTGCGGGCTGGTCTGCCGATGAGGCCAGTTTTTATATCTTTAGTAATGAGCGTGATGGTGGTGCATTTGATATGTATCGCTACGATGTCGACGACTACTCACGAGAAGTCCTTTACGAAAACACCGAAAGCCTTGATCTCGGTGCGATCAGCCGTGACGGCCGGTGGGTGGTTTACGCTCGAAACAACAGCAACGCTGATAGCGACCTGTTCCTCATCGATTTGATGGAGGATGAGCTGGAGTTGATCAACATTACGCCGCACGAGGGTGATGTCGAGCACTCCGCCATGGGATTTACGCCCGACAGCAGTCAATTCATTTACTCGACCAATGAGTTTGGAGAGTTCAGTCAGGCATGGACACTATCGCTTCAGTCTGGTGAGCGGGAAGCCTTAGTCGCCGATAATTGGGATGTTCTCTATGTGGGTTATTCGCCCAGCGGGAGGTATCGAGTCAGTGGTGTGAACAATGACGCGAGTACCGATGTGACGCTGACAGACCTTATGACTGGCAGTGATGTTGTAATAAGCGATGTGCCAGATGGTGATCTTGCACAGATTCGGTTCAACAGAGACGAAACAGCGATCGCGTTTGGCATCAATCGCGATACTGCGCCTACTGACTTGTATCACATGCCTTTGGGCGGAGACGCTTCCCGTCTGACCCGCGCTTTAAACCCGGCTATTAATAACGATCTTATGGTTGAGGGTGAAGTGGTGCGATTTGCGAGCTATGACGGACTGCAGATCCCCGGCATTCTCTACAAGCCCAACGAGGCATCGCCTGACAATCCGGTCCCAGCCTTGGTGTGGGTTCATGGCGGCCCGGGTGGTCAAAGTCGGAAAGGCTATTCAGCTGTGATTCAGCACCTGGTGAATCACGGTTATGCCGTTTATCAAATCAATAACCGCGGCTCCAGTGGCTACGGAAAAACCTTTTACCACCTCGATGATCTAAAGCACGGCGAGGCGGACTTAGGCGACGTAGTTGCATCGAGGAGTTTCCTGTCGTCCTATGATTGGATTGACGGTGAGCGCGTTGGCATTATCGGTGGCTCTTATGGTGGCTACATGGTCGCTGCAGCCCTCGCATTTGAGCCCGATGCCTTCGAGGTTGGTATCAACATATTTGGCGTGACTAACTGGTTGAGAACACTCGAATCTATTCCACCGTGGTGGGGTGCTTTCCGTACATCGCTGTATGCCGAGCTGGGTGATCCCGCTGTGGATACAGATCGACTGACGGCCATTTCACCGCTATTTCATGCTGACAATATCGTGAAACCATTGCTCGTCGTGCAGGGGGCTAATGATCCGAGAGTTCTGCAAGTAGAGAGTGACGAGCTGGTTGCCGAAGTGAGAGCCAACGACATTCCAGTCGAATACGTACTATTCGAAGATGAGGGTCACGGCTTCCGTAAGCGGGTCAACAGGATCACTGCGAGCGAGGCTTACCTTTCCTTTTTGAGGACGCACCTCTAACTCGAGCAAAGGGCTGAGCCGAGAAAGGTTTGCCCCACTGCCGCCGAGTGCGATACCCAGATCAACAAAATTCTGGCGTCATCTATTTTCCCGTCTACGCTGGTGATTAGGTCTGTGTTTAGGCCTATCACTTTTCTAAAACAGGGGAACACTATGTTTAAACATGCTTTTGCAGCGAGCGTCATTACTTTGAGTGCCTCAGTTATGGCGGCGCATCATGAGGAGGCGCCCATGATTGCGGAAATTTACGACTGCACGCTTAATGAGGGCGTAGCTATGGCTGAAGTCGTTGATTTTGCGCGAACAGACTTCAAGGCGTTTGCCGACAAAAATGATTTGGCGATGAATACCTTTATTTGGGAGGCGGTGGCTGTCTCACCCCCCTACGACGAGCCCGACTTGCGCTGGGTAAATTACTTCCCTACCTGGGGAGATTACTTTGCGGGCGAGGCCTTATGGCGCGCTACTGCGCAAGACGTAGCGGCAGGTATTTTCGAGCGTGTGTCATGCAGTAAGGCCCGCACGGCAGCTGTTCATAACGCAGGAGCACAGCCACCTGTGGCAACGGAAAAGCCGCTGATTGCGATGGTGTGTAACCTCGACGACGGCAAAACGATTGAGGACGCGCTGGCCTACCGAAAAGGTATAAACGAGATGGCTAACGGTTTAATCGATGGCAGCGTCGGTAGTTCTGTATTTACACCTGCCCTCGGTTTATCAGGCTTCGACTACGTTGCAATGATTACCGGGACTCAGAGCGATATGGCCAACATGATGGACAATGTCCGAAGTGGCAAGGCGCGAAAGGCAATGCAATCGTTAGACCTAGAAAATCCGGCGCAGTGTGTCACTGACCTTCATCGGTCTCACCTCGTGATTTCTAGATAGGTGTCGCACTAAGCCCGTTGCTTTTTGGGCGTCTCGATTAACCTCTGTTTGAGGACGACGTCATGTGTCTAAGGTAAGTTAAAGTGCGCTCGAGCTTCGCGGCTCGAGCGTTTCTTATTTCACCGGGAAGGTGGAGAACTACTTCCGGGTTAAAGGCATTCTCCTTTTTTAAGTTCCCTATTTTCAAGTTCACTGTTTTTAAGTTCGCTATTTTTTAAGTTCCCTATTTTTAATGTCCCTTAAGGGATAGCTCAGGGTAGCGCACCATGTCATCCTAATTA
>ERZ802827.1063-NODE-1063-length-14091-cov-14.656_pt1 | contig 14091 bp, 7 predicted proteins | sample MGYA00345652_ERZ802827 | MGnify/ENA primary metagenome ERZ802827 (study PRJEB30503, sample SAMEA104212372) | marine metagenome | biome: Westerlies Biome; feature: [SRF] surface water layer (ENVO:00010504) within the epipelagic zone...; material: water... | reverse complement strand
GGGGTGAGGGACAGGGGCGTGTGGTCAGACCGCGTCGCCGCCGCGTTCACCGGTTCGGATACGGATGGCTTCATCGATTGTTGAAATGAAGATCTTGCCGTCGCCGATGCGTCCTGTCTGGGCTGCTTGCTGAATGGCATCAACAACGCGTTCCAGCAGTGCTTCCTCGATGACAACTTCAATCTTCACTTTCGGCAGGAAATCCACAACATATTCAGCCCCGCGGTAAAGTTCGGTATGGCCTTTCTGGCGACCAAACCCCTTTGCCTCGAGAACAGTAATGCCCTGAATTCCGACATCGTGAAGGGCTTCCTTGACCTCATCCAGCTTGAACGGCTTGATGATGGCTTCGATTTTCTTCATGGCGCCTTTCCTGTGCATTTAGGGCCTGTGCATTCAGGGCCTGTGTAATGAGGGCCTGTGTAATGAGGGCCTGTGTAATGAGGACCTGTGTATTTAGGACCTCTGGAAAACGGACCTCGGTATTTCAGCCTGTTGGCGCGGGAGATATCGGGGGATATCTGACCGCTGGTGGTAGGCAATCTCGCGTAGCCAGCCTGTGACGACAAGCCACGCGCCGCGACATTATGGCACCGGATGACGAATCTGCCAGATTTGCACAAAAATTAGGCAGCATGATGCAATAAAAGGCTGAATCGATGCCCGACCCAAAGACACGACATATGCTGCACCAGAATTCGCACGCGATGACCTGAGATGAGGGTAACTTTTGCCCCGTGCCAGTGTCTTCGCCGTATGAGCCAGTCTTTTCCATATGAGCCAGTCTTTGCCGTATAGGTCAGTCTTCCCGCATCGCTTTGGTGGGTCAGTCTGTCCCGTCCTGTGCGGCGGCATTCGGAAAAAACAGCTGCTGTCCCTTGCGGGTCAGTTTGGCGATATGGGTCTGTCCGCGCGGTGACAACAACCAGTCAGCAAAGATCTCGGCATCCTCGCCAGCCACCGATGGGCAATGCGCCGTGTTGATGCTGACAATCGCATACTGGTTGAACAGGGCAGGGTCTCCCTCAACAAGAATTTTGTGGTCAAACCGGTTGCCAAAAGCCAGCCAGGTGGCGCGGTCAGTCAGCGTATAGCTGTAGGATTGTACGCTGTAATTCAGCGTCGCCCCCATGCCATTGCCGGTTTCGCGATACCACCCGTCAATATCGGCCTGCGGTTCGACGTTGGCAGCGCGCCACAATGCCCGTTCCTTGATATGGGTGCCGCTGGCATCGCCTCTGGATGCAAAAGGCGCTGTGGTTGCCGCGATGCGCTGCAGGGCCGTGTTCGTATCGGGTGCGTCACCTATGTCTGCCGGGTCATCCGGCGGGCCGATAATGACGAAATCATTATACATCAGTTCGCGGCGTTGCAGCCCGTATCCCTTTTCAATGAATCGCATCTCGGCGTCGCGCGCATGGACGATCACCAGATCACCATCACAATTTTGTGCGTTCTTCAGCGCCTGCCCCGTGCCCACAGCAATGACCCGCACCGCAATGCCTGTCTCGGCAGTAAAGGCGGGTGTGATATGGCGATAAAAACCGGAATTCTGTGTTGATGTGGTCGATTGCACGATGATGGATCGGGCATGCTCCGTCGCCATGGCAGGAGACACAAAAGCTGTCAGTGATGCCAGCAGCGCGATGACCCGCGCGCATGCCAGGGATGTCGTATGCCTGACAAGACATTTGGCCAGACATATCTGCAATGCCAGCATCCGTGACGGTCGTCTCAACATGGATGTATTCATGATGCAGATCAGTTCTGGCCTATCTTCTGGCCAATCTTCCGGTCAATCTTCCGGTCAATCTTCCGGCCAATCGCGGCAAGCTGTTCGGTCACTGACGCCCTGACTGTTTCAATCGCCTGCATCTTCACCGGGCCAAAGCCGCGAATATCGCCAGCCGCGCCCAGAAGCGAATGCCAGGCAGCCGGATCATCGCTGCTGTCATATTGTGCCATCAGATCAAGATACCAGTCGATCAGCGCGCGTTCCTGCTTGCGGTCATGCTGATACCGGAACGGGTCAAAACGGCTGCCCCGCAACGCCTTGCCGCGCGCCAGCAGCGGGAACAGATATTTAATCAGGCGCATGTCGGTCTTCTTTGGCCGCCCTCTCGCATCGGTCTGGCGCGTCAGAAACGGCACCACCATATGATTGACGGTGCGATAGCCCGGCGCAAACTGGTTATCCAGCGACGCACCGAAAGCTGCCCGCGCGTGCAGGCGTGCCACCTCATATTCATCCTTGTATGCCATGACACGGTACAGCTCGCGCGCAACGATGCATCGCAGGGCCTCATCATCACAGCGTGCTGCAAAGCCATCAAGACGGCTGCGATAGAGATCGGCATAGCCAGCATCCTGATAGTCAGTCAGCAGGCCTGCGCGGTGATTGACGATCTGCGCGTAATCCTGCGGGATGGGTGCGGCACTGGTTGTCGGCATCAGTGTTTCGGTCACACTGTCTGGTGCCGCGATCATCAACCGGCCGATATCAAAGGCAAGCCGGTTCATCTCCGGCTTGACGCCATTCAATTCAATGGCCCGGAATATCGCCTCGATCGATACCGGCACCGCGCCGTTCTGCCAGGCAGCGCCCAGCATCATGATGTTCGCATATACAACATCACCCAGCGCGGCCTCGGCCACGTAGTTGGCGTTGAACCCGTTGATCCCGTCGCTGCCAGTGGCCAGCGCAATGGCGGCCAGCCTGTCATCAATCTGCAGGTCCAGATCGCGTGAGCTGACAATCTGGCCGGTGGTCATTTCGGCCAGATTGATCACCGTGCGGGTGCCCTGGCGATAGGTCGCCATTGCGGTTGGTGAGGCTGATACCACCGCATCACAGCCAATCAGCGCGTCCGCTGCCCCGCTGGCAATGCGCGTCTGGTTCAGCTGGTCCGGTGAGGCGGCAAGGCGGATAAAGCTCATCACTGCGCCAAATTTCTGCGCCAGTCCGGAAAAGTTCAATAGGCTGGTCGCCGTCCCGTCAAGATGTGCTGCCATGGACAGCACCGCGCCCACCGTAACAACCCCGGTTCCCCCGACACCTGTCACGATAATGTCATAGGCATCGTGGATCACTGTCGGCGACGGGTCGGGAAGAGTGGCAATGGCGGCGCTGACATCCGGCATGCTGGCGGCTTTTGCCAGACGGTCGCCCTCAATCGTCACAAAGCTGGGGCAGAACCCGTCAAGGCAGGTGAAATCCTTGTTGCAGCTGGACAGGTTGATGCGCCGTTTGCGGCCTAGAGGCGTTTCCAGCGGTTCCACACTCAGGCAATTCGATGCCACCGAACAATCGCCGCAGCCTTCGCATACAGCTTCATTGATCACCACATGACGGGCGGGATCGACCATCGCTCCGCGCTTGCGGCGGCGGCGTTTTTCGGCAGCGCATGTTTGCTGATAGATCAGGATCGAGACACCTTTGAATTCACGCAATTCACGCTGCAGACTGTCCATCTCGGCGCGATCGTGAAAACTGGTCAGGGCGGGAAAACTGCCGCGTTGAACAGCATTGATATCATCAGACACAAGCGCGATGCGGCGAATGCCTTCGGCGGCACACACATGGGCAATCCCGGCTGGTGAAATCTCACCATCGACGGCCTGCCCACCGGTCATTGCAACGGCATCGTTGAACAACAGCTTGAAGGTAATGTTGGTGTTGGTGGCGGCTGCCTGGCGAATGGCCAGTGATCCGGAATGAAACCAGGTGCCATCGCCGATATTCTGAAAGATATGCGCGTTGTCGTTGAACCGGCTGGTCCCGACCCAGTTCGCGCCTTCGCCGCCCATCTGGCAGATATATTTGGTGTTTCGGTCCATGATGGTCGCCATGAAATGGCAGCCGATACCGGCCAGCGCCTCAGACCCTTCGGGCACACGGGTCGATGTGTTATGCGGGCAGCCGGAACAGAAATGCGGTGTGCGCTGGCTGAAAGCCGGGCTGTTGCTGCCTGTAGGCGGCGGGGTCAGGCGTGCCGCCCGGCCGCAGAAATCAGCACCGTCACAGTTCGCATCGAGGCGCTCTGCCACAAGTGGCAACAATGTGTCTGGTGCCAGTTCACCAGCTGTCGGGATCAGCGGATGATTGTGCGCCCCGGTCTTGCCGGTAATCAGGCCAGGGGCACCGCTTCCCATCCGCGTGGCAAGTGCCCTGATCTGTTCCTCGACGATACCGCGTTTTTCTTCGACAACCAGAATTTCGGCTTTGCCGTTCATGAAGGCTGCCGCGCCCGTCTGTTCAATTGGCCAGACCAGCCCGACTTTGTAAATATCGATACCAAACCGCCTGCAGGCGTCAGCGTCCAGCCCGATCAGACGCAGCGCCTCCATCAGGTCACCATGCGCCTTGCCAACGGTGATGATCCCCATGCGCGCCGCCGTATTGCCATGAATGACACGGTCGATCGGGTTGGCAACGGCGAACGCGGCGGCGGCAGCAAGCTTTGCCTCCATCCGTTCTTCCAGATGCAGGCCGGGGGCATCTGGCCAGCGCACATGCAAGCCGTCGGTTGTGGGGGGCAAGGCGGGTTTCTCAAAATCCGGCAGTGGTGCAAGATCGACCGTCTGACCAGCCTCGATCAGTTCGGACACGGATTTGAAGCCACCCCACAGGCCTGAATAACGGGACATGGCGAAGCCGAACAATCCGAATGACAGAATGTCGCCGATCGATGCCGGATGGATGACCGGCACTGACGCGCTCATCAGGCTGAGTTCCGACTGGTGCGCAATGGTTGAGGAGACACAGCCATGATCGTCGCCAGCTGCCAGCAGCACCCCGCCATGCGGCGAGCTGCCATAGGCGTTGCCGTGCTTGATGGCATCGATGGAGCGGTCAACACCCGGACCCTTGCCGTACCAGAGCGAGAACACACCATCGACCGTGGTTTTCGGCTGGCCTTCTGCTTGCTGTGTGCCGGCAATGATGGTGGCGGCCAGATCTTCATTCACCGCGGGAATGAACTCGATCGCATGCGCGTCCAGATGCTTGTTCGCGCGCCACAGTTCCTGATCAAGCGTGGCCAGCGGCGAGCCGCGGTAACCGCTGACCATGCCACCTGTTTTCAGCCCGGCAGCAGCATCAAGGCGTGCCTGGTCCAGCATCAGGCGTACCATGGCCTGTGTGCCGTTCAGAAACACCCTGCCTGACATTTGTGTATAGCGGCTGTCCAGCGTTGTTGTCATCATGCCGCCGCGCGTTTTATCGCCCGCCGGGGGTCGACCTGCTTTGATGATGTCGTCTGGCGCCATGTTGCCCTGCCTGTACCATATCAGTGCCGGATGGTTTGATTGTGCGGCAATCAAGAATGCGGGGCAAGGGGCCAGACCGCGGCATTCTGAACAATGCGGGGACAGGACGCGGCGAGGCCCTATTGCCAAAACCCTGCGCAGACCGTGAAAATTCGGCATTTGTCGATGGATGAATCCGGTGCGGTAATGGCAGGCAGATCAGCATGCGGATTATTTGAATTTTTTGCAGGGAAACACACTTGCGCGCATGTATGGCCTCGGCTAATGTCCCGCCCTGCATTTCGATGTCTGCTGTCGTCCTGTGCGGTTATGCTCCTTACGTGTGAATTCGCTGCGGGAGCGGGCTGACTGACAGGTCGGCGAAGAAATGCGATGGCGGGTGTAGCTCAGTCGGTTAGAGCGCCAGTTTGTGGCACTGGAGGTCGCCGGTTCGAAACCGGTCACTCGCCCCATTCTCCGGGCATGAATCAGACAGGCTGGTTCTGTGTCGCGCGGGCTCCACGCTGCGGGCGTGGCGGAATTGGTAGACGCGCTGGATTTAGGTTCCAGTGGTGAAAACCGTGGGGGTTCAAGTCCCTCCGCCCGCACCAACTTGTCCGTCGCCAAAAAAACGGCGCGACGGCGGTTTGAAGGCTGCCAGGGGGCTGTCCCGTTAAACCGTCGCAAAAAAAGGATTTAAAAGGTTCGATGAAGATTTCAGAAACCAAGGCCGAAGGGCTGCTTCGCGAATATTCGATTTTAATCACTGCTGCGGAAATTGACGAGCAGGTGTCCGCCAAGCTGACCGAACTGGCAGCAACGGTGAACATGCCGGGGTTTCGCCCGGGCAAGGTGCCGATGTCGGTTGTGAAGTCCCGTTTCGGACCACAGGTTCAGGGCGAAGCGCTGAAGAATGCGCTGGATGAAGGTGCGCGCCAGGCTATCGAAGACAATGAATTGCGTCTTGCCAGCCAGCCAAGCGTCGACATCAAGGCCTATGACGAGGGCAAAGATCTGGAAGCTGCCTTGTCCTGCGAAATCATGCCGGAAATCAGTATGCCTGATCTGGCGGCGCTGAAAATTGAAAAGCCGATGCTGGAAGCCGGCAAGGCCGAGGTCGACGAGGCGTTGAACAATATCGCTGATGCCAACCGGCCAACAATTGAAGTGACCAGCAAGCGCGCTGCCAAAGACGGGGATGTCGTTGTGATCGATTTCGTCGGTCGTATCGATGGCGAGGCGTTCGAAGGCGGTGCCGCAGAAGGTCATTCGCTGGAACTGGGGTCTGCCAGCTTTATTCCGGGCTTTGAAGAAGGCCTGGTCGGCGCCAAATCCGGTGAGACCCGCGATGTGACTGTTCACTTCCCTGAGGATTATCAGGCGACACATCTGGCAGGCAAGCCGGCTGTATTTGAAGTAACCGTCAAGGAACTGCGCGAAAAGGGCGAGGTTGCCATTGATGATGAGCTGGCTGCGCGTCTTGGCTTTGATGATCTGGGTGCGCTGCGTGACGCTGTGGCAGGCCAGATCAATGGCCAGCACGCAACCGCACTGCGTCAGGCACTGAAAAAGAATGTGCTGGATGCGCTCGCCGATGGTGAAGCATTCGATATCCCGCCATCGCTCTATGCGTCTGAATACGAAAATGTGGCCCGCGCGATGAACCCCAACGCGCCAGAACCGCATAATCATGATCACGATCATGACCATGACCATGACCATGATGAAGATCACGTCCATCCGGCAGCCGATGAGGGCATGGATGATGACGCAAAGTCTGAAGCCAAAGCCGTTGCCGAGCGCCGCGTGCGCCTTGGTCTGCTGCTGACCGAGGTTGGTCGCGTCAACAATGTTGAGGTGACCGAGGACGATACCCGTCAGGCAGTGTTCGAAGAGGCGCGTCGCTATCCCGGTCAGGAACAGCAGGTGCTGGAGTATTTCCAGACCAACAAGGAAGCCATGCAGCAACTGGCCGGCCCGATCTTTGAAGACAAGACCGTTGATTTCATTCTTGAGATGGCCACTGTAACCGAGGTCCAGACAGACGTTGAGACGCTGTACGCGGCACCTGAAGAGGCCGCAGCGCCAGCCAAGAAGAAAGCGGCCAAGAAATCAGCTGCCAAAAAGGCTGCCAAGACCGCAGACAAAGCTGACAAAGCAACTGCCAAGACGGCGGCACCCAAAAAGGCTGCGGCAAAGAAGACTGCGGCGAAAAAGACGGCTGCTAAAAAGGCTGCAAAGAAGTAGCTTGGTGTCCAGAAGAGTTTTGAACACTGCCACGCACAGTGCCACGCATACCGGGTGACCCGGTAATACCGCCAAGGAGAGGTCCACATGAGTGAGTTTGACCAGCCAGTTGCCAATCTGGTGCCAATGGTTGTCGAACAGACCAGCCGGGGAGAGCGCGCCTATGATATTTTCTCGCGCCTTCTCAAGGAACGTATCATCTTCCTGAATGGTCCGATTGATGATGGCACAGCATCGCTTGTTTCTTCGCAGCTGCTGTTTCTGGAGTCGGAAAACCCGACAAAAGATATTGCCATGTATATCAATTCGCCTGGCGGCATTGTGACCTCAGGCCTCGCCATCTACGACACGATGGAATATATCCGGCCCGACGTTTCGACTGTCTGTATGGGGCAGGCAGCGTCAATGGGATCGCTGCTGTTAACCGCTGGTGCGGCCGGAAAGCGGTTCAGCTTGCCGAATGCGCGCATAATGACGCACCAGCCCAGCGGTGGTTTTTCGGGTCAGGCGAGTGACATCGAAATCCATGCAAAGGAAATTCTTGATCTGCGCCGTCGTCTGAATGGCATCTATGAGAAACATACAGGCAAGACGCTGAAACAAATCGAAAAAATCATGGAACGCGATACTTTCATGACAGCGGAAGATGCACGGGATTTTGGCCTGATTGACGAGGTCGTCGAGAAGCGTCCGGTCCCTGAAACTGACAGCTGATCGTCCATCCGGTGGCAAAACGGTACGTGAATTGCAGTGTCACCGGTGGGACTGTGCAAGAATATCGTTGAAACCACAGCACAAGCACCCATACACTAATGGACGAATCGCCTTGCCTTGTCAGGCAGGTGAAGCGTCTGCAAGCCAAGGACTCAGGGAGTCAAAGCATGTCAAAGACCGAAGACGGCGATAAGGGCACTCTTTTCTGTTCTTTCTGCGGAAAGAGCCAGCACGAGGTGCGCAAGCTGATCGCGGGTCCGACCGTATTCATTTGTGATGAATGCGTTGAACTCTGCATGGATATCATCCGTGAGGAGCATAAGACATCACTGTCAAAAGGGCACGACGGCGTGCCGACCCCGTCCGACATCAACAAGGTGCTGGACGAATATGTCATTGGCCAGGCGCGTGCCAAGCGCGTGCTGTCTGTCGCTGTCCATAACCACTACAAGCGACTGGCAAACGCTGGCAAGACCGGCGATATCGAGATTTCGAAGTCAAACATCCTGCTGGTCGGACCGACCGGTTGCGGCAAGACGCTGCTGGCCCAGACGCTGGCACGTATGCTGGATGTGCCTTTCACCATGGCCGACGCCACGACTTTGACAGAGGCAGGCTATGTTGGTGAGGATGTCGAGAACATCATTCTGAAACTGCTGCAGGCGGCCGACTATAATGTTGAGCGTGCGCAGCGCGGCATCGTCTATATTGACGAGGTCGACAAGATTTCGCGCAAGGCCGACAACCCGTCGATTACCCGCGATGTTTCGGGTGAAGGTGTGCAGCAGGCATTACTCAAGATCATGGAAGGCACAGTTGCCTCTGTGCCGCCGCAGGGCGGACGCAAGCATCCGCAGCAGGAATTCCTGCAGGTGGACACAACCAACATCCTGTTTATCTGTGGCGGTGCCTTTGCCGGTCTGGACAAGTTGATCGCCGGGCGTGAGACAGGGGCCGGTATCGGCTTCGGGGCTACGGTCCGTGCGCCGGATGATCGTAAAACAGGTGAATTGCTGTCCGATCTTGAGCCGGAAGATCTGATCAAGTTTGGCCTTATTCCAGAATTTGTCGGGCGTCTTCCGGTTGTGGCGACACTCGAAGATCTTGATGAGAGCGCTTTGATCCGCATTCTGACCGAGCCGAAAAACGCGCTCGTCAAGCAGTATCAGAAGCTGTTCGAGATGGATGAGGTATCCCTGGAATTCCGCGAAGATGCGCTCACTGCCATTGCCCAAAAGGCGATTGCCCGTAAAACCGGTGCACGTGGTCTGCGTTCGATCATGGAAAACATCCTGATGGAGCCGATGTTCGATATACCGACCGCCGGTGATATCGAGGAAGTTGTGATCAATTCCGACGTTGTGGAAGAAGGTGCTGCCCCGTTGGTGGTGCATGCCAAGAAATCCTCCAGCGCTGGTAAGTCTGCCTGATCGCGCCAGATCAGCTTTCGACCATATCTGAGAAAATGCGCCTGCCCCTTTGGGCGGGCCTTTTTTTGCGTGCCTTTTTGTTGCCGCCTATCCGGATTTATGACCGCTGCCCGCCCGTAAAACCTTGTTGCGGGGCGATAGCGGTGCGGAAAATTTATTGATTGATGTAATGTTAGCTGACCCAGACACCTGCAGTGCTTGAACATTCCCTGTTTTGGCCCCATATCCGATGACATCCAGAGTGCCACGCCGCAAGGCGATAAAAGGAGTTTCCCCATGTCCGACGGAACCATGATTACATTGCCGGTACTGCCTTTGCGCGACATCGTCGTGTTTCCGCATATGATTGTTCCGCTGTTTGTCGGTCGCGAAAAATCCATTCGTGCACTCGAAGCCGTAATGGCCGAAGACAAGCAGATCATCCTTGTCACCCAGAAAGAAGCAGATACCGAGGACCCGGATGCCGATGGCCTGTATGTCACCGGTACTGTCGGTTCGATTCTGCAGCTGCTGAAACTGCCTGATGGCGCTGTCAAAGTGCTTGTCGAGGGCGGTGAGCGGGTGAAAATTTTACCTGATACGCTGCATTCCGAGCCCGGTTTCCTGGCTGTTGACGCGCATATCCTGCCGCAGACAGGTCATCTTGGCGGTGATACTGACGGGCTGGCGCGCGCCACTGTCCAGCAGTTTGACCAGTACATCAAATTCAACAAGAAGGTTGCATCTGAAGTTCTGAGCGCGATTGAACAGGTTGAGGAAGCTGACAAGATCGCAGATATGATCGCCTCGCACCTCGCCGTGAAAATCCCTGAAAAGCAGGACCTTCTGGAAATGCTGGATGTTCACCAGCGGCTTGAGAAGATCTTTGAGCTGATGGAGAACGAGATCGGCGCGCTGCAGGTTGAAAAGCGTGTGCGCAATCGCGTCAAGCGGCAGATGGAGAAGACGCAGCGCGAGTATTATCTGAATGAGCAGATGAAAGCGATCCAGAAGGAGCTTGGCGATGGCGAGGATGGCCGCGGCGAGCTGGAAGAACTGGAAGAACAGCTGGCAGCACTGAAAATGCCCAAGGCCGCGCGCGAAAAGGCCGATGCCGAACTTCGCAAGCTGAAGAATATGGGCCCGATGAGTGCCGAGGCGACTGTTGTCCGCAACTATCTCGACTGGATGCTTGCTGTGCCATGGAAAAAGGCCAGCCGCCTGAAGAAAGATATCAAGGTCGCGCGCGAAATCCTAGATGCGGATCATTATGGTCTGGAAAAGGTAAAGGACCGGATCATCGAATTCCTTGCCGTGCAGCAGCGTACCAAGTCGGTCAAGGGACCGATCCTGTGTCTCGTTGGCCCGCCTGGTGTCGGCAAGACATCGCTTGGCAAGTCGATTGCCCGGGCGACCGGCCGTAAATATGTGCGCATGGCTTTTGGCGGTGTGCGTGACGAAGCGGAAATCCGCGGCCATCGCCGCACCTATATAGGCTCAATGCCGGGCAAGGTCGTGCAGGGCTTGAAGAAGGCTGAAACCAACAATCCGCTGTTCCTGCTGGATGAGGTGGACAAACTGGGTGCCGATTGGCGCGGTGATCCAAGTTCGGCGCTGCTCGAGGTGCTTGATCCGGCGCAGAACAACACCTTCCAGGACCATTACATGGAGGTCGACATCGACTTGTCCAACGTGCTGTTCATCACCACGGCAAACACGCTGAACATGCCACAACCGTTACTGGACCGGATGGAAGTCATTCGCCTGTCAGGCTATACCGAGGATGAAAAGCTGGAGATTGCCAAGGGGCACCTGCTGGGGCGCCAGATTGAGGATCACGGCATTCGCAAGGATGAACTGACGATCAGTGATGATGCGATCAGGGCAATTATCCGCGGCTATACCCGCGAGGCAGGTGTGCGAAATCTTGAACGTGAACTTGCCAAGATCGCCCGCAAAACCGTGACCCGTGTGGTTAGTGGTGAGGCGGAAAGCATTTCGGTGGATGCCGATAATCTTGAGGATTTCCTCGGTGTCAAAAAGTTTCGCTTCGGTGAAATCGAGGATGAAGACCGGGTTGGTGTAACCACTGGCCTTGCCTGGACCGAGGTTGGCGGTGAACTTTTGCAGGTCGAGGCAGTACGTGTGCCTGGCAAGGGCAAGGTCAGCGCCACCGGCAAACTTGGTGATGTGATGAAGGAATCGATCCAGGCGGCCGAATTCTTCATAAAATCGCGGGCTGCCATGTTCGGGATCGATCTTGAGGAACTGGCCAAAATGGATGTGCACGTCCATGTGCCTGAAGGTGCGACACCCAAGGACGGACCGTCTGCCGGCGTTGCCATGGTAACCTCGATTGTCTCGGCGATAACCGGCATTGAAGTGCGCCGTGACATTGCGATGACGGGTGAAATTACCCTGCGCGGACGGGTGTTGCCGATCGGCGGCCTGAAGGAAAAACTGTTGGCTGCCTTGCGCGGCGGTTTGAAGACAGTGTTGATTCCAAAGGAAAATGAAAAGGACCTTGTCGATATCCCGGGTAACGTAAAGGAAGGTCTGGAGATTATTCCGGTTGCCATGGTGGATGAGGTGCTGTCAGCAGCGCTGGTGCGTGAACCGCTGCCAAGTGGCGTATCTGGTAGCGCTGAAGAGGCGGCAGGCGGCGTGGCTATTGCTGAAACGCCAGCAAACGGCGACGATATCAGGGCGCATTAGAAACGACTAAACTATAGGAAAGCTGTGGGTTTCCGCTCGCCAGCTTTCCTTTTTTTGTGGTCTTTTTCTGTTTTTCCTGTAACAGTATGTCACATCTAGCAAACAACATATTGGGGGCACCCATGAATAAAAACGACCTGATTTCATCCGTAGCCGATTCTTCCGGCCTTTCAAAGGCGGATGCCGGCCGCGCCGTTGACGCAGTATTTGACAGCATTGCTTCAGCGCTGAAGGGTGGCGGTGATGTTCGTATTGTTGGTTTTGGTACTTTTTCTGTAGCACATCGTGCGGCAACCACCGGGCGTAACCCGCGCACTGGTGAGGCGATTCAGATTGCAGCTTCAAAACAGCCTAAATTCAAGGCGGGTGCACCGTTGAAAGACGCTGTTAACAGCTAAATTTATGGCTATCTTTTTAAACGCCGGCCCGATATAAGGGTCGGCGTTTTACTATCCGGCGTTGCCGGGCGGTTTGTGGGTGGTTAGCTCAGCTGGGAGAGCAACTCGTTTACACCGAGTAGGTCGGGGGTTCGAGCCCCTCACCACCCACCATTTTCTTTCCTGATCCCTCTATGCTTTAGGCGCTTCGGTGTCGTCAGGCACTGATGCTGGCGTCGCTGATTCTCGTGGATTATTCGACGGTGCATCTGACCGTGCATCTGGCTACGAATCCGGCCTTATAATCGGCGATATGACAGACCTTGAGACCTGCTGTCGGCGGTGCCAGCCTGCCGCTGTCATCTGCCTCTTTCTTTGATCATAAAAAACCACGGGGGTTTGGGCGCTGATGCTTGACAGTCAGCGGGGCTTGTTCTACCAAAGCACGACCTCGTCATAGGGGGTGTAGCTCAGTTGGTTAGAGCGCCGGCCTGTCACGCCGGAGGCCGCGGGTTCGAGTCCCGTCACTCCCGCCATTTACTTGTTTCATTGGCGAGATCTTCCCCTTACACCCATCCATCCATCCGGCCGCTTTCATCGGCTGTTTTTATATCTGCTGCATATCCTTCCAGCAGCGCGCATCGCGGTGCATTGCAAAAAGAGAAGCTGGCGAAAAGATTCATCTGGACATTGCAAACATCTGATGTTTCGATATCCGCATGAATGAACTTCTTTACTACGATCTGAAAGATGCGGCTGGCATTACGCCCGGCCTGGCGACCCAGATTTCGCGTGAACTGGGCCGGCGTATCGTTGCTGGCACGTTTCCCGAAGGCGGGTTGATTGATGATGAAAACAAACTGTGCAGCCGGTTTGGTGTCAGCAAATCTGTCGTTCGGGAGGGTATAAAGCTGCTTGTCGGCAAGGGATTGCTGGAGGTCCGCCGCGGCAGTGGTACGCGTGTTCGTCGGCGTGCCAGCTGGAACCTGCTGGATGATGATGTGCTTGCCTGGCATCAGGGAATCGAACCGCTGCCCAGCTTTTTGCGCCAGTTGATGGATGTGCGCCAGATGGTTGAGCCGAATGCCGCCGGCTGGGCTGCCTCAACAGCAACTGCCGCCCAGATTGATGAAATCCGGACCGCCCAGAAGAATATGGAGAGCGCCGTTTCTATCCAGGATTTTGTGGTCGCTGATGCGCTGTTCCATCGCTCTGTGCTGCGCGCCGCCAATAATGAATTGCTGATTGCGCTGGAAGGTGTGATTTTTTCCGCCTTGCTCAGTTCGATCAAGGTGACGAACAGTGATCCGCGGGAAAATGAAAGTTCTCTTCCGTTGCACCGTCAGGTGCTTGAGGCCATTGAAGCGCGCGACAGCGCTGCC
>ERZ802827.1062-NODE-1062-length-14106-cov-49.2113_pt1 | contig 14106 bp, 13 predicted proteins | sample MGYA00345652_ERZ802827 | MGnify/ENA primary metagenome ERZ802827 (study PRJEB30503, sample SAMEA104212372) | marine metagenome | biome: Westerlies Biome; feature: [SRF] surface water layer (ENVO:00010504) within the epipelagic zone...; material: water... | reverse complement strand
CCGTAGCCTCTGGGAGTGCCGGCTCCATGGTGCGGATCAGTTTTGCGGTGTAGACAACGGTTTCCGCATTCACTACTTGGCTCACAGTGAGCAGTGACGTCAACATTAAAGTCAGGATGCGCATGAATTCCCCCTCTTACCGCAGCATCATGTCACGAAATACGGCTAATGCAGAGTCGCTATCGGAGTACTTTTATCCAGTCACCCGTGCGAGGTTCGCCATTGGGGTAGTAACCGTTGATCAAGCGAAGCTGATTTTCAGCGTCGGGTATTCTAACGCCTGCGCTAAGTGAGCTAAATGTGGCGCCTCGAGGAACTTGAACGTAGTCCAGTACATGACTTTCACCGCGCTTTTTTTCTTTTGGGAATAGCGGACGAAATGAGGTGATGATGGTTTTAAAGGCGTCGTCTGCGCTCGCGAATTCCGTTGCCTCGCCCTCGAACAGGTAGCGAAAGCGGTAGTCGACAATGCCAAGTCGTTTTTGAATGCCGCCAGCACTGGCAAGTCCGGTCGCACCTTTCAGTCCTTGGTTTTCCGTCTCTTCTTGTGCGCTAATTTCGCCAGTTGCAAGGCTCGGTAGTGCGGTCGCGGGATCTGCCTCGGGATCAATTTTTGCAATCTTGATGGTGAGCTTAGCATCCGTATCCGGTGCCCTTGCGATGATTTCCCGTGTTGATGCACTGACCACCCAGCCCTCGGGGTGCTCGAAGGTGAAATCGAGCTTATTGTGGTAGTAGCGCAAGGGATCACTCTGCGCCTCTGCACTGGCGCCCACGACCATGCCTTCTACCTCAGTTCTGAAGCGCCCAGGTGTCTCAGGATTCTCCGCCATGGTGTCGAGATCGAGATTATTCGCTGTTTTTATAACGGTTTGCAGCCTGAGATCATTACGAGGATGGCTGGCATACAAACCGTGATAGGTGCCGGAGGGTTTGCCAGACGCCCTTGCGGCGGCTTTGCGATAGCGCTCTTGGTCTTTGAGAACACCTATGACCGATAACAAGGCGTCGGCGTCATAGCCGCTTTTATGCATGAATTCTGCGCCAGCTGCGTCAGCTTCCAGCTCCATATCACGGCCAAAGCCAGAGATCAGCTCCGCACCATACATGCTGGCGGCGTCATAAAGATCGCCAGAGCCCGTCACTATATAAGCAGACACTGCCGCGACGCGGTTGGTAATGCTTTGTGTCCGTCGGCGCGAGTGGTGGCGCTCAGTAATATGACCGATCTCATGGGCGATAACGCCCGCCAGTTCGGCCTCGCTATCCAGATAGGCAAGGAGACCTCGGTTGATGTAGATGAGACCGCCCGGAAGCGCGAAAGCGTTGATATCAGGCGAGTCTAAGAGAGTGAAGGTGAACGCTTGATCGGGCATGCTTGAGTTGGCGACCAAACGCGCTCCAATCTCATCTATGTAGGCCTGCAGTTCCGCATCTTCGTAGATGCCCACGTTTTCAATCAGTTTTTGGTGCTCGTCAGCAGCCTTTTTCGGCATGCTCACAGGTCGACCACCCACAGTGACAGTCGATGATCCGGCACAGGCCACGAGGAGCCCGGTAACACACAATGACAAGATCAGCCGCTGCATGGCTCAGGACTCAGCAGACAGATACTGCAGTAGCTGCGTACCCAAGCTCTCACAAGCTGTATCTTGTACTGGAGCGATGATGGGAATGGGTACGACGACCGCTGGCATATAGCTCTGTCCACTGGTTAAGGCGCTCATTTTGCCTACCTCGGCGCCATCATTGAAGTTCCAGATGGTCGCTTCATACTCCGATTCTGTTCCCCACGTTCCAAAGCCAAAACACCCGGCACCCGTTGGTCCGACACCGCAGGTCATGGAGCCACTGCTGTTTGTATCTTGGGTACGGCCATCGATCCAAATCATGTAGTCAAGATTGAGCTCACTGAGCTTGTTAGCGACGGACGGCAATATCATTAGTCGCCCTACATTTTCGACGCTCAGTGGTGCGGTTCGAGGTTCAAACCACGGGTAGAGGCTATCAACAAATTGCGGTTCGGGGATGACTGTGATGCGCTCGTCACCGCGACGAATTTGATCACCGATGCAGTCAATAAAGTCTGGCTCAGTGTCATAGTCCGGTGCATGGCGACGTCCCAGTATGACAATACTTCCGTCGACCATCCCCGCAACAGGAGCATCAAAGGTCATCTCATCAACATTGGCTGTAACGCAACCCCCAAGCGAGGCTGCACCAATGAGAAACACCATGCGATAGACTTTCACTGGGCTACCTCCGGATTTTCTATCCAGTCCATTACCCCAGGCACGCGGGCAAAACTGGTAATAAAGTTCGCGCCGGCGTCTCGTAGCGCCATCACGGCCGCCAAGTTAACGGCATCGACGTCCGATTGCATAAAGGCCGTGGGTGTCTTGCCGTAGGCTGTCAGTGGCCACTCAGCGAAGGCTTGCATGTTTTCGAGGTTAATCGTTTTGTTGTCCGCATCCATTATTTGCTCGGGTTCCACTAGCGACAGCTGATAGCGCATCCATATTTCGTAGACTTTCACACTAGTATAGAGCGGGATAGCGTATTGGACCTCGGAGACTTCTGGGATAAGCACCGCATCGACGTCATAGGTTTCTAGGTCCTCATAGCTGTTGATGAACACCACATTTTGAAAGAAGGCCGGGAAAAGGGTAGACCAAAAGTCAACCTGCGCGCTGCCCGTACTGACGCGCCAACTAACTTCGCCACGTCCTGTCGCGTCATCAATCAATTCATGTTCGCGAAATTCTTGAGTAAATAAAATACCAACCGAGACTGGCACGGGATCTATCAGTGGCGTGGGGAACGCGCCTTCAACAACCACCTCTCTACTGGTGCATGCCACCACAAAGAGCAGAATAAATAACGCAGCTAATCGTTTGGCACTAAGGCCTAAAGTCATTGAGCCCAACAAACGTTCCACCATTTCGATGTGTGAGTTCTCTCATGAGTGTAGCAAAACGAATGCCCGTGTCCTGCAGTTGGGGCGGCCTAATAAACTGTACGGGGAACCCGACCGCATGGATGCGCACCCGACGCTCACCTGTGCCCGCCTCAGCGTTCAATCTATCGACCGTAAGGACGACCTCTTCAATCGATCTACCTGTGAATTCATCGCCAAAAACATAGATGGATATCTTTTTGTCATTGTCGTAGAACGATCTGACTGCTTGCGTAATCCCTTCGACGGGTGATGAATTAGAAAACGCATTCCAGTTAGCAAGATTACGCAAAATGAGCTGACGCCTAGCCGGTGTATCGGGAATCCATTGCCCGGCATAGCGACTGAATAGATAGTTCCCCATATCGTTCATCACCTGAATACCTTTCACATTGGGGTAGATGTTCAGTGTGGCCTCCATTTCGTTGAGCATGCGCTGCCAAGCGTAAGAAAACATCGAACCTGAAGTGTCGATAATGAAGATGATGTATTCGCTATCGACCGGTATCCCACCGATCAATTGGTTTTTCTTCTCAGCGTCTCGCCCGAGTAGGCGCTCCTCTTCCTCGCTGAGTTCCTGTCGCGCTATAGCGAGTTGTTCCGCCACGATACTGTTCGAATTTCGTGTGGTCTGCAGTGAGTCAAAACGCGATTTTGACGCTGCGAGCGAGCCTTGCAGGATGGCAATTTGAGTGTCGAAATCCGACAGTTGCTCGCGTTTTGCCGCTAAGTCTCGGTTGAGAATCGTGGTTTCGCCTCGAATATCGAATAGCTGCTCGGTGAGTTCTGCTACGCGTCCCTCGGCAACCACGGTCGACTCTTCGAGGACCTGAGGCTCGACTGTTTTAGTGATCATTAGCAGTAATATCACAGCGCCAAAGCCGCAACAGATCACGTCGAGAAAGGAGAGTGATATCTCAGGTGTAGGTCGACGTCTTGGCATTAGGGCCAGTCCTCTGCCGGAGCCATGAAGCTCCCACCGGTATTTTGCGCCAACTTCCAAAACTCTGCCGCTGCCATGGGGTCACCCTCCATAGGAGACAACACCACATTGATTGGTACATTGGATGGCAGCATATCGATCGCTTTGCGGTAATGTTTGAGTCGCGCCGGACCGGAGATGGTATTACTGCGAGGCGTGTCTTTACCTTGGGTAGGTAACCCATCGGTAATCAAAAAAATATTATCGGGCTGGCTTTCCAATTGATTCAAAAAGGTAAAGGCGTTGTAGAGCGACGTTCCACCGCTGGGTAAGATCTCTCGGACAGCTGTGGTGCCCCGCTCGAGCTCATTGCTATTTGCCACTTCCAACCAGCGACCTTGAGTATCCGGTAAAGCAAATCGCGCCTCGGTATTAAATAAAATGATCTGGTAGCGAGATCCGGTAGGCAGTTGTGCGGTTAGCCAGTCTACGGTACCGAGTGCTTGCACCCATTTGCGTGCCGAGCGCTGTTTTGCATCGGACTGATTTCGGAGTCTGATGACATTGACCACTTCGGGCGCAAGCATACTCGCCGAGACATCGAGCATGATCGCGATGCGGTTACCACCCAGCTTCAATCCAGTCAGATACTGACGATTACCCTCGCCCTGAAACTCGCGCGCGCTGCGACCGCCGTCTGCTTCAGCCGCTTCCCGTAGTTGCTGGATGCGCTCCTCGAGTGAGTTAATTTCAGCTTTTAGCGCGTCTACATCGGTGGTCTCGCTGACCTCTGACTCTTCCAGCGAGGCAATAAGAGCCTCAAGCCGGTCAAGCTCATCAGTCACCACTCTGGCGCGGCCCTGTGCTTCTACGATATCCAGATCGCGACTTGAGATGGCGTTGCGCAGTCTGACAAGACCTTCTTCGCCTTCGCGAATGTCTTCCTCAAGCAGGTCGACCTCGGATAACACCTCGGCATTGACCGATTGAATCTGTATTTCGATGGAGTGATCGATGATCAAAAATACAAGGACAACCGCACCGAACCCGCAGGACATAATATCCAAAAAGCTCAGGTTGAAGGTGGTGGCCTGTCGCTTGCGCCTCGGCATGGACTACGTCTCGACAAAGATCAGCATGGCTTCTTTACCGTCGCTGCGATACAGCCTGCTGCCTGTGGGCAGTGTGTCGTGCGATCCTGATACTGATAAAACGGTAATCTCTTTCCTGAAACTATCCTCGATGTAGGCGAGCCCCTGGCTCTTCACCACACCAAAGCCCTCGGTTGCACTGGGCTCGACACCGATTCGATAAGCGATACCATCGATCAGGAGGTGAGTTGGTGGCTCGGTGGTTGGATCGTCGGCAGATGGGCTTTGATTTGCTGCCAAAGTGCCTTTGGCGTCGTTCGTGTCGATGATGGTTTCTGTGACGATTTCGCTACCTGGCACTGCGCTGGTGTCGGTGGTGACGGTGGTAAGGGCACAGCGAGTGATGCGCGATAGCGCCTCTCCCTCGGAGCGGCTGTTCAATACGCCCTGTGCGTTATTGCTTATTGAATCACTGGTTGCGACGCTGTCTAGCCCAATGCCGGGAAATAAAGAAAGTGTCTCGTCTGCACTGATATGGCCTTGTGTTAAATCAATGGCTGCGCTTATGCGCCTTGCGACGCTTTCAAAACTGCTGCGTGTTACCTTAAACGTCGTGGACCCGATATCTAATGGCACCTCGGTCTTATCGCCCAGTGTGGCAAGTAAACTCGGAATGGCACTCAGCAGTTGTTGCTCTGATGCGGCGCTCCGTCGGGGATCGAAGCGGGTTTGTTCGACGCACAGGTCTGCGCAATTTTCGAGGCACATTTCGAGCAGGTCTAAATACCCAAGGCCAGACAGTTCAGTCACTTTGGTGACACTCATCTCAGCTGCATCAACCTTGATCTCACTTACGATTAACTGACGCCATTGCAGGCTCAAGTTGAGCCCTGATCCCCGAGTTGCGGGATGAGCCAACAGTGCTCGATCGATCACAGCTGTAACGTCAATGCTCAGTGAACCCAGTATGCCAAGAAGCAGTTCGATTTGGCTCTGCTGCATATTCCCCGGCGCGATAATGCAGAGTGCTCTCTGCTCGGGTGCGTTATTTAGCAGTGCCTTCATGTGTTCGTACACAAGGTCGGCTGTGTGACGCGCTTCCCCAAACCCAGTGTTTAGTGGCGTCGTACCGAGTTGACTCCAAAAGTCACTGCGAACAGCCAGCGGGCTTTGCTTGAGTTGTGCAAACGCCGCATCACCAAAGACAAGACCGCCGGCGTCCAGATAAGCCAGTCCTGGAGACCGTGTACAGTGTCCCTCACCGATAAGATTGAGGGACGCATCAGTCGTATCGAGGAAGAGGCGCGTCATTTAGGGGTCGCCAGGTGACGTACAAGTTTTTTATCAATGTAGCGCTGCGTGCTGAGCACCAGCCGCTCCTGTGACAACTGGAGCTGGTGTAGCGCGAACATAATAATGATCGAGAGCACCAGTGCGACAAAGGTGCTATTGAAGGCAACACCAAGACTGACGGTGACACCTGAAATATCGCCTTCAACCGCTTTGTAGGCTTGGCCCAATGCGTCTCCGATGCCTCTCACGGTGCCAATGAAGCCAATCGAGGGGATCGCCCAGCTAATGTACCGCACCATGGAAAGCTCGGAATCTAGCTTATCAGCCTCGATATCGCATTGTTCCCGCACCGCCTCGGACACGGCAGGAATACTGCCTGTGGTTGAGAAACGACTCAATGCGTTGAGCAACGTCCTCGGCAGGAGCAACTCCTGCTCATTGTCTGGAAGCGCCTCAATGCTACGCGCATAACTTCGAGCATCCTGGGGTAATAAGGTCGTGCCATCGTTTACTTGAATCAGATTTTTCTCCAACATGACCGTCTCTTGTCGAGTCATCCACGCCTTCAAACCCATAATAGCCAGCGCCCAGATCATCAAGATGAAGCAGGCTTCCTGCTCAAAATCACGGATGACAACGAACAACGATCGCTTGGGAACAAAAGCCTCTCCTGATGCTTGAAGTGCCGCCTGAGCTGCTAACTGCACATCGGCCGAAGGGCGAATGAGCCCAACGTAAAACGCATGTACCACGATGACGGCGGCCAAAAGAGCCAGCAGCTGATACGCAAATTCTGAGGGGATTCTCGATTTGGACATGAACGAGCGCCTTAGATATCGACTGGGAAAGAGACTGAACGATCTTCACTGATGCGTTCGGTCGGTGTGTAATCATCAGCGCTTACCGGTATCGCTGGGTCGGCACTTTGTGTTGCTGGCGGGCTATCGGTTGGGGCAGTAGATTCCACTGCCGATGTAGGCTGTCTGTCTTGGGTATCAGTCTGATCCACCGTATCCGCGGCATCCTGCGCCATCGACGTGGTTGAGTATACAAAAACCACGCCCGCCGTCATGACACAGCCCATAAAGACACGTGTGACACGATTATTCCGCATATCTAGCCACCCTAAATCCGAGGTCATCTCGGCCACGTTCACCGTAGTCACGATACGTTAGCCGAAGTTCGCGTAACCGACTCAAGCTCCAACTAGCACCTCGGATAGTGTAGTTGTCGCCCTGTAGATCACCCAGAGGATCTTCCTCCACTGTTTCGTTCGGCACGGGGATACGATAAACATCATTCACCCATTCCGCGACATTACCGCCCATATCGTAGAGCCCTTTCGGGTTGGGAGGAAATTTTCCAACCTCAGCACTGACGACCGCCTTGTCAGAATAGCCGTTAATAATGCGTCCAGTTACTAGTGCGGAGGAGGCATCCGCTAAGTTTGCACTGCCATCTTTGGGGGGCCAAGCTTCGCCCCAGGCAAAACGCCATACGTCGTCATCGTTGATGCGAGCTGCATAAGACCACTCAGCCTCTGTCGGCAAGCGGTAACCCGTTGACGCCGCATTGAATCCAGTAATGATGCCATCGCGCTCCGTATAAAAGGGTGGCAGCCCCTCGCGCGCGCTGAGCCAATTGCAGAAGCTAGCTGCTTGTTGCCACGAGAGTTGCACAGCGGGCTGGTGCTCGCGGTTCAGGCTCTTGCCACCTGCCTGGCCTGACTCATGATTTTGTGTGAATTGACGAAACTGCGCATTCGTGACTTCGGTGGTTGCCATGTAGAACGCGCGCGTTAGTCGTACCGGTCGCTCGACTTCGTTGGCACCTCTGCCCGCATCACGCCGCGGCGCTCCCATAGTAAATTCGCTGACGGCGCTGACCTGTGGATCGATCAGCACCAGCGTTTGACCAACTGACGTTATAATTTGCGGCTTGATTGCCGCCTTTCTAGCGGCCTCAATTGTAAGTAGCGCCACGTCGATGCGCTGATTCAGCCCCGCACGGGGTGTTACGCGGCGCTCAATGCTGGCATAGCCGGGCGCGCTAATGGTAAGGATATGTTCCACACTCGGAAGCGAGAGGAGCTGGTTGCCTTCCCCCTGATCTTTGCCATTAACTGAGATTTGTGCGTTGTCAGGCGAGACCCTAACGTCAACATCGCCGAGGGCGGGCGAAAGGGCTATTTGCCGCTCAGCTAGCGCGCCTTTTTCAAGTGATAGATCAAACGACGCTGGACTGTATCCGGCCAGACTGAGTTGAAAGCGATGGCGTTGAGATGGCTCTGTGGCGACATCCAGCGGTGTAGCTCCGACAAACCGACCATCGCGCGTTACCACCGCACCAGTGGGAATCGACGATAAGCGCAGCAGACCCGCAGCTGGTATGAGTTCAATGCGACCCAGATCGATATCACTATCGGCAATAGCGGTTACATTAATTACCTGGTCTACGTATCCGGGTGATGCCAACGTGATCTGGCGCTCTCCTTGCATGACCTCGAGCACGCCCTCGCGGATGCTTGCGGGTTCGTTGTCTATGGATACATCAACCTCGGTCGGATCAGTCTCTATGGTGACTCGAGCCCAGCCAGGGATCAGGTTGATGGAAAATCGTTGGGTCGTTGCCCGACCGGCGACGTCGATGACAGACTCATAGTTCAGGTATCTGTCCGTCGACAGTATCATTTTCACGGACCCAGCCTCGATACCCTCAATAGTCAATGGCGTATTCCCAATCGCACTGCCATCCAGCGACACCATGGCTGATACGGGTGACGAGTCGATTACCAGTGTTCCCGGCAGCGGAGTCAGTTGAATGGTTTGTGATTGAATTTCTGTATCGTCGACAACGAGGTTGCCGGCATAGGGGCGATAGCCCTCCGCAGTCACCGTCATCGCATACGTACCGGGTCTCACTAAATACCGTTCACCAAACGGCAAATGGATCCCCGAGATACTGATTGATGAGGGCGTCTCCGCGCTTACGGTGACCGAGACCGAGCGTGCGGTTAATAAAAAGAACAACACATATGCAATGAGTAGGCCGGACAGACCTATGGCCACGCCAACAGGTGTTACACGCCGCCTAGTCTCAACTACAGCGTCAGTGCGAGGCTCAAATGTCGCGGCAGATAAAGCGTCAGTTTGCGGTCGCTGATCTGCCATTAGCGGACTATCGCCTCCTCACATCGAATATCAATTTGGTTGTCCTGCGCCGACGTAATATTGGCTGTTATGAGCACGTCCCGATAACCATCTCTACTGCCCAGTACTTGGTACTGTCCTGGACGTAAAGACACGGTACGAGACGTCAGAGAGCCAAGCCGGGCAACGCGCTTGATGGTGATTTCCGTTTGCCCATCTGACGTGATGGTGACCGGTAAGGGTGTGCTGGCCTTGGCGATGGCTGCTCGCACCTCGATGACGCGTTGTTGTAGACGTGGCGCTTTTTTTGGTGTCGCCGAGAGTGCGCTTTCCGCTTCTGCCAGACTGGACTGTGCCTCTTTTAGCACGACTGGATCGACGAGACGCGCTTGCTTTTCTAGGATGATGTCGAGTTCAGAAAACAGATCGGCTAGCGGGCGCGCGCGCGCGAGGCCCTCCTCAGCGTCGACTATGCTAGGGTCAATTTCCAAGACAGCAAGATAAGCCTCTGCGGCTTCTGACCACGACTCTTCTTTTGAGTAACGACGTGCCTCTGCCAGTAGTGAATTCAATGTTGACAATGTTTGTGCTTCATTGAGTTGCGCTAAGGCAATCAGGGGCGTCTCATCGGCGGGACGGAGCCGCTGTGCGATCTCAAAGTTGAGCCGCGCTTGCGTAAACCTTTGCTCATTTAACAGCGAAAACCCGAGTGTCATGGCGTCTTCAAACCGTTGGCTAAGCAACGCTGCTTGATACGATTTCGCCAGAGTTGCGAGACGCACATGCGCAGGGTCTTGTCTGAGGGCCTCTTCGATTTTGGAGACGGCTAGTTGCAAGTCGCCGGCCTCAGCCGCTGCGCTGGCTGCCGCCTCAAGCGTTGCGACTTCAGCCATAAATGCCACACGCGCGACTGCATCAAGTACTGCATCGCTATCAGGTGCCATCGTCTGCAGAAGTGGTGATATAGACCGCGCGTCCGCTTCATCACCTGCATCGATTGCCGCGAGTAAGGCGTCAAGCCGATTGTCAATTTCAGACCCTAGACGTGTTTCTAATTCGGCCATTGCGTTCAGTGCGCGGCTGTAAGCTTGTTCCGCTGCCGAAAAATCCTGTTGCCGATAATAATCATCGCCGACAGCAGCCATGTCTGAGACTTCTAGGAACCGTTCGGCCGCCCATTGGTCAGCGGCACGGGCCTCCAGCCTTGATTGTGTCTCGAGCAGTGTTTGCAGCACCTCTTGGGCGGCGCGTCGCGCTTTGGCCATTTGCGCCTCTGCAAAGGGGCTGCGCTCAGTGGCCTCAGCCGTTCGCCCTGATTCTGCGGCCAGTTGCTCACCCGGGGTCACCAAGCCTGTTGTAACCGAGTCATCGATGACAGTTTTAACTGCGAAGCGAGGTAAAACAAAAATGACCAAAAGCAGTAAAACGAGGCCAACGCTGATTGCGATCCACGTACGATACTGCGATCTGTCATTGACTGTGCCTGCTGCACGACTATTAGCCGATGGGGGCTCAAAGGTGGCGGCCCGCAACCTATCACTGCTGTTATCTGTCATGACTGCGCCTGACTCGCCTATTTGGACTGCTGATTCAGATCAGCGGGAGGGTCAACTGGCAGGGTTGTTGGAAGTTCGGCCATTTCTGCGGCATAGATATCGCTCAAAATCTCACGCCACTGGCTGTATTGGTCATCGATGGTACCCGATAGCTGTACGGTTCGGTCCTCTAGATCAATCACTTGTGGCGTAATGTCGGCTTCGAGCGATTGCCCAAGTTCTTCAAGTGCGAGCGAGTGAATATTGGCCTCAGCTCGCCGCTCCAGACCGCTCTTGATCAAACCGCCTCCTGCATACATGCCCACTGCACCAGCAGTTCTTACGTTTCTGTCATCAGATGTGGCTGCCGCTATGCCAGCGAGGAGTGATATCCCGCCAACAATTAATTGATTTTGTGCCTCACTTTTCAGTTCGCGAAGCGCAACCGTTTCCTCATAACTGAGACGTCGCCATTCATTGTAAGGCCCGGCCATCGAGCCGGAAAAATTATCGTAATGACCCTGGAGCGTATCGACAAAGACATGATTACGCTGCTGTATCGTGCCGATGCGGACCATCATCGGGTCGCTCTGGGCTGGCAGTCGGACTGCGCGTGTCAAGGCTGCGTTGCCGCCTTTCTCTGCGGCACTCTCAACCAGGTAACCCTCAAACGCTTCTGGCGCAAAGCTGCGGGCAAACTTTAGTTTTGAGACATCGCGGATCGCAAGCCTGTCGCTACGTGAGAGCGATTTAAACTTTGAGATAAGATCGTTAGCAATATCTCTGTAAACAGCTAGAAATGGATCTTTTTTAACTCGCTGAGTTTGTTGGTACGCGTAACGGCTGGTAGAGCCCAGATAACGGTTATCCAGCCAAACCCGACCTTGCGCATCGACGGCTTTGATGGCGAGTGCCAACACTTCACCGTCCGACTGCTCAATGGTGCCCGTGACCAAAATATCCGTAATATGATCCTGCGATGGCACCACGCGGCTGGCTCCCCAAACCCCCTGGTCGTCGAGTACGAGACTGAGTTCTCGCGCCATAAAGGTGGCTTCTGCCCGACGAATCTCTGGGTAAATTCCAGCCTCTGGATCAATATCCGCGATGCCCGGATCAAAAACAACGACAGCAATATCGAGGACTTCCTCGCTTGGCAAAGTCACCTGATAGGTTTCAAGTGTTGGGACCGCTGTGGTTTTAATGGTCTCTGTTACGCAGCCCATCAGTCCCAAGAGGAGGGCGCATGCTGTGGCTAGTCGGAATATCATTTCTCGGGAATCTCAATGCCTTTGTACTTTCGGTACTCATTCCAAAGCGCTTCACGTACCTCTGGATCAGCTTCCCGCATTGCGGCCTCTCTCAACTGCCGCGCGACGATATCATCATCGTTGCCAGCGGGGATATCTTCAGGTGCCTCGTAAACCGCCGGTGCGTCAGGCGCACCCCCTGAGCGACCACCCATGCCACCGCCCACGGAGCCGTAACCGCCTTGCTCGTCTGCTTCATAAGGGTTTCGACCACCTGATGCCTGCTCAGTTCCACTATCGCCCGCCGAGCTTTGCGTATTAGCACTTTGCTCGCGACGGCTCGCACGCTGCTGCCGCTGTTCCTCACGAATAATCGCATCAAATACGCCGGTACTCGCTTCGAGCTGCCCGTCTAAAACAGCAACGCGTTCAGCTGTGGTCATCGGATCATTGCCCCAATCGGGTTCTAGGCCGCCTTGAGCGCGCGTTCCAGTCCCATCGGTTCCTGAGGCCACCACGGTACCGCCCGAGGGCGACCCGCCTGGATTACCGCTGCCACTTTGACTGCCCTGAGGACCGCTTCCTTGCGAAGACTGTCCGCTCGATTGCGTGTCCGACGCCGCGCCATTTGAGGATCCACTTGGCCCGCCTGACGAGCCATCCTGCTGCCCATTGGTTGCTGAGGCGCTGCTGTAGGTTGGCACTTCATCGACCAAGCTAGGTAAAGCTAGGTCGCCGCCCGCAGCATCACCAAAGCCGGGGTCGCCACCCGACGCGCTGGGGTTTGAACCGTCGCCCGCTCCCGAAGATTGTCCACCTGATGTGCCGCTACTGTTACCACCGGTCTGAGCGTTTTCGCTACCACCGCCAGGCATGGATGAACCCGGCATGCCAGCGCCAGAGCTGCTAGCGCCACCGGATGAGTTGCCAGCGCTGCCACCAGAACTACTCGATGGACCTCCCGAGCTTCCTCCAGAAGACCCGCTTGACGATGACCCTGCGCTCCCCCCACCAGAAGAGCTGCTGGATGAACTGCTGGAAGGACTGCTAGAAGGGCGGCTTCCCGACGAACCACTTGATCCCGGGCTGCTAGGTGAGGGCATTGAAGCTGAGGGCATTGAGGGTGTTGTCGGTGTACTCGCAGAGGGACACCCCATTAACACTGGAAAGGTCAGACCTATGATGATTAAGTGTCTTATCTTGGCGCTATTCATGTGGCCTCACTCATGTGGCGTTACTCATGTGGCGTTACTCATGTGGCGTTACTCCCGCCGGAGGATGTTACGTTGGCCGGCTGGGAGCTCCCCCACTGGCTAGCCTCAACCGCCCAAGTGATGGTATCGCTCTCAGCGGGTACACCGTCCTTGAAGACCGGTCGAAAACGCATTTTCCGCAGTCTTCGAATGACACGCTCAGGCCCTCGGGAGTTCTCTGCTTCAGGCCCTTGAATCACTTCAACATTGACGGCCTTGCCATTTGCACTGACGTTAAAACTGACGATTAAGTCCCTCTCATTAGGCTGATCTTGCTTAATCGCCAACACGGGGTCCAACCCAGGCACAGCTGGCAGTGGCACTGGTCTATCGAGTATACGGAATTTGGGGTGTAAATCCGTCTGCAGGTGACTTTGATGTGATTCTTTGTCCGCTGTTTGGGTGGCCAGAGCGGCTCCCGCAGCCAATGTACGTGTGCCGCTCTCATTGTCGACCGAGTCTTGATGGGGTTCTTGGAGTCCGGCTGCTAGGGCTTGCACAGGCTCGGCGTTAGCGAGGGCGAGGGCGCCAAGTGATGAGCCCGCGACAGCCACGTCGACATCGGGTTCTTTCTTGCTTTTGTCGGCGAAGGTCATATCAATATCGGCATCGGCATCGGCATCGGCATCGGCATCGGCATCGGCATCGGCATCGGCA
>ERZ802827.1057-NODE-1057-length-14145-cov-9.79766_pt1 | contig 14145 bp, 10 predicted proteins | sample MGYA00345652_ERZ802827 | MGnify/ENA primary metagenome ERZ802827 (study PRJEB30503, sample SAMEA104212372) | marine metagenome | biome: Westerlies Biome; feature: [SRF] surface water layer (ENVO:00010504) within the epipelagic zone...; material: water... | reverse complement strand
ATATTTTACCTGCTAACTATGATTTAAGATATGAGATTTTAAAGAGGAAAGCTAACGAACTTAGCTTAAAATATGAAAATAAAGTTCAGGTTACTGAGGATGTTATAATCTTTTTAGCCAAAACCATTTCGAACAATGTTAGAGAATTAGAAGGTGCCTTAAATAAGGTTGTGACTTTTGCTAATCTAATGCACAAAGAAGTTGATGTTGAATTAGCTCAAGCAGTTCTTAAAGACTTGTTAAGATCTAGTAATAGAAGAATTACTATTGATGAAATTCAACTAAAAGTTGCCAATTATTTTAATATTAAAGTAGATGATATTATGTCCTCTAAAAGAATTAGGTCATTTGCAAGACCTCGACAAATAGCAATGTATTTATCAAAAAAACTTACATCAAGATCCTTGCCGGAAATTGGAAGAAAATTTGGTGGCAGAGACCATACTACAGTAATTCACGCTGTAAAAAAAGTGGATCAACTTAAGTCTGAGTCGAATAAATTCGATGAAGATATTAATGTTTTAACTCAAATTATTACTTCTTCTTAAAACCTTAACTTAAAAAATATTATTCATTTTTTTAACAAGTCCCTACTAAATTATGTATAATGCAAATTATGAAATTAAAAGTTAATAGCTCTGATCTTTCAAAGGCATTGTCACACCTACAGGGAGTAGTAGAATTAAGGCATACTCTTCCGATTTTATCTAATGTAATAATTAAAGCTGAGGATACTCAGCTAAAACTTTCATCCACTAATCTTGATATATTGTGTTCTGAACAAATCTCAGCCAACATAGATATAAATGGTGAAATTTCAGTGCCAGCAATAACACTGCATGAAATTGTAAAAAAATTACCTCAAGGTTCAGACATCGATATAAGTATGGATGAAAATGGTAACAGCATAAATATAAAATCAGGCAGATCTAGGTTTAATTTATCTACATTGCCAACTGATGATTTTCCTGACATTTCTCAGGATGATTTGTCAGTTAAATTTGTAATGAGTGTTGATGATCTAAAAACTATGATTGATAAAACCAAGTTTGCCATTTCTAACGAAGAATCTCGATATTACCTGAATGGAATTTTCTTTCATTCAGCACATAAAAATGGAATAGATGTTTTGCGATCTGTAGCAACAGATGGACATAGACTGGCTCAGTACGATATGCCACTTCCACATGGTGCTGAGAAGATGTCAGGTATTATAATTCCAAAAAAAACAACTTTAGAACTAAGAAGAATACTTGATGATGCTAATGGTGATGTACAAATAGAGCTTTCTTCAAGTAAGGTAAAATTTGTATTTAGCGAAATAGAGCTTGTATCAAAAGTAATAGATGGAACTTTTCCTGATTATACTAAAGTCATTCCAGAAAATAATGATAAGAAGCTTAAAACAAACATTACCGAATTGAAGGGAGCAATTGAGAGAGTTTCAGCAATAGCAGTGAGTGAAGAAACAAAATCAAGAGGATTAAAATTAGTAATTGAAAACAATAAATTACAATTATTAGCAAACAGTGCAAGCAAAGGTTCTGCAATTGAAGAGCTTGATGTTGATTTTATACATGATAAACTTGAAATAGGATTTAACTCTAGATATTTGCTTGATATTATAACTGAAATTGATGGAAATGAAGTAACTTTAAATTTTTCAGATCCAGCTGCACCTGTGCTTATAGTTGATGACGCTGAAGACAATTTATTTTTTGTTTTAATGCCAATGCGCATTTAAAAATGCATTCAAATATATTTATCTCTCAAATTATTCTAAATAATTTTCGATCACATCAAAATTTTTCTATAAATACAAATAGTAAAAATATAGTTTTGCATGGAGAAAACGGTGCCGGTAAAACAAATATACTAGAATCTGTTTCACTTTTATCTCCAGGCAGAGGATTAAGAAATGCAAAAAGTGAAGAAATTATTAACAAAAAAAATGGATTAAATTTTGCTTTAACTACAAATGTAAATTTTAATGATAGTTCTATAAAAATTCAAAAAATACACAACAAAAACAGTATTCTAAAATCATCAATACTTATTGATGATGAAAAAGCTAAATCTTCAGACTTATTAAATTATTTAAGAGTAATTTGGATTACCCCTGTTATGGAAAAAATAATGCTTCAGTCAAATTCTGAAAGAAGAAATTTTTTTGATAGACTAATTTTTAATATTGAAAAAAATCATTTAAAATCCTTTACTGGCTTTAATAAATTTACAAAAGAGAGGTTATATATATTAAAATCTAATGAAGTTGACTCAAGCTGGCTTGAGCAAATTGAGTTAAAAATAGCAAAATATGCGTTTGAAATTATTACGATTAGAAAAAAAACAATTGCTATGATTAATTCAAATTTGTCTACTATTAGCAAACCATTTAATTCATGCATAATAGAACTAATTTATGACAATTCTTTGCAACTTTCTGAGGATGAAGAAATATTCATATCCCACTACGTAGAAGATTTATCAAGAAATAGAGCTATTGATATAGAGCTTAATAGAACCATTTTGGGGCCTAATAAAGTTGAAGTAAAAATGTGGAAATTAGATGATAAATCTATAGAGGCAAAATATTGCTCAACCGGAGAACAAAAATCAATATTAATATCAATTATACTTTCAGTTGCTCAGATAATTAAAAATTCTGAGTTCGAAAATTCTCCAATTATATTAATTGATGAAGCAATGGCTCACCTTGATCAAAATCATAGAGAGGCTCTAGTTAGTGAATTATCAAAACTTAATACTCAAGTTTGGTACACAGGCGTAACTAAAAATATATTTGATCATTTATCTAAAGATACTGATTTTTTTGAAGTAAAAAGATCTTAAATAAGCTATAATTATAATTCCAAAAAATATGTCTACTGAAGAAAATAAAAACTACGGTGCTGATTCTATTAAGGTCTTAAAGGGCCTTGATGCTGTAAGAAAAAGACCAGGCATGTATATTGGTGATACTGATGATGGAAGCGGTCTCCATCATATGGTTTTTGAAGTAGTTGACAACTCAATAGACGAGGCGTTAGCAGGCTATTGTGACACAATTTCAATTAGTTTAAACGCTGATGGCTCAGTTTCTGTTGAAGATAATGGAAGAGGAATTCCAATTGATACCCATGAAGAGGAGGGTGTTTCTGCAGCTGAGGTCATTATGACACAATTACATGCTGGAGGGAAATTTGACCAAGACAGCTATAAAGTTTCAGGAGGTTTGCATGGTGTTGGAGTTTCAGTTGTTAATGCTCTATCAAATAAGCTTGAACTAAATATTTTTAGGGATGGTAAAGAGTATAAGATAGATTTTAATAATGGTGATGCAGTAAGTCCACTAAAAGAGATTGGTAAAGTAGATAATAAAAAAGGCACAAAAGTTACATTTACACCAGATAATAATATCTTTACCAAAACAGATTTTGATTCAAAAGTATTAGGACAACGTTTTAGAGAAATGGCGTTTTTAAATCCAAATGTTTCCTTGATATTTTCAGATTTGAGAGAGGCTGACAAAAAAGAAACTAAATATCACTACGAAGGAGGAATTACAGAATTTGTTAAATTTTTAGATAAATCAAAAAAACCAATATTTAATGAGCCTATTAATGTAAGGGGTGCTAAGAATAATATAGAAGTAGATTGTTCAATGTGGTGGAACGATAGTTATTATGAGCAAGTAATGACTTTTACAAATAATATACGACAAAAAGATGGTGGTACCCATCTTTCTGGATTTAGAGGTGCGCTAACAAGGGTAATAAATAATTACTATGAAAGTGGCTCATCAGGAAAAAAAAATCAAATATCATTTAACGGCGATGACATTAGAGAGGGGTTGACCTGTGTCTTATCTGTAAAGGTTCAAGATCCAAAATTTTCATCTCAGACTAAAGATAAGCTTGTCTCTTCAGAAGTTAGACCAGTTGTTGAAAGTTTAATTAATGACAAGTTAACATCTTGGTTTGAAGAAAATCCAACTATTGCAAAGGCAATCGTGCAAAAAATTCAAAAAGCTGCTGAAGCAAGAGAAGCGGCTAGAAAAGCAAGAGAGCTTACTAGAAGAAAAACAGCTTTAGAGATTACTAACCTTCCAGGGAAACTTGCTGACTGCCAAGAAAAAGATCCAAAGTTATCAGAAATATTTATTGTTGAAGGCGATTCGGCTGGAGGCTCAGCAAAGCAGGGTCGCAATAGGCAAAATCAAGCTATACTTCCTCTAAGAGGTAAAATACTCAATACGTGGAAATCTAGACAAGATAAGATCCTTGGCTCAACTGAGATAGGTACCCTCATTACAGCACTTGGAGCAGGTATTGGCAACCAAGAGTTTGATGTATCAAAATTGAGATATCATAAAGTTGTAATTATGACAGATGCTGATGTAGATGGTTCACATATCCGCACATTACTCTTAACATTTTTCTTTAAGGAAATGCCTGAATTAATTAAGCAAGGCTATCTATATATTGCAAGACCACCTTTATATAAAATATCTAAAAATAAAGAAGAGCATTATATTATGGATGACGACGAGCTATTTGAGGCCTTAATTGAATATGGTATAAAGGATTATACATTTGAGTCCTTTGATAAAAAAATTTTTGATGCTAAAAAACTTCAGTCTTTACTCATAAAAATTAAGAATACACAAGACCTCTTAAAAAAAATACCCGATAGATATGATCCTAAAATAATTGAACAAATAGCTATTGCCCAAGGCTTAGATATAAAAAATTTTAATGATGATAAAAAAATTGCTCAAGTCGCTGCAGATTATATTGCCAAAAGTTTAGACTCTATATCTGAAGAATATGAAAGAGGCTGGAAGGGATCATTTGACTTTACCGAAGGCTACATATTCTCAAGAAAAGTTAGAGGTGTAACAGAGGAGAGAAAGATTGATTTAAGTTTACTGAAGTCTCAGGTAATTGAAAATTTAGTTAAAAATTATGATGAAATTTTTCGATTATTTGAAGATTCCGGAAAATTATTTAAAGAGTCATCAGAACCATTAAATATCAATTCACCTTCGGAAATATTAGATCAAATTGTGGAGGTTGGTAAAAAAGGTCTTACAATGCAACGGTACAAAGGTTTGGGTGAAATGAATCCAGATCAATTGTGGAGCACAACATTAAATCCAGAGAATAGATCACTAATGCAAGTAAAAATTGATGATGAAGAGATTACAAAAAGTTGGTTTGAAGATTTAATGGGTGAAAATGTTGCACCAAGAAGAGAGTTTATTGAATCTCGTGCTACAAATGTAAACAATCTAGATATTTAATTAAATCTTATCCTATATAAATAGTCAGCATTTACTCGCAACCAGTTTTGACTTCTCTTTCTATTTGATACTTTAGAATCTACTAGTTTCCAAAATTTTGATGAATGATTAAATACAGTTAGATGACATAACTCATGGATAATTATATATTCAAGAACGTACTTTGGCGCAAATATTAATCTCCAGTCAATACTAATACTATCTTTAGTATTACAAGAGCCCCAATAATTAAAAGAGTTAGAAATTCTAATTTTTTTAATATTATTATCTTTGAATCTTTCTATTAATATTTTTTTTGTTAAATCAATGATTTCAGATTTTATCCAATCATAAAAAACTAAGTTATGTTTATTTTTTTCTAAACTAGATATAATTATATTATTATTTTTAAATTCAACTTTATTTGCTTTATCTATTTTAAATTTTATAATTTTATTAAATCCAAAAATATTAATTTTATTTCCATTATCTATTAGAATAGATGGAAACATTTCAATGTGTTGATTATAAATCCAATCAATATTTTCTAATGCAAATTTATATCCATTCTGGTAGGCAATATAATTTGGAATAGATACTAAAGCCTGTAGATTTTTCTTATCGTAAGTTACCTTGTAATTCCTGGAATACTTGTATTTTTTTATTTTAACAGTGATTGAAACATCTTTATGTAATATATATTTAATTTGATGATTAATTTTTTTCATTTGCATTAAATATAATTCAATAAAGTGACAAATATAACAAATTTATCTAGTAATAATTTAGCTGGCCTAAGGTTAAGAACCTTGAATTTAATTAGATGGATAGCGATTTTAGGTCAATATTCAGCGGTTGTAACCTCATACTTTTGGCTTGATATAAATTTTAACATTTATTTAGCTTTAGCATGCATCTTACTAAGCGTTATATTGAATATTATAGTTAGTGTTAAATTTTTGCCGATTAGAACACTAACATCTAATGAAACTTTGTTTTATTTAATCTTTGATACTATTCAGCTTGTTGTTTTATTATATATTACCGGGGGTTTAACTAATCCATTTTGTGTTTTAATTATTGCTCCATTTATAATATCAGCAACTTACTTGGATATATTTAGAACTATAGTTATTGGGATAGTATCAATATTATCAATCTCTATCCTTGCTATTTATTATCAGCCTATTGTGAGTAATGTTGTTGAGTTTAACAGCTATAGTTTCTCAATCTTTCAAATTTTTGGTATATGGGCAGCACTAATTGTTTCGCTAATTTTTATTGGGATTTACAGATTTAGAATTGCAGATGAATCACGCAAAGTTGAAACTGCTCTAAAAGAAACACAGCTAGCGCTTTCAGATGAAGAAAAAATTTCTGATCTGATGAGTTTAACTGCAGCGGCCGTTCATGAGTTAGGTACACCTTTATCAACTATTTCAGTAATAATTAAAGAAATAGTTAACGAAGCACACCCTAATGAAAAAAATTATGAAGACATTCTTTTAATTCAATCTCAAATTAAAAGATGTAGTGAAATTTTAAATCGACTTCGTCAGGGCGATATTAGTAATGACAATAATGAGTTTATTAATCAATTAGATTTTCCAAGATTAATTAATGAAATAACCAAAGATTATGAAAGGGAAAGTATTAAATTAAATATAGAAGTTGATAAATCATTTGAAGATTTAAATTTCACAATTACTAGAAAACCTGAAATTGTACATAGTCTTAGTAATATAATTGAAAATGCCTATCAACATGCAAAGTCAAAGGTTACTATAAAAATGGCTTTATCAGGTGAAAATGTTATTCTTGAAATCATTAATAATGGAAATGGATTTCCAGCAGATATTTTACCTATTCTTGGGGAGCCTTATGTTAAAAAAAATGAAATTGACCATTCTGGTATGGGTTTAGGACTATTTATTGCAAAAAATTTAATTAATAAAAGTTTGGGTAAAATAGAGTTTATTAATTTAGTAAATGAGGGTGCCTGCGTTAGGATAAGTTGGAAAAAAGGTAATCTGGCATTATCTCAATAATAATTTTATGGATGAATTAACTAAAGAAATAGCATCATTAATTATAGTTGATGACGATGAAATATTTCGTAAAAGACTTTTGTCTGCAATGGAAAAAAAAGGGTATCACGGAATAGGTTTTGGAACTGTAAAAGAGTCCATTCAGTATATAGAAAAAACTCCGCCTAATTATGCTGTTATTGATCTTAGATTAGAAGATGGCAACGGGTTACAGGTTGTTTCTGTTTTGTCAAAACTAAAACCTGAATGTAAGATAGTTATTCTCACAGGATATGGGAATATACCAACAGCAGTAGCAGCAGTAAAAGAGGGAGCTTGTGACTATTTAGCTAAACCGGCTGATGCGGATGATATTGATGCTTCCTTAAAGGCCCCATATTCTGCAAAACCTGAACCACCAAAAGATCCTATGTCTGCAGATCGTGTTAAATGGGAGCATATTTTAAGAGTATATGAGCTATGTAATAGAAATGTTTCAGAAACTGCAAGAAGACTTAAAATGCATAGAAGAACTCTTCAAAGAATTCTAGCTAAACGATCACCAAAGTAATTTAGGCGACTTTTTTACTAGCATTAATTTGAGACAGCCTCTGTATACCTTCATCTGCAATCTCTTGACCAGCTACGGTATCATCTTCTGCATTTAGCTCTTCCATATCTACAAACTCTGCGTAGGTAGCTTTTGTTCTATCTGTTATAATATGGGCTTTTAATAGAGTTTTTACTAATACTCTAAAAATATTATTGTTATTTTTCATTTCTTGCTTAATGATTTCACTTTGATCTATATATTTTTCAACTTCTTGTTGTACCCATTTGTGGTCAAGACCAACCGAAGCATAAATCTCTTTTTTTTCGTATGGGTTAACTAGATTAAACAGTAACTCCATAAATATTTTTTCAGCCCAATCTTCTACTTTTCTGTGCTCACTTTTAGATAATTTTGGCACAGTTCTGTCAGCCCATATTTTACCAAATTTATGATGAAAGGCTTCGTCACTCATTGTGTATTTTAATAAAGTTTTTAAAACAGGATCATTTGTATCTTCATGAGCCATGGCAAATGCTCCCATTGCCAATCCTTCAATCATCATTTGCATTCCAACTATTTTTTTGTAAACAACATCTGATGAAACAATATCCTCAGCAACCCTTCCAAGTGTAGGCCCAACTTTATAGGGAGTTCCCCATCTTGATTCAATATATTTTGTGAAACCAGTGACATGCCGTGCTTCTTCACGAGTTTGATTTGCAGCATATTCCTGAGCTCCAGGATCCTTTAAAACATGGCATAAGCTAGCGCTTAGAGATAAGGCTGCTTGTTCCCCATGTAGTATTTGTGATAATACAAATCGAAAACTTTCATTATTTAATTTAATTTTTTGCTTCTCTGTTAATTTTTCTGCAATACTAGGAACTTCAAGCTCAAGACCGAAAGGTCCTTCTGGATTAACAATGTGTTCATTTTCTAAATCAAATGGTTGATCAAAATCAATATATTTTTTATCTAGAGGATCCCAAAAATGTTTGTGTGTAGCACTGATTATTTTATCAAATGCACTTGATCTATCAGTATATCTATCTTCATCCATCATAGGTATAAAGTGCTTTGGATTGGCAGCGTTATACGCAGGATCTTTTGTTAGTGCATTTTTCCCACTTTGTGATGTTTGCCAACTCTCTTTGACTTTATAAAACTTGTCTTTTACAACAATTTTAGCAAACTTTAATTTTTCAGATGTACTAGGCATTTTGAAATAATATAATATAAATTTTTTACTATTCAAATAATTTTATATATCAAATTGATATATATTCAAACCATTGAATTTGATTTATCTCATCAATACAGTAACTTAATTTTGTGGATAAATGGAGTTGTAGCCAATAATTATTAATAAATGTACCATTCTCATAAGTAATTGAAAAATTAGAAATATGGCAATAAATAATGTACATAAGCATTTTTTTCTTATACTTTTCGTAAAATTTTATAATTATTTCCTACTAATCTCATGGTTTTAAAAATAGAGAATTTATTTTTTAAATACAGACTTTCAATCCTGTCTGCCTTTGTTTTATTAACTATAGTTATGGGATTTTTTGCGTCACAGCTAAAACTTGATGCAGGGTTTTATAAGCAGCTTCCGAGTAATCATAGCTTTATAAAAACATTTTATCAGTATGAAGATGCGTTATTTGGATCAAACAACCTGATAATTGCAGTTAGAAATACTGAAGGTGATATTTTTGAAAAGGATTTCTTATCAAAACTTTTAGAAGTATCTGAAGCAGTAAGATATTTACCTGGAGCCAATCAAGCATCTTTAACTTCATTATGGACTCCAAATGTAAGAGTGTTACGTGTTACCGAAGAAGGGTATGAAGCTTCTCCAGTGATTCCAGGAAATATAATTCCAGAAGATTTAAATGATGAAGAAATTGAAAAGATAAAAGAGCGTATTTTAACTGGTGGTCATGTTGGAAAAATTGTTTCTAATGATTTTACTTCAGCGTTGATAAAAATTGAATTAACAGAATTTGATTCAAGGACTGGCGAAGCGCTCGATTATATAGAATTAGGTAAATTACTTGATTTAGAGGTAAGAAATCAATTTGAAGATGAAAAATTTCAAATTCATATAATAGGATTTGCAAAAATGATTTCAGACATTGCGTCTCAAGCGGGTAATGTTTTTATTTTCTTCCTTTTGGCATTTGCCCTAACTGTACTATCAGTTTATTACTATTCAAAATCTTGGACACTAACATTTTTACCACTAATTTGCTCACTAACATCGCTGATATGGCAATTTGGAATGTTAGAAATATTAGGTTTTGGCTTAGACCCACTTGCAATTTTAGTTCCATTTTTAGTCTTTGCTATTGGTGTTTCTCATGGAATCCAACAAGTAAACCAAATAACAAAAGAAATTATTGAAGGGCAGTCTTCTATTTATGCAGCTAGAGCAAGCTTTTCTAGATTATTAGTTCCAGGAACAATGGCATTAATAACTGATCTTGTAGGCTTTGGAACATTAGTATTTTTACCAATTGGAATGATACAAGAGCTCGGTATTACTGCTTCAATAGGTGTTGCAATGAAAATTGTAACTAACTTAGTCATGCTTCCACTTGCTGCATCATATGCAAAATATAATGAAGGATTTGTTATCAGGGCTGAAAAAGCAATAACTGGCAGAAGAAATGCAATGAAGTTCTTTGGAAAGATGGCTGAGCCAAGGACAGCATTTATAACTTTAGGTATTAGCAGTATTTTATTTGTTTATGCAACCATCCTGGCCTCTGACAGGCACATTGGCGATCTACATGCAGGCGCACCTGAGCTTAGACCGGATGCTGTTTATAACCAAGATATGAAGGATATTACTTCAAGATTTAATATAACTTCGGATGTATTGATCGTCATTATGGAGGTTCCAGAGCTAGCTTGTAGAATGTATGATGTTATGTCAGTTCAAGATAATTTTCATTGGTATATGGAAAATGTAGAAGGGGTTACAGAAGTTATTTCATTGTCAGGTGTCGCTAGACAAGCGGCAAGTGGTTATGCTGAAGGTAATCCAAAATGGAATTATGTCCCCCGACATGATAGAGCATTAGGATTTGTAACTAGTATTGCTGATCCCTCAACAGGATTGCTTAATGAAAATTGTACAATACTTCCAGTTTATATTTTCACTGAAGATCACAAGGCTACCACTATTGAACATGTAATTAACGCTACAAAAGAATATCAAAATAAATATCAATCATTAGACATTGCAATAGATTTTTACAATGTATTCCTCCCTCCTGAGGGTGAAAAGCCTTATCCAAATGTATTGGTAACATATGGTGCTGAGATTGATTATGAAGCTGAAGGACTGGATAGTGTTATAGAGTTTTCAAAAGAGGAATGGATAGATTTTGGTTATAAAAATAACTTTAATACCAGAAGCTTAGGAACCCCAAGGCTTAATGCTATGATGCAAGATACAAGACTAGATGAAATTGATACTGCGTTGTCGAGAGAGATTTTAGCTGCAAGAAAAGCCATTACAAACCTGTTTAATGAAAATCCATCCGCAGATGCTATTGCTTATAGAATAGACGATACTAATTTTAGACTTGCTAGTGGCACTGTGGGAATTATGCATGCGACCAATGAAGTTATAGAAGAGTCCGAACTTCCAATGATGCTTTTGGTTTACGCGGTTATTGTTTTTCTAGTTTTCATTACTTATAGAGACTGGAGAGCGACAATATGTTGTACTGTTCCTTTGACGTTCGCCACAATGCTTGGTTATGCATTTATGGATATAATGCAAATTGGATTAAAAATATCTACTTTACCTGTAATGGTATTAGCTGTTGGAATTGGGGTTGATTATGCGTTTTATATTTATAATAGATTACAGACTTATTTAAAAGAAGGACAAGATATTACCCAAGCTTTTCAAAATACTTTTGCTAATACAGGTGCCGCAGTAATCTTTACAGCACTCACCTTAGCCATAGGTGTTTCGACTTGGTCTTTTTCTGCCTTAAAATTTCAAGCAGATATGGGAATGCTTCTTACCTTTATGTTTATTGTTAATATGCTTTGCGCTATGACTACTTTACCTGCGCTTGCTGTAGTATTAGATAAGTTATTTCCAAGAAAAAAAAGATAGTTTAAATAATAGATATTTGACTTTGAACCTTTAAAATTTAAATGTTTAATAACTACAGGTGAATAACCCTATAGTTTTTTTAACGTTGATCTAGTAATATATAAATCATGAATAATTCCATTGATTACAAAACTAATATTGATACCGAAATTGTAAATTCAAAAAAAATAAGCTGTTCAGGAGTTGGTGGTTCTTTGGGTCATCCAAAAATATTTTTAGATATGGGAGATTTAAACGAAATTAGATGTCCCTATTGTAGCAAGCTTTTTATTTTTGAGAAAAGTTGACTCATAGTGCCCGATAAAAATCACCTATTTTTAATTGATGGATCTGGATATATTTTTAGAGCTTATTATGCTCTACCGCCCCTTTATAGAAAAAGTGATGGACTACCTACAGGTGCAGTCAATGGATTTTGCAATATGCTGTTTAAGCTTATAGAGGATACCAAGTCTAATACAAAAGCTAGCCATCTTGCCGTTATTTTTGATAGTGCTAGAAAAACTTTTCGAAACGATATTTATGATGGTTACAAAGCCAATAGAGGCGAACCACCAGAAGATCTAATACCACAATTTAAAATTATTAAAGAATCAGTAAAAGCGTTTGGTATTCCATCTATTGAGCTCTCTGGGTTCGAAGCAGATGATATAATTGCAACATATGCTAGGCAAGCTGCTAAAAAAAAATGGAAGGTCTCTATTGTATCTTCTGATAAAGACTTAATGCAAGTAGTTACGGATGATATTAATTTAGTTGATACCATGAAAAATAAATACATTGGTGTCAAAGATGTAATAGAGAAGTTTGGTGTCAAACCAAATAGAGTCATTGACGTTCAGGCTTTAGCCGGTGACAGTTCAGATAATGTTCCAGGTGCACCAGGTATTGGATTAAAAACTGCTGCATTGTTAATAAACGAATATGATAATTTAGAAAATTTATTAAATTCTGCAGAAAAAATTAAACAAAATAAACGAAGAGAAAGCCTGATTAATAATAAAGACCTAATTAATATTAGTAAGAAATTAGTCACTTTAAAGGATGATATTAATGATATTCAGCCTTTAGAAACTCTCAATTTAACAAGCATAAATTACGAGACATTAATACCTTTTTTACATGATTTAGAATTATTTAAATTGAAAGAGAGGTTAACAAAAAAAAATCCTGAACTAAAAAAAATAGAAATACCTTTAAGCAAAAAAAAACCAGAAGAAAAAAAAGAAATTAAATTAAAAGAAGAAATTCCAAAAAGCAATTTTACAGAAAAAAGTAAATATATACCTGTAACAAATTTAAAATCACTTGAGCTCTTGATTGATGACATTTATCAGGAAGGTCGCTTTGTTATTGATTTAGAGACAGACTCTTTAAATGTCATTGATGCAAATTTGGTAGGTGTAGCAATATGTTTTAATACAAGGAGATCATACTACATCCCATTACAGCATAAAAATTTAGATGGTGAAATTATTAAAGATCAAATTAATTTTGAGAAAGCCTTAAAACTTTTAAAAAGTATTTTAGGCGATAGCTCACTATTAAAAATAGGACACAATATTAAATACGATATCGCTGTTTTAAAAAAATATAATATCAATGTAATATCTTTTGATGACACAATGTTGATGTCTTACGTTAATGATGCTGGCAATCACCGCCATAATATGGATGAATTAGCAAAAGTTCATTTTGATCGCGAGACTATTAAATTTAAAGATGTTGTTGGAACTGGAAAATCACAAATAACTTTTGATTATGTCGAAGTCGAAAAAGCAACTGATTATGCTGCAGAAGATGCTGAAATTACCTACAAATTATATCTATTTCTTAAGAAAAAACTTGTAGAAGGTAAAAATATTAGTCCTTATTATTATCTAGAAAAATCACTAATTAATTCAATTTTAGAGATGGAATTGAATGGTATTAAACTCAATACTAAATATTTGAAGTCACTTTCAGCAGAGTTTGAAAAAAAAATCAATGTTTTAGAAAAATCAATTTTTAAAATTTGTGGCATCGAATTTAATATTGGCTCACCTAAACAATTGGGCGAAGTTTTGTTTGAAAAACTTAAACTATCACCGCCCAAAAAAACTAAAACTGGTGAATACTCTACTGGCATTGAGGTTCT
>ERZ802827.1053-NODE-1053-length-14168-cov-65.4149_pt1 | contig 14168 bp, 9 predicted proteins | sample MGYA00345652_ERZ802827 | MGnify/ENA primary metagenome ERZ802827 (study PRJEB30503, sample SAMEA104212372) | marine metagenome | biome: Westerlies Biome; feature: [SRF] surface water layer (ENVO:00010504) within the epipelagic zone...; material: water... | reverse complement strand
CACCCATTCCAATCTTATCAAAAAGAGCTCTTCTACTATCTGAAATAAATAATCTTAAAAGATCATCCTCAAGCGAAAGAAAAAATCTAGAGTAACCAGGATCGCCTTGTCTACCTGACCTGCCTCTAAGTTGATTATCTATTCTTCTTGATTCGTGTCTCTCAGTTCCTAGAATATGTAATCCTCCAGACTCTAATACTCTCTTATTATTTTTTTCCCATTCATCTTGAGATTGCTCTTCCTTTTTACCACCTAAAACAATATCTGTTCCTCTACCCGCCATATTTGTTGCGATGGTTACCATGCCTGGTTTACCGGCGTTGGCAATAATTTCAGCTTCTTTTTCATGATGTTTTGCATTTAATATTTGGTGGGGTATTTTTTTGTTCTTTAAATAAGAGGAAACTTCTTCAGAAGATTCAACTGATACAGTTCCCACCAATATAGGTGAAGATTTTTCTCTTAAAGTCTCTATTTCATCAATCAATGCTTTATATTTTGCTTTTTTTGTAAGGAAAACTAGATCATTTAAATCATCTCTAATCATTGGAACATTAGTTGGAATAATAATCACACTGAGACCATATATTTGACTAAATTCTATAGATTCTGTATCAGCAGTTCCCGTCATACCTGATAAAGTTTTAAATAACCTAAAAAAGTTTTGGAATGTTGTTGAGGCTAGAGTTTGAGATTCTCTTTGAATTGGAACATTCTCTTTGCATTCAAGCGCTTGGTGCACACCTTCACTCATTCTTCTTCCAGGCATAGTTCTTCCTGTATGCTCATCAATTAAAAGCACTTCATTGTTTCTTACAAGATAGTGAACATTTTTCTTAAATAGAAAATTAGCTCTAAGAGTTGCTTGAACAAATTTCATTATCTTAAGATTTGATACGGAATAGAGTCCATCTGATGCACCAATTATTCCAGCATCTTCAAGCAGCTCTTCTACAAGAATATATCCATCATCTGTAAGTTCTACATTTCTATTTTTCTCATCAATAAGATAGTGACCTCTTTCATCATCTGATAAAGGATTGTCTTCATCTTCCTCTCTTTCTTGTTCATATAATTTTGGTATAAATTTTTTAATCTTCTGATACATGTCTGAGCTTTCAGAAGAGGGACCTGAAATAATTAATGGCGTTCTTGCTTCATCTATTAAAATGGAATCGACTTCATCAACAATCGCATAGTCCAACTTACATTGAACTCTTTCATTAATTGAGTGAGCCATATTATCTCTCAAGTAATCAAACCCTAATTCATTATTTGTTGCATAGATAACATCACTTTTGTATGCATTTATCTTTTCTTCTAAGTCTTGATTTGAAATAACAACCCCAACACTAAGCCCAAGGAATTCATAAATAGGCCTCATCCATTCTGCATCTCTTCTTGCTAGGTAATCATTTACAGTAACCAAAATTGCCTTGTTATTTATGGCAGAATTTAAATAAGTTGGAAGTGTCGCAACAAGAGTTTTACCTTCACCTGTTTTCATTTCTGCGATATTACCCTCAGCTAAAGAGATTCCTCCAAGCATTTGAGAGTCAAAGTGCCTAAGACCAAGAGTTCTTTTACTTGCCTCTCTAACCGCAGCAAATGCTAGAGGTAATATCGAATATATATCTTTACCATTATTAAGATATGTTTCTTTTAATTCTGATCGAAGCTCTTTAAAGTAAATATCAGGTTTTTTAGATAGTTCTTCTTCAAGATCATTTGCAACATTGACATGCCGCATCATTGCTTTGATTACTCTATCATTGCTTGAGCCAAAAATTTTTGTAAAAATATTTAACATAACTTATATTTTTTGAAGAAAATTATTATAAATTTTCTTACTCCATATCCCCAAATGGAGGTCTGACATAAGAAATGGGGGCATTTTCTGAGTTTTCAAATTCAACAACTTCATAAGCTTCAGGATCTTCAATAATTTTCCTTAGAAGTTGATTATTTAATGCGTGTCCTGATTTATATCCTGAAAATTCACCAATAAGATTTCCACCTAAGAGATAAAGATCACCTATAGCATCAAGCATTTTATGTTTTACTATTTCATCATTAAATCTAAGACCTTCTTCATTGATAATCTCTTCATCACCAAAAACAATTGCATTTGACACACTGGCACCAAGAGCAAGGTTTCTTGATTTTAAAAGCTCTGCCTCATTAGCTGATCCAAAAGTCCTTGCTCTACAAACTTCTTTCACAAATGATGTTGAAGAGAAATCAATTATGGATTCAGATGGAAGCTTTTTATGCACAGGATGATCAAAATCGACTTTAAAAGAAACTTTGAAACCATTAAAAGGCTTAATGGAGGCATATGCATCATCTCTTGTTACGGTAATTTCTTTTTTAACTTTTATAAACTTTTTCAGAACATTTTGATCTTCAAGTCCAGCAGATTGGATTAAGAAAACAAAAGGGCTTGAGCTACCATCCATAATTGGAACTTCAGGACCGTCTACCTTAATTATACAATTATCAACACCAAGACCTGCAATTGCAGATAAAAGATGCTCTATGGTTGATATCTTTATATTGTCTTTAATTAAGGCCGTGGACAGACTAGTATCACCAACATTTTCAGCAATAGCAGGTATTATTGTCTCCTTACACACATCAGTTCTAATAAAACTTATTCCAGAGCTAGGTGCTGCCGGATGTAACTCCATGTTTATATTCTTTCCAGTATGCAAGCCAATACCAGTCGCTTTGATTGGATTTCTTAATGTTCTTTGTTTTAACATAAGGGACAACTTGGTTTAAATTATATATTTCTTTGCCTATTTGCTTCTGAAAGTATTATCCCAGTTGCAACAGAAACATTAAAGCTTTTAAAAAATTTATTCCCACTCAAATTAATTTTATAGTTACATCTTTCAAGTGTTTTTTCTCTAACACCTGACTCTTCTGAGCCCATTATTATTGCTGAGCCATGATTAAAATTAAATTCAACATGACTATTTTCTGCATGCTCACTTAAACCGTAAATATTAATATTTGCTTTATTTAAAAACTTTAGACAATTAACTAAATTGGTTACATGAAATATTTTAATAACCTCTGCACCACCAACTGAAACTTTATGAGCTATGGCATTAATTGGGGCACATTGATGTTTATTAATTATTAATGCATCTACTCCGATGACAGCTGCTGATCTAATGCATGCGCCAAGGTTTCTAGGATCAATGATGTTATCTAAAATTAGTATCAATGGATCTTTAACATCATTTGAATTAATAAGATTTTTTAAATCCTTAAGGTCTAGTTCAGATTCAGATGAAATAGTTGCTTCAGGTTCTTGTTTAATTTTTTTTGTAATCTCAAATTCTATCTCATTCTTTTCCATTAACTTTATGAGATCATTTATTCTAGTATCGTCTCTATTTGCTGGCAAAAAAACTTTTTTAATCTTGTGAGGGTTGTTAATAATAATACTTTCAAGGCTATGAAAACCTATTCTTAAATCATTTTCTTTCTTTCTCACTTCTTTTTACCTTTAACAATTTTCTCTGGTACAAGAGAAATTTTTCTCTCTTCAGGAGAAACATTAGCTATTGTAACCATAATATTTTGTCCTAGCTTATACACTCTTCCTGTTTTTCTTCCTCTAAGAATATTTGCATCTTTATCATGAAAATATCTGTCTCCAGGTAAATCAGTAACGTGAATTAAACCTGAAACAAAGAAGTTATCTATTTCTGCAAACAAGCCAAAATCAGCCATGCCAGTGACTACAGCATTAAATTGATCACCGACGTGTTTTTTTAAATAATGACAAATCATCTGTTGAGTTACTTGTCTTGATGATTTTTCTGCATTTCTCTCTAGATCTGACATTTCTGAGCATTCTTCTTCAATTTGATCTTTATTAATTTTGAGATCTTTTTTATTTAAAATATTTTTTATTAATCTATGAGTCATTAAATCAGGATATCTTCTTATTGGTGAGGTGAAATGAGAATATCTATCCAACTGAAGCCCAAAGTGCCCAACTTCTTTAGTCGAATATTCAGCTCTTTTTAAACTTTGAAGAACTACTGTTTGAAATATTTTGTTGAGTTGTTGTTTTTTTGCGTGAGATAAGCATTGTTCAACAACACCAAGAGCATCTTTTTTAAATGATTGTGAATAACCTTTAACCGAAAAAAAATTCTTAAGACTTTCTAACTTGAGATTTTCTGGCTCTTCATGAATTCTATAAACACCAAATTTATAATGTTTATTCATAAAGTTTGCTGCACATACGTTCGCAGATAACATAGCTTCTTCTATCATTTGATGAGCAAACAGTTGACTTGGCAAACCTATACTTTCAACTTTTCCTGCATCATTAATTTTTAAGATGGGCTCCTGTCCATTTATCTCTAATGCCTGCCTTTTATTTCTTAATAACAATAATTTTTTAGTAAGGTCCCTTAAGTTATCTATAGAGTCTTTAACGTTTCTACTCATGCTAGGGCTATTATTTTTTAGATATTTTTCAACTTCGTTGTAAGTTGTTCTTTGATGCGACTTAATTCTAGCTTCAAGAAAATTATAGGACTTAAGCTCACCATCAAAATCAAAGTTTATTTCGCAAACTAGAACATTTCTGATCTCATTTGGAACAAGTGAGCATAAGTTATTAGATATTTTTTCAGGCAGCATTGGTATTACTTTAGAAGGAAAATATATGGATGTACCTCTTTTAAATGCTTCATCGTTAATGGCTGTTTTTAATTTAACTATTTCAGCGACATCAGCAATTGCCACACTTAAACAGTAGGATCTTTTATTTATTGAACAGTAAACAGCATCATCAAAGTCTTTGGCATCAGCACCATCTATTGTTATAAATGGAACCTTTGTAAGATCTTTTCTTGGTAGATTTTTATCTAAACTTATATCTTGAAGTTCTTTTTTGACTTTATCATTCCATTCAAAAGGAATATAGTTTTCTTCAATAACTTGGGTTATTGTGTTTTCAAGCTCATTCATTAAGAGAGTTTAGTTTAAATTCAATAAAAAAGGGCTCTTGCCGCTCGTAAGTTAATAATTTTATTAATGTGTATATTCAAAATTAATACCTAAAATTCTTCCTCTAGGATCGTGAACTCTTGTATCAAAGCTGAAATCTGGAGCATCATAAAGTTTAGGAGCCGATTCATCAAAAATATTACTGGCATATACCTTTATTGCTAGCTCGCCTCTATTGAAAGACATAAGTCTCTTTAAAGAAAGATCAAAAACTAAAAATGAGTCAACTTTATTCTCATATCCATAACTTAATCCAAGACTATTAATAGCTCTTTCATTTGAATAACCATCAACATAGCGAGCGTTTAAATTTAAGTCGTAGTTTTGATACTTCCAATTAGTAAATGCATTAACTCTTTTTTTAGGTAATGAATGTGTATTGGCATCAAAATTGAACTTCCCAACTCTATTTATCATATTTGAAACATTATTAACTCCTAATCCAGGTGTTAAAAACTCATTTAAAGAGGTTCCTTGAAGAGAAAATTTAACTTCCCCATATTTAATATTACTTAATAAAAGAGTTTCATAATTAATATCTACTCCTGATAATTCTGTTCTTTCTTCATTGAAATAAGTGGTTGTAACTCCTATTAGTTCTCCATCATTATTCCTAGTAATGCTGATACCATTTGGGTCTAAACTTAGCATTGCTTGTGCACTTTGAACCTCGATTCGGTCTTTGTAATCTATAGACCAAAAATCAATCGAAATTGTGGAATTAGCTGAATCTAAGATAATTCCAATATTTGTATTAATAGAAGTTGCAGGCTTGAGGTTAGGATTACCTATTTGTGCTTGCCTAACAAAAGGTGAATTTCCACCATAATCTCTAACGCTGCCAAGATTTATATCACTAGAAAACATTTGAGCCATTGATGGCATTGAGAAAGATGAACTTTTTGAAGTTCTTATAGAAATATTTTTAGTTGGTTTATATATGAATGATAATTTGGGATCAAACGATGAATCGTTGCCAAAATCTTCATACCTTCCAGCCATTCTAAAATCTATGTTGTTAGGATATTTTTTCTCAATTTCAAAAAAGCTTGCATGCTTTCTTCTAGATTCATAAACATTTCTTCCACCTCCAAGGAAAAATAAATCTGCTGTTTTTATTATTTTTCCATTTATATCAAAATCTGCTCTACTCAAATCACTATAAAAAATATTTAGATCTTCTTTATTAAATTGAAAGCCGTATGCAATTTTATAGTCTGTCCAAAAGATAGATCTAAAAATTAAGTCAATACTCTCAAGGCCTGCTTCTTTATTAGATATCTCTGCACCACTAACATAGTCAATTAGCTCTTTGGTGTTTTGTGATGAATCAAAGATATTCCAAAAAACAATATCCCCACCTGTAATACCCATTGAAGTGCCTTTAAGTGATTCTAAAAATTTTGAATCAATAATATCTGGCCTATAGTGATAATTTGAATGATTACTTTTTGTAAAAGAAAATTCTAAATTAGTTTTAGATCCAATGTTTTTATAAATCTTTTGGCTTAGATGGTACTGCTTAATTTCTTTAGGTGAGTTAGGTGAAACATACTCTGACCCAAGAGGGCGCCCATACCAGGTGACAGGAACGTTGAATGGACTTCCTCCTTCTTCTGGTTGTATTTTTCTACCTAGAAAAGGTAATGCTGGATAAGATGGTGATTGTGGATTGTCATTCACATTTACCTCAGATGATATATACGTAAATTGGTAATCAAAATTTTTAAATTGATAATTAATATTAGTATAAATTTTTGCATGATCTTCATCGTTAACAATGTTAAATCTGTTTCCATACAAGAAGCCACAGGTATTCGGATCTCTTAGAACTCCTCCATTAGATATGCAATTAGGATCAGGAATCTTTTGGCCTTTTTCATAATTACCAGCCCATAAACCAGATTCCACCAAATCATCATCAGCAACTTTAAAGGATCTTCCTAGTCCACTTATAGCAAGTTCAGCAATGCCAGGAATTTCTTTTGCAGGCAAAGGAGATCTATCTAATACATTAATTCCGATTACATAATTTCCTTTTTTAAAAGCAGAACCATACAACACTCCTATAGTGGTGTCATTTTGATCATAATTATCTGTCTCTTGATGTCCAATTTGAAACTTTAAGCCTTTAAAATCATTATTAGTAATTACATTAATAACACCTGCAACGGCATCAGATCCATATATAGAAGTTGACCCTTCTTTTAAAATCTCTATTTGTTTAAGAGCAATTTCAGGAATTATATTCGCATCGATATAACCTTCGCCATCATTTGAGGGGGTTCCTGCAAAAGTATGCCTTTTCGAATCAATGAGAAGCAAAGTTGAGGCATGATCTAATCCTCTTAAAGTAATTGCTGCCATTCCTTGATCAACTCCATCAAGGGTATTTGACTGAAAGTGAGAACCAGACGAAGAGGAGATGTACTTACTAATTTCAGCAATGCTAGAGATATTAAAGTTCTTATAATCGTCTGCAGATATCAGACTTATTGGTGAAGAATCTATTTCAGAATTTTCGATTAAGGATCCCGTAGTAATTATTTCTTCAATCTCAGCATCAATAGGAATGTGAAATAGTATTAGAACAAATATTATCTTTGTTTTTTGCAGCATGAGTTCCTTTAAGAAAGGAATGATTCTACTAGATAATAAATGGTTTGTAATTTATTATTAAAAAAAAGGGCCCTTAAAAAGGACCCTTTGAATTCTTCAACTGGAAATTACATTTAGTAACTAAAATTAAACTTAATTCCGTAGTTTCTTCCAGGAAGTGGAACTTCATTTTTTACAAATGAAGCATGATTTCTTGCAACTTCATCAAGTAAATTTCTACCAAATAAAGTAACTTTTAAATCGCCTGCGTTATTGATATTAAATCTTTTAGTTAATCTCATATCAAGCATTTGATAAGCTTCTGATGCAGTTTCACCTTCACCAAAATCATTTTGCTTTTCAACATCTTTCATACTGAGTTTAAAGATCGTATCATCCTGTTCGTAAGCTAAAGAATATACATTTCTTGCTGGATTTATTCTTGGAACATTGTGGCCATCTGCAAATTTTGCATTAACAACGTCTCTTCCAAAAGATAAAGTTAATTCACCAGAAGCTAAGCTCATAGTTCTGCCGAACTCAATTTCATATCCATCAAATTCTGCATCTTCTTGAACATAATCAGCATGAATTAAATTTCCATGTCCATGATCATCGTGCCCATCAGAATCATGATCGTCATCATCGTGATGTTCATCTTCATCATGATCATCATGGCCTTCTTCTTCAGCATGATCTTCATCTTCATCCATTAAAGTAATGTAATTATCGACATCATTGACGTAAAAACTTGCGTAACCAAAATATTCACCATTTTCATAATTAAAAGTAATATCAAAATTATCTGATGTTTCACTTTTTAGATTAGGATTACCTGTCTCAAGCCTTCCTGTTGCATTGTGAGGACCATTCATAAATAGCTCAATAACTGAAGGAAGCCTTTCAACACTTGCATAACCAATACTCATATTTACAGTATCACTAAGTTCTCTGCCTAAGCTAACTGCAAAACTATTAGTAGATTCATCAATGCTGTAATAATCTTCATCTCCATGATCTTCATCTGTAACGCTTCCAGTTCTTTCGATTTGATCTAGTCTCATACCAAAGTCTACTTTAAATGCTTCAAGATCTTTACTCATGTAATATCCAAGAGTAAATTCTTCATTATTTGCAGGATTCATGAAAGCTTCTTCACCAACTATTGATGAATCTTCATCAACAAAATTGAAAACAACTTTTTGAGTCATATTATCGTTAGAAATATCAAAAATTGCTCCATACTCAGTAGCATTATTTGAAAATACCGTTGGAGCGTGTTCTTCATGCTCTTCCTCTTCTTCATGATCATCATGTCCTTCTTCTTCTGCATGAGCCTCAGTCAAAGAATAGTCAGAATCTCTATAATTGTAAGTAATTGAGTTAACTAAATAACCATTAACGTTATACATACCTTTGATAGAAAAAGTCTCTGAATCTGTTGTAGAAAAAATTCTTTCACCTTCATGCTCATCTTCATCTCCATGATCATCATGACCTTCTTCTTCTTCTTCATGTTCATCACCATGAAAAGGTATCCCATAAAGACTTTCAAGATTATCAAATGAGAAACCAAAATAACCCCAGTCTCCTACTTTTGATATTCCAAACTTTAAAGCCTCAACTGCAAAATCAGAATTATTAATATATCCAAGATTTTCCTCATGATCATCATGACCTTCTTCTTCGTGGTCATCGTGATCCTCCTCTTCCTCATGAATAACAGCTCCAGTAGGTACGTCAAAGTTACCTAATGTTGTGTCTTTATATGCGAAGGTAAAATTGAAACCATTAATATTATTTTTAACATTAAGGAATTGGGAATCTCCATCGTTAACAGATTGAGTTTCAAAACCTAAATCTAATTCGGGACCATCAAAATCAGTTGTTGCAATAGTGTTGTCAACAACATTAATGATACCGCCGATTGTTCCGTTAGCATAAAGCAATGAAGAGGGACCTTTAACGATCTCAATTTGATTAATATCACTAAGATCAACATCATTCAAGTGATCAACTCCAAGGCCAGACACGTCTCTGTTAACCATTCCATTTTTGAGAATTTTAACTCTTGGACCAGACATACCTCTTATTATTGGTTGACCAACTGCTGCACCATAGTCTGCAATGGATACACCTAAATAACTATCAATTGCGTCACCTAAACTAGTAGTAACGTCATCTGCTATCTCATCACCATCTATAACATATAGAGGGTTTGTAATTTCACTTGTATCAACCAAAGAAGAGGTTACAACGACTTCTTCCATGTTTGCAGCAAGGGATAAATTTGTAAATACGCTAAATGTTAATAGCGAAAATAAATATTTGTTCATATGAACTCCTTGTAAAAAATTAAATTTAAAAACTAAAATTTAAATTTTTGGTGGAGCCCTTGATTGAAAGTTAGGAAAGTACGGGGAAAAGTACTCATGTTTGAATTCTTTTAAAACTGTTTGAGATGGAACTTCTTCTTTTGGTTTACAGGATGTATTTGAATCATCAAATGCTTTATTTTCACAAAGCTCACATTCCACCAAATGTTCATCGTGCAAATGATCATGAATTAGAGGATCAGATGAGATTGAAGCAACAAAAATAAACCCTGCTAAAAGGATGAATATATTGTTGTAATTTCTTTTCATATTTGAGTTATGTTTATCTTTTTATTGCTTAGTAAAAAAAACGAGTTTATCACCAGCCACCTCAATCAGTCTAGGCTTAAATTAAAATATAAAATTAAGCATATACCTTAATATAATTTAACATATACTAAATATATGAAAAATATGAATACACTTTTATTCGTGCTTATTCTTTCAGGAGCAGCTTTTGCTTATGCAGATGATGCGCCATATGAATCAACATACAAACCCTTGCCATACACAAATACTATTTTTAGAAATGCAAACATTTACGATGGAGATGGTAACGAGTTTCAAAACACAGATTTATTCATCAGGGATGGAAAAATAATTGCCATTGGTAAAGATTTGCCAGGATCTTCCGATTTTATAGAAATAGATGCTTCAAATAAATGGATAACTCCAGGAATAATCGATATTCACTCTCATATGGGCGTTTATCCTGCTCCAAGTGTAAGAACCAGTTCTGACGGTAACGAAGCCACTAGCCCTGTTACTGCTGACGTATGGGCTGAACATTCAATATGGGTTCAAGACCCTCAATTTGCTTTGGCATTAAAAGGCGGTGTTACAACATTTCATGTTTTGCCAGGTTCTGCTAATTTAATTGGTGGAAGAGGGGTTACGGCCAAAAACTTACAAAGAAACACCATAAATTCAATGAAATATCCTAATGCCCCACATTCTTTAAAGATGGCATGTGGAGAAAATCCAAAAAGAGTTTATGGAAATAGGAATCAAGCTCCATCAACACGGATGGGTAACATAGCTGGCTATAGGAAATCATGGATTAGAGCTGAGGCATACTTAAGTCGCTTAGACGAGTATGAAGCCAAATCTGATGAAGCAAAAGAGATTGGATATAAGCCAACTCGAGATCTCGAGCTTGATACTCTTGCTGGTGTCCTTAGAGGAGAAATATTAGTTCATAATCATTGTTATAGAGCAGATGAAATGGCAATGATGATAGATGTTGCTAAAGAATTTAATTATAAAATTACAGCATTCCATCACGCTGTTGAGGCATATAAAATTGCTGATTTACTTGCAGAAAATAATATTTGTGCTGCTTTATGGGCTGATTGGTGGGGTTTCAAGCATGAAGCATATGATATGGTTCAAGCAAATGTTGCAATAGTTGATCAGGCCAAAAATGGAACTGGTTGTGCGATAGTTCATTCAGACAGCGAAATAGGAATTCAACATCTCAATCAAGAGGCATCCAAAGCCCTTTCAGCCGGACTTAAAGCAGGATACGAAATTACTAAAGCTCGAGCAATGAAATGGATTACAAGCAATCCGGCAAAAGCTGCAGGAATATACAATGAGACAGGATCATTAAAAGTAGGTAAGAACGCTGATGTTGTTTTGTGGTCTAAAAATCCTTTCAGTGTCTATGCTCTTGCTGAAAAGGTTTACATAGATGGAGCCATAGCTTTTGATAAAAAAAGTGGATTAGAGCCTAATTCAGATTTTGATACAGGCATACTAAACCCAACGAAAAATAGGATAAACGAGTGATGAAAAATAAAAATTTACTTTTTTTAGCATTCATGATTTTCAATATCAATTTTATTACTGCCCAAAGTATTGTTATTAAAAATGCAACCATATATAACGGCATTGATGATACTCCGTTTTCTGGAAATATACTTATTGAGGATGGTTTAATTAAAAGAGTCTCAGAATCATCATTACAAGCCGATGAAATCCTTGATGTTGGAGGTAAAATCGTTACTCCTGGATTCATTGCCTCTGATACAGAAATAGGAATAGTAGAGATTGGTGCGTTAGATGTTACACGTGATGACGAATCTAATATTTATAGTATTGGATTTAGCATTCATGATGCGTTTAATCCAAATTCAACCCTAATTCCTTGGAATAGAGCAAACGGTATAACCTCTGCGATTACTTTACCAAGAAATACCTCTAGCCCCATTGGAGGGTTAGGATCTTTTTTTGTTTTAGATAGCAACTTAAATATTAGTAGCGAACCCGACATGGTTATGATTGGAAGGATAGGCGGAAGTAGTTCCTCTTCAAGAGCAGAAATGCTTTCTCTGACTGATGATATTTTAGCATTTGCATTTTCTATATCCTCTAGTGATATGAAAACTAATCTAGATATAGACGCACTTATTGACTCTTCTTCTATAGCCAATTTTTTAGAACTTAAAGCAAGAGACGTTAAAGCTCTTTATAAACTAATAAATAAAAAGATGCCAATAATAATTAAATCAAATAGGGCATCAGATATTCTTAAACTTATTGAGATGAAAAAGAAATACGATTTGAATTTGATAATAATGGGAGCTCAAGAGGCTTCATTGGTAGCAGATCAATTAGCTGAATCTAAAATACCTTTAATTGTCAATCCTATTAATAACATACCAAATAGCTTTGATGAGTTAGCATCAAATATTAATTTATCAAGCAGGTTAGAAGATGAAGGTATTTTATTAATGTTTAATGCTTCAAGAGATCACAATTATCACTTAATAAGGCAGGGAGCAGGAATAGCTGTAGCTAATGGTATGTCCTATGGAGGAGCTATTAAAGCATTATCAAGCAATGTTGCAACAGCATTTAATATTCAAGACAGAGGCACTATAAAACAAGGAAAAGTTGCTGACTTGATAGTTTGGGAGGCAGATCCACTCGAGCCATCAAGCATGCCAGAAAAAGTATTCATAAATGGTATTGATATGGATCTTACAACTAGATCATCAAGACTAACTGATCGATATACAAAAAACTTGGATAAACCAAATACCTATAGAAATTAAGAATCTGGTGCCGGCACCAAGAGTCGAACTCGGGACCTACTGATTACAAATCAGTTGCTCTACCAACTGAGCTATACCGGCGTGGTGGGAATTCTACAATAATTAAATCTAGCATGGAACATTTAAAACAATATATGTAAAAAAATGAATTTTTTAGATTCTTTTTTATAAGCTTATACTGCAGCCAGTTCCACCTATGCCACAGTAACCATTTGGATTTTTAGCTAAATATTGCTGATGATACTCTTCTGCTAAGTAATATTTTGGACTTATGGCTATCTCTGTGGTTATAGAGCCATAGCTTGCTTCTTTGAGAATCTCTTCATAAATCTTTTTGCTATTTCTGCTTAGATCAATATCTTCTTCTGTGTCACAAAAAATCACTGACCTGTATTGAGTACCTCTATCATTGCCTTGTCGCATTCCTTGAGTAGGGTCATGACATTCCCAAAAAACTTTTAGTAAGTCGTTTAAAAAAATGATACTTGGGTCATATATAACCTCTACAACTTCCACATGGTTTGTATCTTTATAACAAACGTCTTCATAAGTAGGATTCTCAGTATCTCCACCAGAATATCCAACAGATGTAATCCAAACACCATCAAGTTGCCAAAATTTCTTTTCGACTCCCCAAAAACAACCAGCACCAAAAATTATTCTTTTAAATTTTTCTGGATAATTATTATCAATGGGGTTTTGATTTACAAAATGTTTCATCTTTTAATAAACTCCCTCAATAGATATCTCGCCATATGGATAATTCCTCTCACTGTTATTATTCTCTGATAACAGGTTCATACTACCGTCTTTATTAATTCCGATAAAAGATCCAGAGTCTATGACGATATTATTCTGTTTAATTTTAATATTAGACTTAATATGAATACAGTACTTTTGCCATTTTAAATCCCAATCGACCATTCCGTTATCGATAAAATCAATAAACCGGATTAAGATTGAATTGATGAGTTCATTTCTTCTTAATTTTATATCTTTTGATGAAAGATCGCTCCACCATGACTCTTTTTCTGAAAGATCTAAATTTAAACCAATACCTATAATATTTAATTGCTCATTTCCCATTATTTCTTTC
>ERZ802827.1051-NODE-1051-length-14187-cov-20.6378_pt1 | contig 14187 bp, 17 predicted proteins | sample MGYA00345652_ERZ802827 | MGnify/ENA primary metagenome ERZ802827 (study PRJEB30503, sample SAMEA104212372) | marine metagenome | biome: Westerlies Biome; feature: [SRF] surface water layer (ENVO:00010504) within the epipelagic zone...; material: water... | reverse complement strand
ACGTAATATAACCAACACCATTTTCAATTCTTGATAACATTTTATTAGTTGTCATGATCACCTCTTTATTTTAAATTATATTTTTTGATTTAAACTCATCAAGCTCTTCATTACTAAAACCTAAATCTAGCAAAACATCTTCATTATGCTCACCTTTTTCAGGAGGTCTTTGCTTCATAATGCTAGGAGAACGAGATAAGTTAAAAGGCTGGCCTACTAATTCTGTCTGTCCAAATGGAATAGTATCAACTGACTGAGCAATACCTAGATGCTTAACTTGGGGATCGCTAAAAACTTTATCTATAGAATTAATAGGTCCACACGGCACCCCAACTTTTTCTAATTTCTCAACCCATTCATCTGAAGTTTTAGATATCGTAACTTCTTCAATAAGCTTGTTTAAGTAGTCTCTATTTTTGAGACGTTGTTTAGCATCTTTAAATTCATGCATTTCAAGCCATTCTTTTTTATCAACTGCTTCTACAAAACGTCTCCAAATTGTTTCACCTGCAACAGCTAGATTAATTGATCCGTTAGATGTTTTGAATACCCCTGTTGGAACACTGGTTGGATGATTATTACCAGCTTGACCAGCAACATGTTTCTCGCTTAGCCACCGCGCAGCTTGAAAATCAAGCATAAAAATCTGCGCCTGCAGTAAAGATGTATTTACCCATTGACCTATTCCAGATTTTTCTCGCTCTAGGAGTGCAGTTTGTATTCCCATGGCACAAAACAAACCCGCTGTGAGGTCTGCTACTGGAATACCTACTCTCATGGGTCCCTCACCAGGCGCACCAGTTATGCTCATTAATCCACCCATACCCTGAGCAATTTGATCAAAGCCCGGCCTTTTTGCATATGGACCATCTTGTCCAAAGCCAGAAATACTTGCGAGAATAATTCTTGGGTTTCGCAACTTTAAGCTTTCATAGTCGACCCCCAATCTGTCTTTTACATCAGGTCGAAAGTTTTCTACAACTACATCAGATGTTTCAACAAGTTTCATTAAAATTTCGATGGCCTCTGGTTGTTTCAAGTTTAGAGTAATACTCCTTTTGTTACGATGAAGATTTTGAAAATCTGAAGTGTGTCTAGATGCCCCCAAAGCACCATCCGGTTCCACACTTTCAGGGGCCTCAACTTTAATAACATCTGCTCCCCAGTCTGCCAATTGTCTCACAGCAGTTGGACCAGATCTTACCCTTGTAAGGTCAATAACTCTAATATGTGATAATGCATCAGAAGCAGGTAGATGAGGCATAGATATATTCTCCATTTATTATTGTGGAAATTTCAAGATCATTACTTAAACCATATCTTATATATATGATTAAGATCAACAAATTGCTTGTTAATAAATAAAAAAAAAATTATTACTCTTTTGAACTAACAAGGATTAAAGATGAGTAATAAAAAATTTAATTTTCAAGAGCATTTTAATCATCTATCATTAATAGAGAAAAATTCGAAAAAATTTTTTATTAAATCAAAAGATTCAAAGGTTTGTTGGAGAATATGGGGAAAAGGTAACCCTATAATCTTTTTACATGGTGGCTATGGAAGTTGGGCGCATTGGATAAAACAAGTTCTTCCATTTTCAAAAAATCATAGAGTCCTAGTACCAGATATGCCTGGTTTTGGTGAATCTGACGACTTAAGTCTTCCACACAGTCCTGAGAAAATTGCCTCTAATTTAGCCGACACACTCGAAGATTTGATTTCAGTTGAGGATAAACCTATTATATGTGGATTTTCTTTTGGTGGTCTAATATCAGGACATTTATCATATGAATTAATTCAAAGAAAATTTAGACCAAAAAAACTAATACTAGTCGGTCCTGGAGGATTAGGTGCCAAAAGAGGTGATATGGAGACAATGATAGCAAGACATTCTAAAATGTCTGAGGAGGAAATTTATAACGCCCACCAAACAAATCTTAAAATTTTAATGATGCACAATTCACAAAAAGTTGATAATTTCTCGGTTCATATTCAAAAACAAAATACTGATGCACATAGAATTAAAAGTCGCCCTATATCTGCAACAGATACTTTGACAAAGATATTAGAAAAACAAGATGTCCCACTTTTCGTTGTTTGGGGAGAAAAGGATGCTAGCGTTGGTGTCTACCTTGAAGACAGAATGGCAATATTAAGAAAAGTTAACAAAAATGTGCGCTTTCATGTGGAATACAATATTGGACATTGGATAATGTACGAAAACGAAAATATATTTAATAAAATTTTAGAAGATATTATTCAAGATTGAAACCATGATTTTTTAACCATTTTTTAAAATCTTTTCTTTCGGCTACTGAGAGTTGCCTGCTAATATTTTCTGACCAGGTTCCCTTTTTAGCCACACCATAAATATCAACGTGTCTCTGTTTATTTTCTTCAATAGGAGCTACTTCAAATACTCTATCATCATATTTATTAATTTTATCCATTAGGTTTTCTTCACTATATATATTGTAATGAGTAACTACATCTTGTGGCAACCTCAAAGATGCTAATGACTTTTCATCTGGCCAACCTACAGCAAGTCCAGCAATTGGGAAAACCCCTTTTGGTAATTTGCAAAGATTTTTTACTTCTTCAATTATATTTCTAATCATGCTTATTGGACATATACCTAGACCGATCGACTCAGAAGCGTTTATCATAGATTGCATTGAAAGTGCTGCGTCTATAACGCCATTCATAAAAGTATCTACATTATTATTCTTATGATTATATCCTTTATGATTTGTAATTTTAATATTTCTTCTTATGTCGGCAAGAAATAAAAGAAAAACTGGTGCTGTAAGTGCCCATTTCGTATTTCCAATCAAATTTGATATTTCTTTTTTAAGAGCCTTATTTTGAATTACTAAAATTGAGTATTGCTGAAGATTTGACTTAGATGGAGCTGATTGAGCTGCGGTCAAAAGTAATGTTAAAAGTTCTTGGGGTATATTTTTTTTTGAAAACTTCCTAACACTAGCTCGAGACAAAATAGAGTTCATTAGTGGGGAAACATCAATTTTTGAAAAATTTTTATCAGAGCTGAACCCATACCGATCATAATATAAATTTGACACTTCAATCATTAACTATACTTTCATTAATATACATTTAAGTTTATGTTACTATGATTATATAAAAATTATTAAGGTTTTTTTATATGTTAGATCTAAAGGGTAAAATTGCCATCGTATCAGGCTGTGGTTCTATTGGAGATGGCTTTGGAAATGGTAGAGCTATTGCAACTCTGTTAGCACGCCAAGGTGCAAAAGTCATAGGAACCGACATAAATGAAGAAGCAGGTAACAACACTTCGGATTTCATTAAAAAAGAAGGTAATGATTTTACTTTTTATAAAGTCAATATGACAAATGAAAATGATGTAAAAAAGTTTTTTGATCAAACTGAATCACAAAATAAAAAAATTGATATTTTAGTAAATGTAGTGGGTCAATCTGAACCGGGAGGACCCGTGGAAATAGATACAAGCACATGGCAACAACAATTTATGTTAAATTTAAATACTGCCTATTTTTGCATTAAGTGTGCAATTCCAATGATGGAAAAAAACTTAGGTGGGTCAATTGTTAATATTTCCTCAGTTGCAGCACTAAGGTATGTCGGCAAACCCCAAGTTGGTTATAGTGCCTCAAAAGCGGCACTTATGCAGATGACTAAAACCACTGCAGTAATAGAAGCAAAAAAAAATATTCGATTAAACTGCGTTGTTCCAGGTTTGATGCATACACCTCTAGTAGATAGATTGGCACAAAAATATGCAGACGGCGATTATGAGGGGTTTGTTAGACAAAGACATAATCAAGTGCCAATGGGTAGAATGGGTGAATCATGGGATGTTGCTAATGCTGTATTATTTTTATGTTCTGATGAAGCAAAATATATCACTGGAACTGAGCTAATAGTTGATGGAGGACTTGTTGCAGCGACCCCCTAAAATATCTTCAAAATATTAATTTTGTTTTAACAAAATTTTCTACGGTAGGTTTAATGATATATTTAAAAATTCAAAAACGTACGAGCCAACTTTTATCTAAAGGTAATATAACAGACAAGCCTAGTCAGTATGTTGATATGATTTTATTCGTACTAATAATTTTAAATATTGGTGCTGTATGTTTAGAATCAGTGAAACATATAGGAAATAAATATGAAGAAGCATTTAACGCATTTGAGTTTTTTTCGGTAGTTATTTTCAGTATTGAATATTTGTTGAGGGTTTGGTCTGCTCCTGCAAGAAATGACCTTGGTGATTCAACTAATTTTATTAAAAGAACGAAATATATATTTAGCTTTACAGGCTTAATAGATTTTTTAGCCATAATACCTTCTATTTTACCATACTTTTTTGGAGGCTTAGATCTTAGATGGCTTAGGGTATTAAGATTATTAAGATTGTTAAAAATATCTAATTATAGTTCAGCATTAGAGGATTTTTTTTCTGCAATTAAAGCTGATTGGAGGTCCTTTAGTGCGGCATTATATTTAATGGTAATTGCTTTATTTTTGTCAAGTGCATTGATGTATATTGCAGAACACGATAGCCAACCAGAGAAGTTTAGTTCAATACCAGAAACAATGTGGTGGGGACTTATTACCTTAACAACTGTAGGTTATGGAGATGTGTCACCTGTTACCCCGCTTGGAAAAATAATTGGAGCTTTTACAGCAATAATGGGGGTTTGTACTGTAGCTCTATTAACTGGAATAGTTGCTTCTGCATTTGCAAATCAAAGGGCACAAAAAGCTGCAATTTTAGAAGCTGAAATAAATCAAGCTCTAAGTGATGGAGTGATAAGTGACGATGAAGCAAAAAAAATTGAAAAATTAAGAAAAGAACTTAACTTATCACCCGAGCATTCTAAATCGCTAATTGATATACTTTCAGAAAAAAAGTAATTTTTAGATCTATAATCTTCTGGCATATTGAGGAGGAACATTTATAGAATGATTTAAAATTTTTGCTGCATCCCATACCCACCTAGGATTAGAAAGGAATGCTCTTGCCATTGCAACCATATCAGCTTCTTTATTTATAATAATATCATTTGCTTTTTTAGGATCTGAAATCATTCCCACTGCCCTTACAACCATATTAGTATTATCTTTAATTGTTTTAGCCAAGTGAACCTGGTAGTGGGGTCCAATTGGTATTTGAGGGTTAGGAGTATTTCCACCACTTGAGACACAAACATAATGGCAACCTATTCTTTCTAGTTCTTGTGCAAAAATTATTGCCTCATTTTCATTTATTCCATTTTTTTCCCATTCTGTTCCTGTTATTCTTACGCCCAAGGGGAAATCATTTGGTAAAGCTTTTTTAATTGCAGTAAAAACTTCTAATGGAAATCTCATTCTGTTCTCAAGAGAGCCTCCATATTTATCTTCACGTTTATTTGAAATTTGAGATAAGAATTGATGAAAAAGATAACCATGAGTTCCGTGAACTTCAATCAAATCAAATCCAATTTTTACTGATCTAATTGCAGCTTCAACAAATTTATTTTTAATTTTTTTCATGTCGGTTTCAGAAAGCGTTTGGGGCACATGCCAACCAATATCAAATGGCGCAGGTGATGCACTCCTCGTAATCCAAGGATCCTCTTCTTCAGTTAAACTTTTTCTTCCTTCCCAAGGTCGTTGAGTAGACGCTTTTCTTCCTGCATGAGCTAATTGAATACCAAAAGATGTATCTGTCGGGGCAACAGACCTTGCCAAGTCTAAAGTTTTTTTAATAGATGCTTCACATAAATCATTATAAATACCAACACAATTATGAGTTATTCTTCCTATTCTCTCAACTGCGGTAGCTTCAACCATGATCAATCCAGCAGCTGAATAACCTAATTGCATTAAATGTTGAATATGCCAATCTGTCATAACACCATCTACAGCTGAATATTGACACATTGGAGCAACCGCAATTCTATTTGAAATTTTTAATTTCCCTATTTGAACTGGTGAAAAAATCATAATTATCCTTTTGTTCTATATTTAATTAAATTTATTAATCCAAGTATCAACTAATCTTCTGGCAATAGAGTCAATTCTAGGCAGCTTAAATCCACCACTAATTGAAGGATGTTGTAAAGTCTTTAATTCTTCTATTGAAAACCAATGGGCATCTTCTATTTCATTATAATCAATATTCATATCTTCACTAATAGCCTCAGCAAAAAAACCTAACATTAGTGAGGCAGGAAAAGGCCAAGGTTGTGAATTGAAATATTCTATATTCTTAACTTTTACTCCGACTTCTTCAAATACTTCTCTTTCAAGGGCTTGTTCAAGACTTTCTCCAGGTTCAACAAATCCTGCAAGAGTGCTATACATTCCTTCAGGAAATCTAGGAGATCTTCCCAATAAAATCTTATCTTGAGAGGAAATAAGGGTAATTATAGCTGGATCAGTTCTTGGGAAATGACTTTTACCACATTTATCGTTAGAACAAATTTTTACAAAACCACCCTCTTTAGACATATTTTCAAATCCACATGAACCACAAAATTTATGGGTATTATGCCAAAAAAACATCCCATTAGTTAGTGCTAAAAAAGATGCATCTATGTCATTTAATGAGGGTCCGTATTTTCTAAGATCTTCAACAATTACTTCATTCTCTTTTAACCATAAATCCATATTTAGGTTTTGATTACTTAAATCTAAACCAACATAATTGGTGTCATTAGCCACACCCAGAAAAATTGGATTTTCGATTCCATTTGGAAAAAATGTTTTTAATTGATTTATATTTAGTTTTATTGCATCTATATTCTCATTTGTTTTTTTAAATAAGTTTTTTCCATTAAAATAAGGAATAAAATTAGTATTTTCATCAAGCATTATTTTTTCGATTAGTTTCTTGTTATTTCTATAATCTCCTTGACGATTTATTTCAGAACTAGCGTAAAATAGTTGATGCATTATATTACCTCGGAATATGACGTTTTTATTTAATGATATAGCTTTATAAACTGATTCTCTTAAATAAATATATGTAAAATTGAATGAAAAAAAAATAGGTTAAAAAGTCATATTTTTCAATTAGTTATATTTTTGTGTTGCTGTTGAGGATAGTAAAAGTGAATATTAACTATGATTTTAAGGAATTTATTATGATTAAAATAAGTCGGATATCTTCTCCTCTTAAAGACAAAGTTAAAAACCTAGAAACATGTTCACAACTAGATGGAGATGGTGTTTTTGAGGGTAAATATAACACTTCAGGTTCTATTCTAATTCGGAACAAGTTTTTGGGTGAACTATCAGCTGATCAGATAATAGTTGACGAAAAAGGTATTATTGAAGGTACTGTTAAATCTTCTGAACTTATTGTAAGTGGAAATGTAAGTGGTAAAATTAACTCAGATAGCATTGTAATTATGGAAAATGGGTCAATATCAGGCGATATAATTTATAAACAAATTGCTGTATTTGAAGGTGGTGTTATAAACGTAGCTGGTATGAAGCAGGCAGTTCAAAAAGAAGAAAAAGTTATTGAAATCATGCATAAAGTAGCTGATTAGTTCAACTTAAGTTTTAACCACAAATTCTAACCCTGCCATTGATCCAACATAAAAATTAGGTTTGGTCTTTTTCAACTTTATAATTGTACCTGAAACTTCCACATCAATACCATTTGCATAAATTCTTATAATTTTACCATCATTTTGTGTATCATGGTCAGTACAATCAACCTTTACCTTTTGATCTAAATACATAGATTAACCTCCTTTAAACTCTAAACAGAATATTTTTTTAAATTATCTAACTTTACTAATGAAAGAGTGGCTATATTAGTTGATTTTAAAATTACTTTAGGAGCTTTCCCTGCTTCAAATGCTTCTTGCCATCTTGATGCACAAAGACACCAACTATCACCCTCAGTTAAACCTTTAAAATTATATTCTGGCATAGGCGTACTTAAATCATTTCCAACCAATTTTGAAAAGGTTAAAAAACTTTTTGTCATTACACAACACACCGTATGTAGTCCAAAGTCATCGGGACCTGTATTACAACAGTTATCTCTGTAAAACCCTGTAATAACATTAGATTTTTTATCAGAAAGATTGCATGGCTCAAGATCACTTCCAAGAACATTTAATTGCTTATTATTACCACCATTATGTGAAAAACCATCCATTATTAACTCTCCAATTTTATTAACTCATTTGAACTATCTTCAATAATAGTTTCTAATTTTTGTAAGAATTCTATTTTTGATAAACCTGGTTGTATCTCAGGAAGAATTTTTATAGTTATAGATTTTGATTTAAGCCTATTAGGATATTTTATAAAACTATTTTTAGGCCATAACAAACCGGCATTATGAGCGACTGGTATCACAGAAACTTTAGTTTGAGAGTATAAAAAAAACACTCCTGGAAGGTATGGTTTTTCTTTAGTTGTAACACCAGGATTAACTCTAGTACCTTGAGGGAAGATCATCATTGATCGTTTTTCTTTTACCGCTTGCTTTGCTTTTCTACCCATCTTCTTTAATGCGTTTATACCTTGATCTCTTGTAATTGGAATAGCTCCTGATCTTAAAAAATACAACCCAATTACTGGTAAAAAAATTAGAGCTTTTTTTAAAACTATAGATGGCATTGAAAAAAGGTCAGTACAGAAAACTGTTTCCCAAGCTGATTGATGTTTTATCGCGTATATGACTACTTTGTTTTTTGAGGGAATTTCACCAATTAGATTAATATCAGTATTTAGCCACCATTTCATTCCTTTAATCATTATAAGACACCAAATTCTGTTAACAAATAGAACTACTGGTCTTGGAAATAAAAGACATGGCAAACATATTGTGACTAAAATACTGGTGCCAAGATAGAATTGAATATTGAATAAAAGAGATCTTAAAACGTTCATGTCATTCTATCCAAAACTCTAAAATTATATCTTAGAAAGTGTGAAATAATGTTTACCGGTTTCTAAGCTTTTTATTGATATATTATAGCCTTCATTTTCAGAAAAATGAGAGAAATCAATAGGACTAGCAGGATCATCTGAAATAAATACGACGGCCTTACCTTTATCTAAGTTTTTTAAAACTCTTTTTGCTTTTAAAACAGGCAATGGACATTTTAATCCAGTAAAATCATGTTCGTCTATCAAAAATTGCTCCTTAGCATATATATTTACATGATGATTTATACATATTTATAGCACTAATCCAATTTAATTTTACTTGTATGCTATGAAGCTTAAATGTAATACGTAAATATGAGTATATGGGGTAAAATTTTAGGTGGAGCAACTGGCTTTGCATTTGGAGGTCCTATTGGTGCATTATTAGGTGGTGTTGCTGGCCATGCTTTAGACAAAATTAAGACTAAAAAAAAATTGCCCGAAGAAACTGCTTTAAAACAAATTGGTTTTACAATTGGTGTAATTGTTCTTTCTGCTAAAATGGCTAAAGCAGACGGCAAAGTAACTGAAGATGAAATAAGAGCTTTTAAAGAAAAAATAAATGTTCCAGACAATGAAATTAAAAATGTTGCCAAACTTTGGGATCAAGCAAAAAAAACAACAGACGGTTTTGAAATATATGCAAGACAAATAGCAGATTTATTAGAAAAAAATTCTTCTGTATTAGAGGAGTTACTTAAGCTACTTATTATTATTGCACTAGCTGATGGTAAAATAACAATTCCAGAAATTAAATATTTGAAAGAAGTTGGGAATATTTTTGGTTTTTCCGAAGAAGACTTTGAGAGGATTTATTCGTCAAAATCTGGAGTTTCTTCTGACCCTTATCAGATATTAGGCGTTTCAAGAGACGCTTCAATTGACGAAATTAAGCAAAAATGGAAACAACTTGCAATCAATCACCATCCAGATCGATTAATTTCACAAGGTATTCCAGCAGATCTCATCCATAAAAGCACCTCGCGACTTAAGGAAATTAATAACGCGTGGGATACTATTCAAAATAAGAGATAATTTTATAAAAATGTCAAGACCATTAATTACAACCCAAAACTTAAAAATCTCACGATCAAATAAAACACTATTAAATAATGTTGATATCTCAATACATGAACATGACCGTATTATTTTAGTTGGTGAAAATGGATGTGGTAAAAGTTCACTTTTAAAAACTTTTAAAGGGGTTGAAGAAGTAGATGATGGAACAATTTGGTTTTCACCAAATCTAAAATTGTTTTATTTAGAACAAGAACCTCCTGAACCCTCAATAAATAATCTTGTTGATTTTTTTATAAAAGACATTGAATTTCCTGATTTATCCAAAATTAATGATATAATTGAGCAATTAAATCTCAAGAATATAAACCATAGAAAAAAACTTTCTGGCGGCGAGATTCGTAAAATTTATATTGCAAAATCTATTTTAAGTGAGTCTGATATTCTTCTTCTTGACGAACCTACTAATCATATAGACTTACCGACAATAGACTGGCTTGAGAGAAAACTATTATATCTAAAAAAAACAATGATTATTATAAGTCATGATCAAGAATTTTTAAAAAAAATTGGTACTAAAACATATTGGTTTCATAAACAGAAAATATTTAAACGTGAAGGGCCATATATTAACTTTCATGAATGGTCTAAAGAATTAATAGAAATTGAAAAAAGCCAATCTCATAAAATAAAACAAAAAGTTAAAAGTGAAACAAAATGGTCTATTGAGGGAATATCAGCGAGAAGAAAAAGAAATATGGGAAGAGTTAGAGAATTAGAAAAATTGTCACAAGATTTTAATGAAACAAAAATAATTGAAAAAAAATCAATAGATTTAGTTCTTAATAAAACAAATGAATCTGCTGTAAACGTAGTTGAGGCATTTGATATATCATTTGCTTATAATAGTAATGATAATAAAAACAAGATTATTTCTAACTTCAGTCTTAAAATTCAACGTAATGATAGAATAGGTATAATAGGATCAAATGGCACTGGTAAAACTACTTTAATAAAGATTTTGCAAGGTATTTATTCTCCAACTACTGGTAGAATTAAAGTTGGAGAACACATAAATTTAAAATATTTTGACCAAAATAAAGAGAGTATCTATTTAGATAGTACACCATGGAGAACAATGACAGAGAGTGGAGATTATGTTGACTTTAAAGGAGAGAAAATTCATGTGTTATCATATTTAAAAAAATTCCTGTTTGATGAAAAAAAATCGCTACAGAGTAATTCCACGTTGTCAGGCGGTGAAAAAGCAAGGCTATTACTTGCTAAGTTATTTTTAAATGAACACAACTTTTTAATTTTAGATGAGCCTACCAATGATTTAGATTTTGAGACATTAAATCTTTTAAAGGAAAGTATAAAAAATTATGATGGAACAGTACTAATTATTAGTCACGACAGGTTTTTTCTTGATCAAACAATTGATAGACTTTTAGTTTTTGAAAATAACAATAAAATTTTAAAACATGTTGGAAACTTTTCAAATTATTATGAAAAATATGGCTTATCTAAATTAACTGTTAATGAAACTGAAAGTAAATTTAGGCAAAAAGAATTTAAAAATAAAAAATCTTCCGAAAATATAATTAAGAAAAAGCTAACTTTTAAAGAGACTTATGAATTAAAAATTCTTCCTCAACAAATTGAAAATCTTGAAAAAGAACTAAAACAGTTGGAAATTCTTTTAAGCAAAGATAATTTATACAATGATGATAAAAAGACCTTTGATGAAACAATAAATCTGATTACTAAAACTAAAAACAAGTTGTCTTTAGCCGAAGAAAAATGGCTTCAAATTCAAATTTTAAATGACGAAATAAACAAGTAATCAAGTTAAAATAATTATATGTTGACCAAAATTTTAAAAATTATATTTTAAGGTTGTCAGAGAGCAGTGTAGTTGCTTTTTAAAGAGGAAAGTCCGGGCTCCATAGAAATAAGGTGCTGGATAACATCCAGCAGGGGCAACCCTAGGGAAAGTGCAACAGAAAATATACCGCCATTTTTTGGTAAGGGTGAAATGGTGTGGTAAGAGCGCACCGTGTTTCTAGTAATAGGAATGGCTTGGTAAACCCCACCTGGAGCAAGACCAAATAGAAGAAACACTTATTGGATTTCTACAAAGTTTCTTGGGTAGGTCGCTAGAAAAATTTGGTAACAAATTTTCAAGATTAATAACTACAATCAAAATTTTGATACAAAACCCGGCTTATTGCTCTCTGACAACTTTCAAAAAATTTAAATTTAAAAATTATAATACCATAAAACTAAAATAAATTCCCATTGACTCCCATAAATTCCCATGTTATCCCATAACTTATATAATATTAATTATTTAGGTGTCAGTTTTTACTCAGTTAAAAGTTTATACCCTAGCAAATGTATTATTTATAAATTGAGGCTTTAATATCAATGTTTTTATCAACTTCACATAATAAGATTGATTTAAAATGCAGAGTATCCATTCCAGCATCTTTCAGAATGAATCTGGAAAAGTTAAATGAGCCTTTAATTCTATTTAAAAGCCTCCAATTCCCATGCATTGAAGGTACCACTTTTACAAGAATGCAAAGATATATCAATGCTATTGATCAATTAGATGCATTATCTGACGATGCGTTCGTTTTAAGAATGATGATGGCTGACTCTTTTGAAATAAAATTTGATGTAAGTGGCCGAGTAGTAATACCAGATATTCTTATGAATTTTGCAAACCTCACGAATAAAGCTGTATTTATGGGTATAGGAGAATCTTTTTATATTTGGTCTCCATCAGAATATGAAAGTCAATACAAAAAATCACAAAAAATTCTAAACGAAAAAGGACCTCCAAAGTTAATCTTAAAAAAGAATGAATAATTATAATAATGTTTTATAAACCTCAACATATTCCTGTTTTACTTGGTGAAGTAATAAACGCCTTATCAATAAACGAAAATGAATTATACGTTGATGCTACTTTTGGATTAGGTGGATATACTAAAGCTATTTTAAATAAAAAGAATTGTAAGGTTATTGCTATTGATCGAGATCCAGAAGCTAAAATTTTTGCAGAAAAAATTAAAATAGATTTTAAAGATAGATTTTTTTTTAAAAATAGTAAGTTCTCACAATTAGTTAAAGTTTTAGAAGATTTGAAAATTAAAAAAGTGGCAGGAGTTGTTTTTGATCTAGGTGTTTCCAGTCCCCAATTTGATCAAAAGCATCGAGGTTTTTCTTTAAAATTAGATGGACCTCTTGATATGAGAATGTCTTATGAAGGTCCAACTGCAGAAGAGTTTATAAATCAAGTTGAAGAAAATACTCTTGCTAATATTATTTATGAATTAGGTGATGAAATTTTTTCGAGAAGAATTGCTAAAAATATTGTTCTTGAGAGATCTACCACTTCCATAAAAACAACGGGACAATTAGCAAACTTAATTAGAAAATCCATTCCAACTACAAAAAACAAAATAGATCCTGCCACCAAAACTTTTCAAGCTATACGTATATATTTAAACGATGAGATATCAGAGTTGGAAAAAGGCTTAATTGCTGCTGAAAAGATACTTAAGCCTGACGGTATTTTAGCCGCAGTTTCATTTCACTCTATAGAAGATAGAATAGTAAAAAAATTTTTTTTAAAGTGCGCAAAAAAGGAAAGCTATTCAAGACATCGTCCTGAATACCCTAACAAAAATCATAGTCTAGAAATTATCTCTAAAAAGCCAATTTTACCGTCTCAAGCTGAAATAAAAGCTAACAATCGATCTAGATCAGCTAAATTACGTATTGCAAAAAGAACAAATTTTCCATCATATTTTGGAGAAACTGCATGATTAGATATCCATCTTTTATTATTGTGTTTCTAATAGTTTTTGTAGCAATTTCATTATACCAAGTTAAACATTTTATTACTCAAAAAGAATTAGAGTTAGCTGCAATTAATAAAAAGATAATAAATACACAATCTGATCTTAATATTTTAAAAGCAGAGCTTAGTTATTTAAAACGTCCAAATAGAATAGAGAAAATAGCTAAAAATAAATTAGACTTAAAAGAGATTTCTGCAATTGATATTTGGAACCTACAGCACTTGGTAGAGGTAACAAAATCAATGGCTGAGAGTGAAGTAAAATGAAAGTTAGAGATTTTTTACATAATGATTTTTCTATGAAAAACAATTTAAAATTGCGTAAAATTAAATTATCAATTTGT
>ERZ802827.1050-NODE-1050-length-14192-cov-10.0914_pt1 | contig 14192 bp, 11 predicted proteins | sample MGYA00345652_ERZ802827 | MGnify/ENA primary metagenome ERZ802827 (study PRJEB30503, sample SAMEA104212372) | marine metagenome | biome: Westerlies Biome; feature: [SRF] surface water layer (ENVO:00010504) within the epipelagic zone...; material: water... | reverse complement strand
TTCCCTCGGTCAATCTCATCTTACCATCAGGCACATTTTGAGCATCGTAAGACCTATTAACCCCAGACACGCTTGACTTTTGAATATGAAATGTTTGGCGTTTGTTTTAGGATTGTCTACTTGAGCGGTGTTATGGGGGTTATCATGAAAGCGTCAGATTTATTTATCCAAGCTTTGGAGAACGAAGGGGTAGAGTATATTTTCGGAATTCCCGGAGAAGAAAACCTGGACCTTCTGGAGTCCCTTAGAAAATCAAAAAAAATCAGACTTATCCTGACGAGGCATGAACAGGGCGCAGCCTTCATGGCGGCAACCTATGGCAGGCTTACCGGTAAGGCTGGAGTATGCCTCGCGACGCTTGGCCCCGGTGCAACAAATTTTACAACTCCTGCAGCCTATGGTTTTCTTGGAGGCTTTCCGCTTGTCATGATCACAGGGCAAAAACCCATCAAAAAGTCCAAACAGGGCCAGTTTCAGATAATCGACGTTGTTCAGTTGTTTGCACCGATTTGCAAAATGACCAAACAGATTGTCAACGCAAACACGATCCCGTCCCTTGTCAGGGAAGCCTTTCGTGTCGCAGAAGAGGAAAAGCCCGGCCCCGTATTGCTTGAGTTGCCAGAGGATATAGCCGAGGAGCCTGCGGACATGGTGGATTTGATCCCACCAGGAGAACGACATTATGCAATCGCAGGCACAAACATTATTCAAACAGCCGCTAAAGCAATCAAGAATGCAAAGCGCCCATTGCTTTTGATCGGTGCCGGAGCAAATCGCAAGGAAGCCCGCCGCGCAATATCTGACTTCATTGGTATGATTGGGGTGCCATTCTGCAACACGCAGATGGGAAAGGGCGTCGTTGATGAGAGCTCCAGCTACTTCCTTGGGACCGCTGCTCTTTCAGATAAGGATTACCTGCACGACTATATCAAGGTATCTGATTTAATAGTGAACATTGGTCATGATGTTGTAGAAAAGCCACCGTTTTTCATGGAACATGGCGGCACAAAGGTAATCCACGTCAATTACAAATCGGCTCAGGTGGATCAGGTTTACTTTCCACAAATAGAGGTGGTCGGTGATATCGCCCTGTCGGTTGACGCATTGGCCGCCGCCCTTGGGTCAAAACTTGACATAGATCTTGGTGATTTTGAGAAAGTCAGGGACAATGTAAAAGAGAATATCTTCCGGCTAGCCGAAGAGCCAACATTCCCGATGAGACCACAGGAGATCGTATCAGAAATCCGGAATCTAATGGGGTATCACGATATTATTGCCCTTGATAATGGCGTTTACAAAATTTGGTTTGCAAGAAATTACTTGGCATTTCAACCGAACACAATTCTCCTCGACAATGCCCTTGCCACGATGGGGGCAGGGCTTCCATCTGCGATGCTTGCCGCGTTGATTCATCCAAACCGCAAGGTGATGTCAATTTGTGGTGATGGCGGCTTCATGATGAACAGTCAGGAAATTGAAACAGCTGTTAGGCTTAACCTGAGTCTGGTCGTTCTGATACTCAATGACAACTCCTATGGAATGATTCGCTGGAAACAGGCTGGTTCTGGATTCGAGGATTGGGGCTTGGAGTATAACAATCCAGATTTCGTCAAATATGCGGAGTCATATGGCGCGCATGGACACAGTATCACCAGTGTAACCGGGTTTATCGAAACGGTTGACAGAGCTTACAGACAAGGTGGTGTCCATCTGATAGATTTGCCTGTCGATTATTCACAAAACGTCAAAGAGTTGATCACCGATCTCAGAGATCACCAATCGGTTGTGTGAGGTTTCGCGCTATGGGCCAATTAAATGTAACCAATCCTTTTGACGGATCTCCCGTGGGAGAGGTGCAACTTTCCTCCGAGAGCGACGTAGATCTGGCATTAACAATTGCGGAAAAGACACACAAAGCCAACAGAAAGGGGCTTCCAAGACACGAAAGAGCCGCCATTCTGAAAAGAGCAGCCTTACTCATGAAAGGCAGAACAGATGAACTTGCCCTGCTCATGGCATCGGAAGGGAGGAAGCCGCTAATTGATGCAAGGGTTGAGGGGGAACGGGCAATTGACGGCGTTGAAACCTGCGCTGCAGATATTGCGAACAATGCAGGCTATGAAATACCGATGGACCTAACGCCAGCTGGAGATGGCAAAATGGCCTTTACCATCAAGGAACCGATTGGTCCTGTGGTTGCCATTTCGGCCTTCAATCATCCGTTAAATCTGATTGTCCATCAGGTTGCGCCAGCTGTTGCCGCAGGAAATCCTGTTATCGTCAAGCCGGCTGACGATACACCCCTTAGCTGCAAAATATTTATAAACATACTGCATCAGGCAGGGCTAGCGCAAGAATGGGCGCAATTCATCTGCTGCAACGTGGAAGCAGCGCAAAAACTCGTCACCGATGAGAGGGTTGCATTTTTCAGCTTTATCGGCTCAGCAGCTGTCGGGTGGAAACTGCGCTCGCTAGTAGCGCCTGGAACAAGGGTTGCGCTGGAGCATGGCGGCGTTGCGCCAGTCATCGTCTGTCCGTCGGCCAAAAAAGAACTTTTCATTCCAAGCCTAGTGAAAGGAGGCTTCTATCACTCAGGCCAGGTCTGTGTATCTGTTCAACGTGTGTTTTCCTTTGGCTCTTCGGCAAGGGGACTTGCTGAAAATATCGCGGAGCATGCTTCAAAATTAATTGTTGGCAACGCCATTGATGCTGAAACGCAGTGTGGCCCGCTGATTAGGAATAGAGAAGTTGACAGGGTAGAGGAATGGGTTAACGAAGCTGTTGATGCGGGCGCTGAGGTTATCTGCGGTGGCAAGAGACTGTCTGCGTCCTGCTACGCTCCCACTGTGCTGCTGAATCCGCCGGAAACCTGTCGGGTGTCAACCCAAGAGATTTTTGGGCCCTTGATTTCTGTCTATGACAAAAAGAGCCTCAATGATGCGATAGCGCAGGCGAACAGCCTTCCCTTCGCGTTCCAAGCATCAGTGTTCTCAAATGATTACACTGAAATTATGGACGCGGTTAACAGGATCGATGGATCGGCCATAATGGTCAATGAACATTCGGCATTTAGGGTTGATTGGATGCCGTTTGCCGGCAGAAAGCGGTCTGGTCTTGGCGTTGGCGGGATTTCCCATACGCTTGAGGAAATGTCTCAATCGAAGATGGCCGTTTTTTCGTCGCGGTAGCGCGACCCCATGGCGCGATGAAAACACTGAAGTTAATCAACAGCCCATAAAAAGAGTTAGCATTTGTTTTTCTCCACTGGGGGTGTCTTTACCCACTAAATAGCTTCGGGAAACGCGTCCCGCGACATGTCTTGACAAAGGATGATATTCATGACAGGCATTTCTCCTGATCCTTATTGGTGGCAGGCCGCACCGCCGCAAGATTTCGACGTTGATCATTGGTCAGAACGTGCCGATGTGGTGATCATTGGCGGCGGCTACACCGGATTTGGTGCGGCCATTCCGCTTGCCCGCGCCGGGCTTGATGTTGTGATTCTCGAGCGCGATCAAATTGGGTCAGGCGCCTCAACACGTAATGGCGGCATTACTAGCGGCAATTTGCGGCTGTCTTTTGACGATTTGACCAAAAGATTCGGCGCAAAAAAAGCCATAGCCTTTTACCAAGAAGCCAAAGCAGCACGAGCTGATCTAGCGCAATTCATCATCAGCGAAAAGATTGATTGCGACCTACAGCAATGTGGGCGTCTGGTTGGTGCCTTGCGCTCAGAATCGCTTGATAGCATGAAACGTGATGCTGAAAGGCTAACCAAATTGCTTGATATTGAGGCAAAGGTTTATAATCAAAACAGCCTTCCTGATTATATTGATACATCGCGCTATTGCGGCGGCATGATGCGCGACGATATTGGTGGCATTCATCCGGCAAAATTACTGGCTGGCATGTGCCAGATTGCGCGTGAAGCTTCGGTCGAAATCGCAACCCAGACAAAAATGATTGCGATAAGCCGGCAGAACACATCATCAACCACCCCCGAATTTCGTATTGAGACCAGCCGCGGCATAATCCATGCCGGTCATGTTATCAGTGCCACAAATGCCTATACTGATGGCGGCCAGCCATGGCTGCGTCGTCGCCTCGTTCCGGTAATTTCCGAGATGATTGCTACCGAAGAGGTTGGCGAGAATATGGTCAAAAGCCTGATGCCGGGGTTGAACATGTATGGCGAAGCCCTGCAGCTTGGGCATTATTACCGACCCTCGCCCGATGGAAAACGCATCTTGCTTGGTGGGCGCCGCATGAGCCCGGATCCAGTCAGGGCGCGTAAAAGGCTGGTCGGAGGATTGGCCTCAATTTTTCCCCAGCTTTCCGATATCGGCATCACAAATCACTGGTTTGGGTTTGTTGCCTTTCCGTTCGACCAGCTACCAAAGCTGGCGGTTCATGATGGGGTTATTTACCCCGCAGGCTATTGTGGTTCGGGAACGGTTTGGGCGCGCTGGCTAGGTCAAAAAGCGGCGCATATGGTGCTTGCTGATCTTGATGGAAGTGCATTTGAGGGAAGCGCATTTCAGGGCGTTCCGTTTCGCACGATGCCGTTTTATTCTGGCGACCCTTGGTTTCTACCAATGGCAATGGGGCTTTACGCGATTCAGGACAAATTCAAAACAACGTCGAAATAACCTAGCTCTATCTCACCAAGCATTATAAAGCCGCTTTTACGCCTAATGGCCGGCGGCTTGATCCGGCGAAACAGCGAAACGACGCGGTGAAAACATCGCCAAATTAACCCGCGTTTGCCGCGCCATCGCCAGATCTGCCAAAGCTTCGCCAACTGCCGGGCCAAGCTGAAACCCATGCGCCGAAAACCCAAAACCATGAATTATGCCTGCTTGGCTACCATTGCCAATAATCGGCAAATTATCTTTTGTATAGCCTTCGATTCCAGCCCATGCGCGCAAAATGGCAACATCGCGCAAATGCGGAAAAACGCGCCCTGCCGTCATCACAAAACTGCTTAAACCGGTCGGAATGACTTGCGTCAAATTATGTGCCGCATCTGCAACACCGCGCTTGCCGCCGCCAATAACCATCGACCCATTATCAAGCTGTTTAAATGACAAAGTGCCACCCATGACCCCGACAACAGATTGCAAAAACATTGGCTGGCGATCAGTGATCACAAGCATTGGCGCATGCGCCTCAATTGGCAAAATATCACCAGTCATTTTGGCAATTTGCGCCCCCCATGCGCCAGCACAATTTACCACAATATCGGTTTCGATCATGCCAGCATCAGTTGCGACTTGCCAATGTTCGACAGATCTATCGATTGACGTAACAGTCACCGGCGTTCGAAATTCGGCACCAAGTGCAACCGCCTTATCGTGAAAGGCGCGGGTAATTTTCCACGGCAAGGCCCATCCATCGCCTTCAACCAGAACGCCGCCAAGAACCGATTTTGTCAGATGCGGAATACGGCAAAGCAGTTGGTCACGATCAACCCATGTTTCATGTTGGAATCCGGCACTATGCAATTGCTGTATACGCCGAGACGCAAGATCAGCCCCAGCATCATCAAGCGCGACCTTGACATAAAATTGCCGGTGAAACCCCTTATCGATATCAAGCAATTGATCAATCTGGTTCCACCAATCCATTGACGCAACTGATAGGGGGATTTCCGCGATATCGCGCCCAAGACGACGAACCCCGCCAGCATTAACCCCTGACGCATGACGCCCGACATGATCTTTTTCCAAAACAATCACAGGCTGGCCACGCTGGCTCAAAAAGAACGCTGTTGCACAGCCTTGGATACCCGCGCCAATAATGACAACAGGTCGCTTTGCTGCTGTTCCAGCTAGTTTGGCCATGGCCCCTCGAGACTAGCAAGCTCGGCAAGGGTGATTGGCTTTACTGGCGGACGAAGCCGGTAATAACCAGTTTCAGCCATAGACTGGCCCGTATGAGACGCGACCATTTCCTGAACGACCAAGCCACAACTGCGCCCCTGACACCGCCCCATCCCCGCGCGGCAAAAAGCCTTAAGCTGGTTTGGGCCGCTGGCACCGCTGGCAAGCGCCGCATTGACATCGGCTTTGCTAACAGCCTCGCAACGACAGATGATTGTCTCGTCAGTCTGTGCCAACCGAAAATGCGCAGGTGGCAAATAAAGCCGGTCAAGAAACGGGCGGATACTCAAATAATGGAGATGCCGCAATTTGTAATATAGCTGTGCAAGAAAACGCGGCTTGCCACAGCGGGCAACAATCGCGCTTGCCGCCAATCGCCCAGCAATTGCGGCCGCCTTGGCACCGCCAATACCGCCGCCATCACCAGCAATATAAATCTGCTCATCAGACGATTTTCCCGTGACATCAATGACCGGCCGCCAGCAATGCGCCTGATGATCCCATTGATGCGCGAGCCCGGTTGCCATTGTCAGATTAACATTCGGCACAACGCCCTGATGCAAAAATATATGGTTGGCGTCGATATCAATTTTATCGCCTGATGACAGGGTACAAGACACGCCTTGAGCCTTCGACTGGCCGATGATTTCAATCGCGCTTACTTTGTTGATTACCTCGGTGTTACGGCGGATATCACCAAGCCATTCCCGCCCCATCGCCAGCATATCGGGTTGCAGTAATGCCAAAGGAGCGTATGGAATCGCCGACCGCCATTGTTTGCCACCCGTAATGTCAATAACAGCCCGAACCGCAAGCCCCGCTTTGATATATTGCCATGCGGTTAGATATAGAAGCGGGCCAGACCCAACAAATACCGCATCATCAGCCCCAAGCGCTGCTTGCTTTAACAAAGTTTGCGCGCCGCCAACGCTCATCACACCAGGCAATGTCCAGCCCTTAACCGGCATTGGGCGCTCAATTGCGCCAGTGGCAATGATGATATAATCGGCGGTAATCAATTCGGCTTTGCCCCGCGAGACAAGCGCAATTTCATGCGTATTGGTGATTTGCCAAACCGTGCAATCGGGACGGTATATGGCGCCACAATCGGCAAAGCTTTGGGCGAGCCTAGCGCCATCATAATAGCTCTGACCAAGGTAGGCGGGTGATGTTTTCTGATTGGCCCGCAGATTTCGGTAAACCTGACCGCCACTATCTTTCTGGTCATCAATGACGATCGTCTCGAGACCGGCCTTTGTTGTTGTCAAAGCCGCCGCCATACCGGCAGGGCCGGCACCAATGATGACGATTTGAAAATGCTGATTTGCCATCTTTTACCCTGATGTCTCGCCGGCGCTATGGGGCGCATTTTGACGCTGGACAATCATGCCATCGTGAACGGTAATCTGGCATGCCTGCTGATTAGGCCTGCCGTCAATTTCGACAAGACATTCAAAACAAACACCCATCATGCAATAAGGACCACGCGGATCATTTTTTGCCGCAGTACGGAATTGAACCTTGCCAGCACGCAATAATGCCGCGGCAAGATTATCACCATCAAAAGCGGTTACTGCTTCACCGTCAAAGTGAAGATGAACAATTTTGCCATTTTGTGGCATTGTCGATTTAAACATTGAACCGCCTCTGGGAAAACCCGTCAAGTTCTTGGCCTAAACCGGCCTCGGCAATATAGCTTGCAAGATCAGTTGCATGTGCTGCCGATAATGTTACACCGCTATGACAAGATATGGCAAAGGCACCGGGCATCGCTTCAGATTGATCATAAATCGGATAGCCGTCTTTTGACATCACCCGGAGCGCGGCCCAGCTTCGCACAACACCAACATCAGCCAAGGCAGGCAGGGTTGCCAGTGCACGATCGGCAATCCCACTAACAATATCAGGGCTAACACTGGTTTCAAATCCGGTATCCTCATGGCTGTCGCCAATCATCAACCCGCCTTCATCAGTTTGCCGCAAAAGCAAACTAGGCAAGGCCATTTGCTGGCCAAGCTTTTCAGTCACAATAACCTGCCCCTTTTGCGGCTTTAGCGATTGCTGCAAACCAACCATCGGGGCAAGCTCGGCATTTGCAAGCCCCGCCGCAAGGACAATCCTTTGGCATTCAAAATCAGCTTTTGCTGTGCAAACGCGGATGCTATTTCCTTTTTTTTCAATCCTGCGAACCGCGGCATTGGTAAGACAAACACCACCATTTCTGGTCAGACCGGTTTGCAATGCCCGCATCAGATAAAGCGGATTTACATGCCCATCATGCGGACAATAGGCCGCCCCAACAACTTTTGGGCCAATGCCGGGCATGATCTCTTTCAGCGCAGTACGATCAAGCATCTCAAACTGGAATCGGCCATTTTGATGCGCGCGAAGATGATGTAGCTTTTCATATCTTTGCTGCATCTCAGCTTCGCTAAGGCATATGCTAAGACCACCATCTTGATGAAGACCCAATGCTGGGCCACCAGTTTCTTGCAGTTCCCCAGCCAGCTTTGGCCATAGTTCCGATGATCGCATTGTCCAATCAGCATAAGGCGGAAAATAGGCACCCTTACCCTGCACCCAGACCAGCCCAAAATTACCACGCGCCGCCCGCAAGGCGGTATCTTCAGCGTCAAGCAAAAGCACTGACAAGCCACGACGCGATAACCCATAACCGATCGAAAGGCCGATTAAACCACCGCCAGCAATAATGGCATCAAAATTGGATTTTGCGATATCAGTCATTGGAACCGCGTGATGCTATAGGGTAACAGCGTTTCGCAATTTATAGTCTTTGCAATGCAATCGGCGATTATCTCGCTGGTGGCTGGCGCCATGCCCAATCCATAATGCGAATGCCCAAAAGCAGCGATGATATTCTTCACACCCGGAATCTCGCCAAGACATGGAAGGCTGTCAGGAAAGCTAGGGCGTGACCCCATCCATTCGTCCGGATCACCGCAGTTTAAATGCGGAAAAAGCTTTTTGGCCTGATCGGCAAATCGCCGCGCGCGCGCATAATTTGGCGCGGCTTCAAGACCAGCAAATTCAGCCGTGCCGGCAACTCTGACACCAGCCTTCATCAAGCTGGCAACATATTTTTGGTCGGCATCCATAACCGAATGATTGATCGTAATGCCTGGATTGCGTAACACTAGATGATACCCACGCTCGGCCTCCAGTGGCAGCTTAATGCCAAAACGCGCCAACAACTGGCATGACCAAACGCCTGCTGCCAAAACGATTTTTTTGGCTGCAAACACACCCTGACCAGTAACAAGCTGACAACCACTGCCCTGATCGGGATGGATTTCTTGAACCTTTGTTTGAATGTGTTGGGCACCTTTTGCCAATGCCTTTTCCGCCAATGCAATGCCAATCCCGGCAGGGTCACTTGCACGCCCCTGCTGTTTAATAAGAATAGCAGCCTCAAAATCATCGGCAATATGCGGTTCAATTTCCTGCAAGACGTGCTTGTCAATCAGTTCGATTGGCACCTGACGCGCTTGGCGCAATTGCCAAGCAAGATGGTCAAGCGACGCCGCTTTTGGGTTTCGATAGACATGAACATACATGGAGTCACGAACAAGCTGCTCTTGTCCGGTTCCGGCAAGCCGTTTTTTATAGGCGGCAACACTTCCCCTGCTCAAGCGGAACAGACCATCGGCAACTGGGTCAAGCCGCTCGGACCGTCCTGCCGCCAGAAACCGCAAAACCCATGGCATTAATTTTGGCAAATGCCCAAGGCGTATCGAAACCGGCCCTTCGGGATCGATCAGCCAGCGCGGAACCTGTTTCCACAAGCCCGGCATTGATTGTGGAACACAGGTCCAAGGCGAGATGACGCCAGCATTGCCATAGCTGGTTTTGCTACATACCGGCGCAGGGTCAAAAATCGTAACCTTCATGCCACGTTCAGCAAGTTCAAGCGCGGTACAGACGCCGATAATGCCCGCCCCAATAACAGCAACATCAATCTCGCTTTCCGGCAGTGTCATTTATCCTGTTCCACTTCATGCCGATCGCCGCGTGATGATGGCGCCGATATCACCAGAAAGCGGATTTCTTCGCCGGTCTGATTAACAATTGCATGACAGGTTTCAGGCGGGATATGCAAGGCCATGCCAGTGTCAATCTCGACATTCTGACCATCAGCAAACTGCATCACCGCACGCCCCACCAACATGTAGAAACATTGCACTGCTTGATTGTGATAATGATGTTTTTCGCTGCCGCCAGGTGCCAGCGTTTCTTCAACCACAAGCAAGCCCATCGTCTCGACAAGTGGCCAGCCAATACCGCCATCACCCCATTGATAAGCCTTTTTTGTGCTTTTTGAAACAGGATGCATCAATGCTCCAATGTTGGGCGACCTTTATTCAAATAACGTTCGTAAATCTGATGGGCAAGGACCGGGGATGCTAGCAAAAGCGCATACAACATTGCAGTTGTGCTAGGCGACACCAAAAGCAGTCCTGCTAGCGCAAACATCACTCGGCTGGGGCCATTCATGAATACCAGAAAATATCCAGCGACTGATGCAGACAGCATGAACACACCGAGGGCACATGTGGTTGCAGTTTGGATGAACTCCGCCCAGGTGAAATAATCATCAAGGACAATCAACAAAGCTGGCGAATACACAAACACCATGGGAACTAACAATTTCCCAATGCCAAGTGAGAAGGCCGACAAGCCTGTTTTGAACGGGTTAGCTCCAGCAATGCCAGCCGCCGCATATGCAGACGCACAAACCGGCGGAGTAATCTCTGAAATAACGCCGTAGTAAAGCACAAACAAGTGTGATGCGAGTGGCGGAACACCAAGGTTTCCAAGAGCAGGCTGCGCTACTGTTGCCAACATTATATAAAGCGCCGTGGTTGGCAATCCAGCACCCATGAAAATACAGGTGATTGCAATCATAATCAGTGAGATGAATAAGGTAAGGTCTTGCAAATCAAAATCTGCCAGCGGGAACCAAGCAATTAATGGCAGGGTTGCCTCGCCAAAATTAACCGCCACTTCTGTTACCATAAAGCCCAATCGGAACCCAAGACCAGTTGTATTAACAACACCAACAACAATACCAATAGCAGAACAGACCGCGCCAACGGCAAGTGCATATTTTACCCCGGTAACACAACCTTCCATGATGTCTTTAACACCAATACGGTGCATGGGATTTACAAAACCAACAACTAACGCGGTCGTTATACCCCAAAATGCCGCCATATGAGGTGAATAACCGCTAAATAAAACATATATAAGTACTGCTAGGGGTATGGCAGTTGGCCACCCCCGTCTAATCACATCCCATAGTTTTGGAATCTCTGATTCGGGCATTCCTTTTAAGCCAAGGCGCTTTGCCTTGAAGTGGACAATTGATATCACGCCAACATAATGCATTGCAGCTGGAACCATCGCTGCCAGAATGATGGTTGTGTAAGGAAGCTCGAGAAATTCCGCCATCACAAATGCAGCGGCACCCATGATGGGCGGTGTTATTTGGCCCCCTGCGCTAGAGGCCGCCTCAACACCACCTGCAAGATGGCCGGGATACCCCATTCGCTTCATGTTTGGGATTGTCAAAGAACCGGTCGAGACAGTATTTGCAATCGAAGATCCAGAAATTGTCCCAAAAAAAGCTGAAGACACCACACTGACCTTGGCGAGGCCACCCGTGTAACGCCCTGCAGCAACTGTCGCAATGTCTACAAAAAACTGTCCCAAACCCATCCGTTGCGCAAGGATTCCAAAAAGAACAAAATGAAAAACAACTGTCGAAACGATCCACAGAGTCACTCCAAAAATGCCTTCCTCAGGAAAGTACATGCTGTTGATGAAGAGGTCCCAGTTAACACCGGGGTGTTTTAGAATTTGAAAAGGCATGTACATGCCGAATACAGCGTAGACGGTGAACAAGCCAATAATAATTGGCACAATGATGCCGAGAGTTCTTCGAACAGCCTCTAACAAAACAACAATCAGGATGGTGCCAAAAACAACATCAATTGTTGCAGGATTACCCTGACGCATCACTTGATCGGGGAGTTGAAACCTGCCTCCCAGAAACTCAAAGTCAATCTCATACCACGTTATTCCCACATAATAAGCTGATGCGACCCCTGCAATAATCAAAAGCCAGTCCCAAATAGGCACATTGCCGTATATCCACCAACTATTGGGGCGCAATTGACCTGCTTGTTTGCCGCGAAAGGCAGGAAATCCAATAAAAACCAGAACCATGACGCCGGCCATGTGCGAGCCCATGTGCCAGTAATCAATCGGCACTCCGATACCTGCCGTGACATAATGATACGCGGCAAACAATATTGAAAAATAATAAGTAAATTTTAACAAAAATGGCCCAATGACACGTGTTTGAAGCCCGGAGTCGTATTTCTTCTCCAGCTCTTCTGCTTTCTTGATGTCCAGTTCAGCCATTTAAGTTCCCTCAAAGGTTTTTCAAAAAGTAAAATTGCAAAAAAAAGAAAGTTGCAGAAACACCCTCACGAGATGCATCTGCAACTTCAAAAATATGACTTTTACTACATCATACCTTTTTCTTTATAAAACTTCTCTGCGCCAGGATGAACTGGGATCAGAACGCCCTTCAGAGCGGTATCTAGTTGGATTGCCTTGCCTTTAGAATGCCCTTTGTCAAGCAAACTACGTGTTTTTTTGCTCCACAATGCTTTTGTAATGCCGTAGATCAACTCAGTTGGCTGATCAATGGATGTTACAAGTTGGCCATTGACCGCAACTGTTGCAACGTCGTAGCCGATAGTCTCATATGTTCCAGCAGGAATTTTTGACTCGACATAATAAGGAATGATTTTGTTGATTTCTTTACGCTCTGCAGCAGAGAAATTATAAAGCTCAAATCCTTTTGTTGATCCAAGCTGGATCAATGCCGAAAACGGTGTGCCGCCGGCATAGAAGAACGCATCAAGTTGACCATCAGCAAGCCGCTGGGCGCTTTGCTTCAGTCCCAGTTCGTTTTCTTTTACTGAAATGCCATAATGCTTCAAAATCATCTTGACAGAAACTTGAGTTCCAGAACCAGCTGATGCAACTCCAACGCTCTTGCCCTCAAGCTCTTTGAGGCTACTCATCTTTGTTCCTTTTGGAAGGACCAAGTGCATATCTTCAGGATAAAGATTAGCGATGATCCGGACTTTGTCTTTCCTGTCGCCTTTGAATTTGCCTGTTCCTTCATACCCCTGAGCCACGCTTTGTCCGCCTGCGAGACCAGCTTCAAGATTGCCTGCCTGGACAGCATTCATATTGAATACCGATGCGTTTGTTGAAACTGCAATTGCAACCAATCCTGGCACACCACAGGTTCCGCCTTTATCGCACGAGCGTGCACCTGGAGGACTTGAAATCGCATTAGCAATCAAACCGCCAATGGGAAAATAAGTTCCACCAGCTCCACCAGTACCAATTCTAAAAAATGTCATGTCCTGCGCCTGGGCTACACTGCCCATCGCAAGTAATGAAACCAAAGCTGTTGCAAATAGCTTACCTAAATATTTCATGGGTTCCTCCACTATGGTTACGTCAATAAGTGAAGCAGTTGCAGCCAAATGCCTTTACAGCCTTGTCTCAGCCAAACGCTTCGCCAAACAAATAAAGGAACGGGCCTTAACCCAAATGATCCATATTTAGATCAGGCATTTCCCCATTTGCCAGATTATCAGCATCATTCAAAATGATACCAACCACGTCAACTTTAAAGCGAGACTGCCCCTTAAGACAAATTATAAATTACGCTAATTCGATTAAAAGTTCTTATGGGTTATCATGTGACATCAAGCAAAACACAAAAAGCACCAAATGTTTAGCTTATGGCAGATGACCGTCATTCGGGAAATTATGAAGACAGGTTCAATTTCTGCTGCGGCGCGGCAATTAGGGCGAACCCAACCGGCTCTGAGCGCAACCGTTAAAGAGATAAAAATCATTATTTAACAGTTATTTGAGCGCCAAAACGGGCGTTTAATTCCCGTTCCTGAAGCTTTTTTCTGCTCGACAGAGCCAATGAAATTCTGGAGCAAATTGATGATCTTAAACAATTATTAAAATCAGGTGGCGAGGCAACCCCGACAAAAATAAATATCAGGCCGATGCCCGTCTTTGGTGATCATTTCTTTCCGCGCATCATTGCCAAATTTTCGAAAAACCACCCAAAGACCAATTTTCAAATTGCAGTTCAAGGGTCATCTGAAGTCATTTCAAGTATGAAAACAAAGCGATTCGATATTGGTCTTGACGAAGCGCAAGGCCATATTGGTGACGCCCCTATCC
>ERZ802827.1049-NODE-1049-length-14192-cov-33.821_pt1 | contig 14192 bp, 15 predicted proteins | sample MGYA00345652_ERZ802827 | MGnify/ENA primary metagenome ERZ802827 (study PRJEB30503, sample SAMEA104212372) | marine metagenome | biome: Westerlies Biome; feature: [SRF] surface water layer (ENVO:00010504) within the epipelagic zone...; material: water... | reverse complement strand
CGTGATTGACAGCGTTCTTCTACCGTCCGAGTAATTGTGGGGGTGTAGCGACCCTGCATGCTCCGATGATCGCCACTGCATTGCCGAGTTGAGGCATGGTCGGAAAGCAGCGCGTTCTGAGCAAAGTGCTACATGTCACAAGGGCACCTCTAACAGGGGTGCTTTTTTTCTCTGAGGTTGTGCGTGTGAGGTGGGTGATCGCTACCAGGTGTTGAGCCATCTCTTTTTCCCGCCGAATCGATACTTCAATCGCTAGAGTTTGCAGCCCGTTTTGGTGACCTCAAGGTACAGTCCCTGAGGGGTAACGTAATCATAAAAACTTCATAGGTCTGCCATACAACCCGTGTTGTTATCGAAGTGTCTGCTAACCACTGAGTTAGGTCTGAGCGGCGGTGATTTGATGAAGCTAAAGGGTCTCTACGTCAATTATTAGCCTTCGCGTACTCTCACCCGTGAGGTGCCGGTGGAGGGTGATTTTTTGTGTGTGATCACCTTGTCGCGAATCTATGCCGGTGAATCGTTTTGATCGCCGGATCGTTGCGATACAGCCGGTAGTCGATTGATTTTCTCGAGTACTTGCGGCCCTTTGCTTTTAGGCGTGTTTCTTGTGTTTTTGTAATGTCGAACTTGTAGTAAGCGGTCGAGATACATTGGCTTTTCGAGCGCAAAATAAGTTCACGTAAGCGTCATTAAAAATTCACTAATTTGATCAAAAGCTGACTTCTTCGTGAGCTGTAATGCGCGCGTGGAGAGCCTTCGCGTGTCTCCGCTTTCCCGTAGTCGATACAGAGAAAAACTTAATTTCACCGGAGAATATATGAACACAAGTATGAAAGTGAGCACCCTTGCCCTTGCCGTAGCCGCAGCATCACACGTTGCAGCTCAAGAGAGCAGTGAGCAGATAGAAGAAGTCATCGTAGTGTCCCAAGCCACAACATTCGCAAATACTGTGGTTTCCGACACCATGAAGCTTCAAAACTCAGCCATAACCAGCGTAAACGATCTTATAGATAACTTGCCGGGCGTCTCAGTTCAGGAAGGCGATGCCTTTGGTTTTGATGATTGGTCAACAGCTATTGCTGTGCGAGGCTTTCAAACCAACCTCGCTGAGCAGCAAGTTGGCAGCACAATTGACGGCCTGCCAAATGGAAATTCAAATTACGGCGGCGGCTCTAAGGCAAACCGTTACATTGACACTGCCAACCTCGACAACATCGAAGTGTCCCAGGGTACAGCGGATATCTCCTCGCGATCACTTGAGTCGCTTGGTGGAACTTTGAACTACATTACGCAAAACCCCGAGGACGATCAGCGCACACGCTTTCAATACGTGAGCGGGCAGTTCGAGTCCGAGCGAGTGTATGCCCGGTACGACTCTGGGATCATTGGTGAATCAACTCGTTTCTTCGTGTCATTTTCGCACCAAGAAGCAACAGACTGGATGGAAGGTTCCGCTCAAAATACGAGAGACCATGCAGCGTTTAAAATTGTCTCTGGTGAAGACGATCTGATTTTCACGGGATACGTTTCATACGACGATATTCATGAAGACAATTATCAGCGCGTCTACTCAAAGGCTGATTTTGAGGAATACCCCCAGTGGGACCAGTTAATAGGTGAGTGGACTGACGTCCCTTATGTTAATCAGGCCTACCGACGTGGTTGGTCTACCAATCGTGAAAATCTATTTGCTTACGGTAAAGCAAACTGGATGGCATCAGAATCTATCGACATTGAAGCGGCGGTTTATTACCACCGGAACCAAGGTCGCGGCGATTGGATCCCTCCTTACCTGGTTGATGTCGTTGATGATGGTGCGGGAAATCCGCAGTCAGAGTTTTTCGATGCTAGCGTCTCTGGCGGCAGTGCCCTCGGTCGCATCTTCTTTGTTGATGGTAATGGCGTAGCGTTAGCTCCGCGTGATGGTTGTGTTTCATCAATCACATTCCCTTACGGCGGAGCCGGTGCTGCTTATGACCCAGCGTGCTACGACGCTGGTGCGGTTCCTGTTCAGTCTTTCAGGCACTCTCACTATGGAAAGGATCGCTTTGGCTTCACTGCGGACGTCACTTGGAACACATCGGAATCAAATGTCGTTCGTGCAGGATTTTGGTATGAAGACGGTACTCGGGACGAATATCGCGACTGGCACAAGCTGGTAGATGCGAGATTGGGTATTGAATTTGAGAATCCCGCCTACTGGGTCCAGTACGATCGTGAATACCCACAAGACGTGATGAAGTGGTACGTAGAAGATTCATTGACTTTGGGTAACTTGACCTTGAGCGTAGGTGCTAACCAGTTCTTGGTGGAGGTGTCGCGTAATGACCTCTTCGGCGAGAGCGTTGACACCACAGTTGACTCTGACTCTGATGTTTTGTTCTCCGGTGGATTCGTTTACGACACACAACTGGAAGGGTTGAGCGTGTTCGGTGGATATGCCGAAAACTTCAAATCAATCTCGGACAACATCCTCGAGCGCGAGTCAGCTGACCTGAGCAATATCGAGCCAGAGACGTCAGAAAATATGGAGTTAGGTCTTCGCTATCAGGGCGATCAGATGTATCTCACGGCCACTTATTTTGATTCCGACTTTGAGAATCGGATTATTTTTCTCGCACCCGGTAGCAGTGCTGGCAACGACTACCTAATCGGTACCAATGGCACCTACTTCAATGCGGGTGGTATCGAATCGTCCGGTTTTGAGTTCTCAGCTACGTTTGATATCAATGAGCAGTGGTCGATGTACGGCGCTTACACGCTGCTCGATGCAACTTACAAGGGAACGGGCGATGATGGTGCGGATGCTGCAAACGGCATCTTCTCCGGCAACGACGTCACAGGTATTGCTGACAGCATGTGGGTTTTGAGTGCTGATTACACGGCTGAGCTATTTACGGCTGGTTTCAGCGCAAAGAGCACGGGATCGCGTGCGGTCAATACGGCAAACACGTGGTTTACTGATGAGTACGTGCTCGTGGACGCCTATTTCTCAATTGCAGGCGAAGACTTAGCTGAAGACCTCCGAGGCTGGTGGATTCACGCTCAGGTGCACAACCTCACAGGAGAAGAGTACGAGGGTGTTGTGAGCTCAAACGCGATCTGGTTGGGTGCTCCTCGAACGGCAACCATCGGTGTTACGGTAGATTTCTAGGCAGTTGCAATGCCGCGGTAAAAGACAAGGGAGGCATCGCCTCCCTTTTTTTAGCTAAACGCGACTGTATTTCCGGTTCGTGTAATCCGCTTGGATTTCACGGTCTTCACGTCCCACGTGCTTTCAGTCACTGTACTTACAGCCACGTAGTCTGCTTTTAGGTCTTCTCTAGAGACAGTTAGTCTCACGTAACCTTGATACCTGTTTGATGTCCAGACGATATCAGGTGCCTGATCAATAAGGGCTTGGTCTATGCGCGACGCTGTGTCTGCATCAAAACCCTGTTCTATAAAATCACCGGGTGAGGTGATTCCAGAAGTCCCGATTTCTACCCCCATTGAATGCTTTTCGTTATCCCGGAGTGTATTAGCCCAGAAGCTGTGACTATCTCCGGTCATGACGATTAGATCTTGAACGCCTAACCCACGACATTGGTCATATAGCCGCTGTCGAGCCCATGGGTAGCCATCCCAGGTATCTAGATAAAGCGGTAAGTTATATTTTCCCTTCCAGACTAAGTCTGCTGAGGTGCCGGGCACGACATTTTCAGAATCGGGCATTGAGATGCCCATTGCACTTATGTCGGGCGTTGGTGTTTTTGCCATTGGGATCGCGTTACCAACCAGGCGCCAGGCGGTACCTGATTCCTTTGACTTTGAGAGCGCCTCGTCAAGAAACTGCTCCATGTCGGTGGACAGCATAGTGCGGTCTGGCGCTTCCAAAATATCCTTTTCAAATCGGCGCGCATCCTCAACAGATCTTATCGCATCGATATGATCAGCGTAGTTGATTTGCTGACTTCTGCCTGTGTGCCGGGACTCTAGCGTGACTAATGTTGCAAGATCGCCAAACTGATAAGCCCGCCAAAATTGCTTTCGGTCCATGTCGATTTGCGGGTCTCGCACGGGCATCCACTCGTAATAGGCCTGTATGGCGTTATTCCGTCTGTCTCGCCATGGACCTTCTTCCGGTGATTGGTGGTTTTGTGCACCGCCAATCCATGGATTGTTTGCGCTCTCGTGGTCATCCCACACGAGCAAGAGAGGCTTTGAGGCATGCATCAGCTTAGAGCCATGGTCTGATTTATATTGAGCATGGCGCTCTCTGTAGTCATTAAGAGAGATGATCTCATCTAAAGGCCTGTGAGCACGATTGATGCGTAACGCTGTTTCGGCCCCCCAGCCAGCGGCCCCATACTCATAAATGTAGTCTCCTAGGTGCAGTACTACGTCGATGTCGTCATCTTCAGCAATTGCTTCATAGGCATTGAAAAAACCAAAAGCAAAGTTCGAGCAAGATGCCAGCGCTATACCTAATTTGCTGAGGGATCCACTGGGGAGCGTCATGGTTTTGCCTTTATCTGAGGCCCACTTCCTGCTTTTAAAACGAAAATAATAATGAGTGCCGGGGGCCAGATCGGGTACCACTACCTTTACTGTGAAATCGCGGTGGTGGGTGGCGAGTTGTTGTCCTGAAGCGACGAGCGTTGAAAACTCAGTATCGAGTGACAACTCCCAGTCGACAGTCTGATCCGATCCGTCCGAAGTGATGCGCGTCCATATGACGACGCTGCTGTCGTCGGGGTCTCCACTGGCAACACCATGTTGGAATGGATTACGTTGATGGTCGTTTACCTTGGCGGCAGCTGCAGAAGCAGGAAGCGCAGCTAACCCTTTTAGTACCTCGCGGCGTTTCATCTAAATACCCTCTCTTAGTCAATAATTCGTCCGAATTAAACGTTTAAGATTTAAGGTGGCAGCACGGCCAAGCTTGTTGGGGGGCTCGACAGTGGCCATTACAACAGCGCGGATATCGAGGGAAGTCTCTGAAATAACCGCGTGAGGATAATTATGAAGCGCGTATATTTCAGTAGGTCGGTCGCGTTATTGACGGTAGTAGCTGCAAATATGGATTGGTCATCGGGATTAAGTAGCCCAATGCCTTGTTAAAGTTTTTTGAAAAGACCACTTAACTCCTTAGATATTTCAAGTGCTGCCATGCACGCCTCGTAAAATATTTTTGTCTTTAACGTCAAAACGGTCTCGCGCTTTGGATGAGTGTGGGTAATGACTTGGGAACCGATCGCCGAAAATGTTACGTGCCATTGCGATTGGTAAGGTGCTTTCTAGAAAATCGGTGGATACAATTTTAGAGTCGCCGCCTTTAACTCGTTGAAAGTTAGGCCGGTTATCTAAATTTGGTGGAGGCGGCGGGAGTTTGAGTCTTCGCTGTCGCTCGACAGACCTCCGTTTCGCTCCGGCCACCCGCACCGTATCGGCGCGTGTTCAGTCTTTCACCAGTTCCAATAAATGCAAAAGGGGCGACCCTTGCGGATCACCCCTCTTACATTTGGTGGAGGCGGCGGGAGTTGAACCCGCGTCCGCCAGTACTCTGCCTTTGGCTCTACATGCTTAGTTTCCGTTAATTGATTTAACGGACAACAGCCCAACGGTCAGGACGTTGACCGCGAGTCTCGAAAAATTTAACCGTGACAGCCGAGACATCAGCCACTGCGATCCAGTTCTATATGACAGTCAAAAGCGCGGTACTGGCACCTTACTTAAGACCGCCAGGGCCGAAGCACCTGGATGGTGTTACAAAGGGCTACTTACGCAGCCAGTTGTGCACCGTAGTTGTCGTCATTGGCAACTAATAGTTTGCAGCTTTGGATTTACGTGATTGGCTACCATCACGGCATGCACCGCAGGTTTCGTTACCGTCGTCGAATCCGTAACGCCCCCGTCCCGGCAGTATACATCAGCTACTGTAGAGCCACACTGCAATTGTTCACGTACACTCCGCGCATGAAAATATCGTCACCCATCGCCAAGGCTGCATTTGCCGATATGCTGCCGCTGTTTTTACCCGCGCTGCCGTTCGCGCTGCTGTTTGGCGTCATGGTTGTGGAGTCAGGTGTGCCTCAGCTGTTGGGGTGGTCAAGCTCCGTCATTATGTTTGGCGGCTCCGCGCAGATGACCCTCATTACGCTCGTGGGCGAGGGTGCCGCGGTTTCCGCCACAGTGACGACGACGCTCATTGTCACGGCACGACACGTTTTGTATTCAGTGACCCTAGCACCGCGCTTTCAGGCGCAGCCAGGCTGGTTCCGGTGGTTGGGGCCTTATGTCCTGATTGACCAGGTGTTCGCACTCACTCAAGTTCGTGATTTGTCCGATGACACTGACTTCCGCCAGTACTATCTCGCGGCGGGTTTTACGTTTTGGGCCATGTGGGTGTTGTTTACGGGTCTGGGCATTGTGCTTGCCCCGATCATTCCAGCATCGATAGGCATCGAAATTGCCATTACGCTCATGTTTCTCGGTTTATTGCTCATGGCCATCAAGCGCCGAAGTCAGGTGGTCACAGCTCTGTTGAGTGCAGGGACTGCCCTGTGGTTCGCCCATCTCGATAATCAGGTGGGGCTTATCATTGCTGTGCTGGTGTCTCTATTTGTCGCGACCATCATGGAGTGGCGAGAGGCATGAGTCTGTTCTGGGGCATTGTCATCGCTGGCATTGGCGCCTACATCATGCGCGCCTCGTTCATTGTGCTGTTGTCGGGCGTGACCTTTCCGAGTCGGGTCATTCGCGTTCTCGATCACGTGGGTCCCGCCGTCATGGCCGCACTTGTTGTCACGACGCTTACGAACTCAGCAGGGGAGCTAGAAGCCGGTCCCATAGAGTTTGTTACCCTCGCGGTAATGGCAAGCGTCACGCTATGGCGCAACAATTTATTAATCGGCCTTTGCGCGGGTCTTATCGTATTCTTCACCCTTAACAGCGTTGTCTAGGGAGCTGCCATGACAAAACGACCCAACCCGCTTGATCGCTATGCGCTCGACATAACCCCCGGTGAGCTGACGTGGATAGGTGTGCGACCCAAACGGCGAGAGCCTCTTCAGTCCGTGGCGTCGACCAAGGCTGTGGCGACTCTGGGTCTTGAGGGTGACCATCGCATGGGTAAAACGCCCGGCTCAGGTCGTCAAGTGTCCATCATATCCGAGGAGTTTATTGCGCAGGCGGCACACTTTTTGGGGCGCGATGCCATCGATCCAGCCCTGTTGCGTCGCAATCTGGTCGTCAAGGGTGTGAATCTCAATGCTTTGCGTCGGCAGCGATTCACCATCGGCGGCGCGGTTTTTGAGGCCACCCAACTCTGTCATCCATGCGCGCGCATGGAGGAGAACCTCGGCAAAGGCGGCGTGGCTGCTATGCTGGGTCACGGCGGGCTGTGTGCCAAAATAATCGAGTCGGGTGACATTGCTCTCGGTGACACAATTGCCGTTCTATCCCCTGCGGAAGATTGATGGACGATCCCTACGCTTTTCAGCTTGACCCGCAGCTCGAGGCGGACACGGTTCTTATTGCCGACTGGCATTTATGCCAAGTCAGGCTCATGAATGACAGTCGATACCCCTGGGTGATACTGGTGCCAAAGGTCCCGGGTGTAGAGGAAATCCATCAGCTAGCAGACGAGCAGCAACAGTTATTACTCGGTGAGTCGGTTCGCTTGTCGAAGGCCCTCGAGCAATTGTTCGCCCCGCACAAACTCAACGTAGCAGCACTGGGTAATATGGTGCGGCAATTACACATCCACCATATCGTCCGATTTAACGACGACTTTGCGTTTCCAAGACCGGTGTGGGGGGTTGGAGATGCAGTCCCATATGAGTCGGCGTCTCTTGAGGAGACGTTAAACGGCCTGCAAATAGCGCTTGAGCTTCTATAAGCACCGGCTGGGGAGTCGGGTCGATGGACTTTGGCCACGTTGTGGCGATGTCCCCGTTCTATCGTGCCGCCCGCCTGGTCACAACAAAAATAATGGGACTGCCGAAAGCGCCTTTTTTGCAAATTGCGATTAATTACGCGACGAGAGTTTCAGTTTGCTCGAGCACAACCTTTTTGCAATCAGGGTTGCGCTGAAGACGAAGTGCAAAGTATTTGGCTTGCGCTAAAGAGTTGAACAGCAAGCTTTCGGAAGCCGCGTTTTCAAGCCAATAAACTCTGTAAATCATTGTTTTCTCCCGGTCTTCCTGATCTATTGCTGGTCTTGTTCGTAGGGCGAGATGGGCCTTTTGATTACCAATCTCAGTCTCATGACAGAGCTGGTATTTGAGCGGTCACATCAGCGCTTGAGTTGAATAATTGCAAAATGCGAAACAAATTGCAATTTAAAAATAGCATATTGCAAAAAATTTACAGTGGATGGCGCGACGGGGATTAGTAGGCAGGGGCGTATCAGCAATGACACAACTCAGAGACGTCGTTAAGACGCTAAGGAAAACGTAATGAATCGACTGGTTTTAGTGATGTGGGTATTAGTTTCAGTTGGAGGCGCGATGTCGATGTCCGCTGCAGCAGATGATCACGGTAAGCACCCCAAACAGGGCAAGCGCATGGCTAAGGCCATGACGCATTTGGATGCTAATGACGATGGTGTGATTAGTTTTGATGAGTTTCGCCTACCGGTAGATCGCGGCGCACCCGAAATGAGAATGGACTCCGATGGTGACGGCGCGCTGACCCGCGATGAGGTGAGTAATGCCGCGACACAGCGAGTGGATGAGGCCTTAGCGCGATTTGACGCGTCGGATGCTGATGGTAATGGTGTGGTAACGATTGAGGAGCGTCGACAAATGGCCTTCAATCGTATGGACGCTGACGGCAACGGTGAGATATCAAACGGTGAACTCAGGAAAGCGGGAAAGGAGCGGCGCCGGCATCATAAGGGCAATGCCGAGCAGCGCGGTGAACGCAAGCGCGGCGAGCCGCGCAGCGAAGGGTCGAACACGCCACCCAAATACAGGCGCTAGTACCCAGGATAAGGTGAGAGTGCCCCGGGTAAGGTAGAGAGTGCCTTGTTTAAGGTGGGAGGGTCTTGGTTAAGGTGAGAGTGCCCTGGTTAAGGCGAGAGTGCCTAGGAAAAGGCGAGAAAGAGCGCGAGAGCTAGATGAATGATCGAGGGTAGGACTTGAGTGCGAACAGGGGAAATGCTGATTGCTGCGCACATCAAGCCCGGGCGTTAGGGACTGTTTGAATGCCGGTGGATGAAGGCGAGCTGGTGGCGCGTGTTGGTCAGGCCGACCAGCGCGCTTATACAGAACTGGTGACGCGTCACTTGCCCGCTATTGAAGTCTACGCCAAGCGTATTCTGGGCGATGACGCACTGGCGCAAGACATTGCGCAAGATGTCATGGTCGTGCTTTGGCAGCGATCCAACGACTTTAATCCGGCAAAAGCGCGCCTGACCACATGGCTGCATCGTGTCGCACACAATCGCTGCATCGACGTGCTTCGCAAGCGCCAGCGAGAGGTCAGCCTAGAAACCAATAACACCGAGAAGGAGCCCTTGGGCTCTGACTCAACCGATCGACAGTACCCGAGAGAGCGCCAACCGATCGATACGGTCTTGGCGTGCCTTCCTGAAAGCCAACGAACCGCTTTGGTATTGACCTACTATCAAAATCTATCGAATCGCGAAGTGGCAGAGATCACTAATTCCTCGATTCGAGCCGTTGAATCTCTTCTCGTAAGAGCACGCGGCAATGTTAAGAAACAGCTGGAGACACTGAAATGAACCGAGAAGAAAAATCACAGAGGCGTGCCGCAGCGGTTCTAGCTGCCTACGGTGAAAATCAGAGCGCTTGGCCGCCGGATGAGCGTGCCGATGTCAGTGAGGCACTATCCCAAAGTGCGGTTCTGCAGCAGATACGCTCGAACGAGGCCGTGGTCGATCGGCTCCTGAGTCAGTCATCAACAGTTGCGAGTCTCGATGCCGAGCAGGTAGCGAGAACAATCGCTCAGCGCATACCGCAGCGGCTTTCGTTTGTGGCGCAGGTGAAAGGCGTTCTCGAAGTATTGGGAGAGTGGTGTGTGGCAGGTACCTGGAGACCGGCATTGGTCGGCAGCACAACGGTGAGTCTCGGGCTTATTCTGGGCGCAACGCTGTACGTGCCGACAGAAGATTGGTCCCAAGCTGAGCAATACAGCTTTAGTGTCGTTGGCGATGTTGCAAGCGACGCTGTCGCAGAGGAGTTTTAGTATGAGTCATAGAGCACTGCTGGGCTTGCTGGTCGTGTCAGTCGCAATTAATTTACTGATGATGGGTCTGATAGGCGGGCATTTAGTGCGCGGAGACCGGCAGCATCCTGCCCCACTGGCATGGGCGTTCAAGGACGTACCGCCTGAGGTGCGTCAAAAAGTCCGTCCGCTTTTGCGGGAACACATGCGGGAGGTAATAATAGCTCGGCGCGATGTGGGTCAGGCGGAGCGCAGATTGCGCAGATTGCTCAAGTCCGAGACATTGGCGCGTGACGAGTTACAGGCGGGTTTAGTTGAGATGCGCGCCTCATCCGGTCGCTATCACGAGGTCATTCACGAGGCTGGGCTAGATGTGTTGATGTCGCTGACTCCAGATGAACGGATCAAGGCGGCCCCCTACCTGTTTAAGATGGCGGGTCCGCAGGCTCGGGGCATGAAAAAAGGCACCAACAACGGTCGTGGGAAGGGTCCCAATGAACCGCGGTCGGGTGGCGGTGACAGAGCCCAGCGATTGGATTCTGACATGAGCTCCGTAATCAACGCCGCTGGCGATGCGGGAGCGCCGGGCACCCGAGCAGCGCCGGCAGACAAGGTGGATCCCGAGTAAAGAGCATAGCCCTGAAGGTGTCCGCGTAACACAGCCCCCAAACTCAACACGGCCACCAAAAAAGGTGGGTGAGTCGCGAGGATTATTGGCCTAACATAGCGCCTCTCGCTTATTTGATTCGCAAAGGATGATGTGCGCTCATGGAGTCACTTTTTGACATGCTCTCGGTACAGCAGCTGATTGCTGTGTGCACGACTGCTCTGGTTGCGGCACTGTTGAGAGCCTTTACCGGTTTTGGTTTTGCGCTGATTGCCGTCCCGGTCTTTTCCCTGTTGTTACTACCAAATGAGGCCGTAGTCTTAGCGGCGACGCTCACCATCGCTGTGAGTTCAACAAGCTACAAAGAGTGGTGGGGGAAATTCCCGATAGATCAATTTGTTCCGATGATCCTTGGCTCAGTAGTCGGTACTGCCGTGGGCGTTTATCTTCTGAGCGGCATGTCAAAGTCAGAGTTTCAGCTCTGGATTGGCCTAAGTGTTATCGGTGCTACGCTGGCGACTGCACTCATAAAGCCAAGAAAGACGGCGACCGTGCCAAAGTCCATCACGGCCGGTACCGGTGTCGCTTCTGGACTTATGAACGGTGCCTTTGCCATTCCCGGACCGCCGGTCGTGGTGTACGCCATGGCTGTCATATCGGATCCCGGGGTGGCACGAGCTTTTCTCATGGCTTTCTTTTTTGCCTCGAACGTCCTCGCGGTCATGATGTTCAGCGTCGCAGGAATAGTAACGCAAACGCCTTTACTGCTATTGCTATTGGCATTTCCCTTGTGTGTGGTGGGTGATCAGATAGGAAGTCGTTTGTTTCACCGTTTCGGTGGAACATCATATCGACCCATTGCTTTAGGAGTTGCGTTGGCACTGGGCGCCTGGAACACCTACGCCGGACTTCAGTAGTCTTACTGCTTCACGTTCGCCCGGACAATGCGTGCTTTGTCGCGCTGCCAGTCACGCTGCTTCTCAGTATCCCGCTTATCATGCATTTTTTTGCCCTGCGCAATAGCGATCTTGGCTTTAACCAGGTGGCCCTTCCAATAAAGTGCCGTGCAGACACAGGTCTGGCCCTTTTGTGTGAGGGCTAGGTTGATTTTGGCGAGTTCTTTTTGATGTAAAAGCAGTTTACGCGAGCGCGTTTTTTCAACCACGTAATGTGTCGAGACCGTTTCTAGTGGGGAGATTTGCGATCCGAGTAAGAACGCTTCCCCCTTTGTCATCACAACAAATGAGTCGGTGAGCTGTACTCGACCTGCACGAAGCGCTTTGACTTCCCAGCCCATAAGCGACACGCCGGCCTCGAAGGTATCGAGCAGCTGATATTCAAACCGTGCGCGTTTGTTTTGCGCTATGGTGTTGTCGGACGGCTTTTTGGTTTTACCTTTACTCATCGCCGTATTATACGCATCAGTTGAAACAGTGTCTGATGTTTATAGTAGGAAGAATTATCAGCGGAAGATCGACGTGGACAGCAACGTTCAGCAGCCTTGGCGAGGTCAAACAACGCTCATTTTTGCTCTGTTAGCCGTATCGCTCGGACTAGGCAACGTGCTGCGTTTGCCCTATGTCATCGGAGAGCAGGGCGGCGGCGCGTTTCTCTTGGTCTATGTGGCGGTTTTGACTCTGGTGGTCAGCCCCGTACTGATTGCGGAGCTGACACTGGGTAGCCTGGGTCGCAGTTCGCCCATGGGTTCTATTCAGTGGGTTGCATCGCTGGCTGGGCGAGATACGCGTTGGCGATGGATTGGTGCGCTGCAAGCAATCCTCGCTCTTTCCATAGCAAGCTTGATGATGGTCCCAGCAGTGTTGGGAGCAGAGGCGAGCTTTTATCTATATCGCGGCGACTGGGATGCAGCTAGTGCCAATGACATCATCGATACGCTGTCAGGTATAGATTCGGCTGATCACCTGCGTGTACTGGGTGTCCTAGTTGCTCTTGTCATAGTCGCTGCTTTACCGGGTCCACAGGTGGTCTTGTTTTTAGCGGGATGGGTCATACTGCCCCTAATATTATTGATGATGTATGCGGGCTTGGGGTTCGCGTTTGACGTCGGCGACATCGCCGCCGCAAATGAATGGATATTCAAGTATCGACCCGAGCAGTTAACGGAGGCGGGCATCTTTTCCGCCGCCTTGGCAGCGCTATCAAGCCTTGGTGCGGGCGTGGGTGTTGGGCTTGTGTTCGGGAGTCGCTCGCCGGAGGGGCTACCACTCGTGCGCTCGGTCATCGCCGTCGCTATTCTCGATACTGCATTCATGTTGGTACTTGCCATTATTATCGTAGCGGTGACGGCGGCGGTCGATGTGGAGATGGTGCAAGGCCTCGCTCTGCTCGTGGTGTCTATTCCTTATGCGACCGCCAATCTGCCAACAGGTGAGCTGTTTGGACTGGTCATCATGATGTCCATTTTACTGGCGACTGTTGCAGCGCTCATCGCGCTCATCGAACCCATGGTGTCTATTTTACGCCGCGAGTTTGATGTACCGCGTCTACTCGCCATGATGATCGTCGCTCTGGTTTTGTGGGTGTCAGGCGCCCTGATGATGTCCGAGCCCCTCGCGCGCCAAACCATCGATACGTGGTTGGTGCCGGTGCTGGTGCCCTTTGTACTTGGCGTCACGGCACTGTTCGCCGTATGGCGGGTGCCCAGGCCTATATTGCGTGGCGAAAAATACCGCGAGCCATTCGCCGTATTCTATGTCTGGTATGTGATTGCTCGCTGGTTGACCCCCGTGTTCTGCTTTACGCTTAGTGTTCTGGCGTTACTGCGCCTTGTTTTGTAATGCAGCACGGGTCGCGGAGGCTCGGCGCCTAGCCCGCAAGGGTGGCTATGTCTTCTGGAGTGTGACGATGGTTTCGGCGTTGCTCTCGTGGACGCCAGGGGGCAGTCGCTCCGCAAGATAAATAGATTGAAGAATAAACAGATTGAAGAAAAGGTGCCTGTGGCAACAACCATAAATAAAACAGCTCTTTTGATGCATTCGGCTCAGGCAATGTTTGAATTGGTGGCTGATATTGAACGCTATCCTGAGTTTTTGCCGGGATGCAGCGGCGCAGAGATTTTGGAGACGATGCCCGATGGGATTGTTGCCAGGCTCGATTTATCAAAGGCAGGTGTCAAGCAGTCGTTTATTACGCGCAATACCAACGCAGCGCCGTCCTCGATCCGTTTGGCGTTGGAGGACGGCCCTTTTGATTCGCTGCGCGGTGAGTGGCGTTTTGATTCGTTGAGTGAGGAGGCCTGTCGCGTCTCGCTTGATCTGACGTTTCAATTACGCTCCGGTCTGCTTAAGATGGCGGCGAGCCGACTATTTGAGAGTGTTGCTAATGATATGGTGGACGCCATGGTCAAGCGGGCAAATCAGCTCAGTAGCCAATCGAGCTGAAGAAGGTAGTC
>ERZ802827.1046-NODE-1046-length-14199-cov-11.661_pt1 | contig 14199 bp, 10 predicted proteins | sample MGYA00345652_ERZ802827 | MGnify/ENA primary metagenome ERZ802827 (study PRJEB30503, sample SAMEA104212372) | marine metagenome | biome: Westerlies Biome; feature: [SRF] surface water layer (ENVO:00010504) within the epipelagic zone...; material: water... | reverse complement strand
TATTCAATTAAAGATGATAAATGCTGAAATTTTGTTATGTTTTGCCATTGTCGCTGTACTTTGAAAGTGTCTTTGTAACTATACAAAAAAAACGTAGTAAAATCAATACTACGTTTTAAACTTTGTAAGTACTTTGTAACTACGAAAAGTAATAAAAACAACGACTTAAGTGTTTTGAATTACTCCCACTCAATCGTGCCTGGTGGTTTTGAGGTTACGTCATAGACGACCCGGTTGACGCCTTTAACCTCATTCACAATACGGGTCGCGACGCGCGACAAAAACGCATGATCGAAAGCATAGCTGTCAGCCGTCATACCATCGCTGGAGGTCACCGCCCGCAACGCACAGACATATTCATACGAGCGCGCATCGCCCATCACCCCCACCGTTTTGACCGGCAATAATACGGCAAAGGCCTGCCAGATTTCATCATATAATCCGGCTTGGCGGATGGCGTCCAGATAGACAGCATCGGCAGCCCGCAAAATATCGAGCTTTTCTGGCGTAATATCGCCGGGAATGCGGATCGCCAGCCCCGGGCCGGGAAACGGATGCCGCCCGACCAGCGTTTCCGGCAGCCCCAATTCACGGCCAAGCACGCGCACCTCATCCTTAAACAGCTCACGCAACGGCTCGACCAGATCAAGCGCCATATCATCGGGCAGGCCGCCAACATTATGGTGTGATTTGATGGTCACCGCGTCACCGCCAGCCGCAGAAATGCTCTCGATCACATCCGGATAGAGGGTGCCCTGTGCCAGAAATTTCGCATCGGCGATTTTACCGGCTTCGGCATCAAACACTTCGATGAAACTGGCGCCGATAATTTTGCGCTTTTGTTCCGGGTCGCTGATGCCGGCAAGCCGCTGCAGAAACATCTCTGATGCGTCAACATGCACCAGCGGAATATTGTAATGATTGCCAAATAACGCCACCACCTCTTCGGCCTCGCCGGCGCGCAACAGCCCGTGATCGACAAACACACAGGTCAGCTGATCGCCAATCGCTTCATGGATCAACACCGCGGCAACCGATGAATCCACGCCGCCCGACAGGCCGCAAATCACCCGCGATTTTCCGACCTGCTGGCGAATAGCGGCAATCGCCCGCTGGCGATAGGCGGCCATCGACCAGCTGCCGCTGCAGCCGCAAATACCAAGCGCAAATTGTCGCAACAGATCTGCACCGCCCTCGGTATGCACCACCTCGGGATGAAACTGCACCCCGTAATAGTGGCGCGCCGCATCTTCAACAGCCGCATAAGGCGCGCCCGCAGATGTCGCAATCACCCGAAAACCAGCTGGCAAAGCTGCCACATGGTCGCCATGACTCATCCAGACATTATGCTGGCTATGGCGCGCCCAGACCCCATCAAACAACGCCGAATCTTCGCTAATCTGCAGTTCGGCCCGGCCAAACTCGCGGCTTGTGCCGGGCTCGACGCGGCCACCAAGCTGCGCGCACATTGTCTGCTGGCCGTAGCAAATCCCCAAAATGGGCACGCCAAGATCAAACACAATTTGCGGCGCGCGCGGGGTATCGGCAAGCGCCACCGAATTTGGCCCACCCGACAGAATAATGCCATTCGGAACCGCCGCCGCGATCTTTTCAGGATCGGTGGTACAGGGCAGAATTTCGGTATAAACGCCGGTTTCGCGCAGACGGCGGGCGATCAGCTGGGTCACTTGCGACCCAAAATCAATAATCAAAATTGTATCAGCCATACCGCCCCTCATTCATTTTTTAATATCACCAGAGATAGTGATTACCGCAACCTTGCCTGCAATACAGCAATAAAAAACCCATCGGTACCATCGCGCCCCGGCAACAGCTGCAAATGACCCGGCGCATGCGGCGGGCACGCACCGCCGCCAGCCGCACCCACTGTATCGGCCCAAATATCGCCAATATTGGCGGCTTCGAGGTCGGGCGCATCGCGCAAAAACCGATCAATCTGAGCCGCCCCTTCGCTGGCCAGCACCGAACATGTGATATAGATAATGCGCCCACCCGGTGCCACCATCGCCCGCGCTTTATCCAGCAAAATAGCCTGTGTTTCCTGATAAAAAGCCAGTCGCTCTGCGGTCAGCCGCCAACGGCTATCAACCTGTCGGCGCCATGTGCCAGAGCCGGAACAGGGGGCATCGACAACAACCCGGTCAAATTTACCCCGCCACGGGCGGCTTGACCATTTTTCGGCAACTAGTTTTCGTTCAACATTATGGACTCCGGCCCGGCGCAACCGTTCGCCACCGCGTTCCAGCCGCTCGGCAACCGTGTCCAGCGCCAAAATCCGGCCTTTGTTCTGCATCATCGCTGCCATCACCAGCGCCTTGCCACCGGCACCGGAACAAATATCGGCAACCTGCATACCGGGCCGGGCATCGCATAACAGGCTGGCCAGCTGCGAACCTTCATCCTGAATTTCGAAAAGCCCTTTTTTCCAATCCTGCAAATCATCAAGGCGGCTGCGCTTTTGCAGACGCACCCCGAATGGCGACAGGCGTGTCGGATGCCCCTTGATTTCCCGCCCGGCAAGCCGGTCACGCAGCTTGCGTTGATCGGTAATTTTGATCGGATTGACCCGAATATCGGTAGGTGCCGCCACACAGAGTGCCGATAGATTTTCAGCAAAATCATCGCCCAGTCCGGCCGCCGCATCACGCATCAGCCATTCCGGCCATTCCAGCGCGATATGCTGTGGCATCGACGGCGCGTTAAATTGCCGTTCCGCCAATTGCGCAACCAGCTGCAACTCGGCATCACTCAGCGGTGCCGGCGCATGCGCAATGTCAGCCGAAAACAGACTGCTCGGCTCGGCCAGCCCGGCATCTTGCCGATCCATCAGCACCAATGCGGCCAGCACCAGATGGCGCCCGGTGATATCCGCATTCACCGCCTCAAGATGCCAGCATAACCGCGCCAGTCCACGCTGAATTTGCCAGAATAAATCACTGATCGCATGGCGGTCGCCAGAGCCGGCATAGCGCCGACGCTGCATACCTGACCGCAATGCCTGTGCCGCCGATGCGGTCACCACATCACCAGCATAGAGCGAGTCTAAAATATCAATTACAGCGGCAATCCGCGCGGCTGGGGTCATCGTACATTTTCCATATATGGCCAGTTACTGATATGGCCGTTACTGGCAGCAAAAAAGACCAACAGGCCAATCACAAAACTGGCTGTGGCGGCTGTGCAGCTTACATGCCGGGGCGATAGTTTGGTGCCTCGCGCGTGATGGTCACGTCATGCACATGTGACTCGGCCAAACCAGCCCCGGTGATGCGCAGAAATTTGGCATGTTTTTGCATCGTCGCTATTGACGCATTGCCGGTATAGCCCATCGCCGCGCGCAACCCACCAAGCAATTGATGCAGCACATTTTCGACAGCGCCTTTGTAGGGCACCTGGCCTTCAATACCTTCGGGCACCAGTTTCAGCGGCTGTGATACTTCAGCTTGGAAATAGCGATCTGCCGAACCCCGCGCCATCGCGCCTGTCGAGCCCATCCCCCGATAGGCCTTATATGACCGGCCCTGATACAAATAGACTTCGCCGGGTGTTTCATCCGTGCCGGCCAGCAGCGAACCAATCATCGCGACATTGCCGCCGGCGGCAATGGCTTTGGCGAGATCGCCGGAATATTTAATACCGCCATCGGCAATCACCGGAATATTTTGCGCCCGGCACGCCTCGGCAGCATCCATAATCGCGGTCAATTGCGGCACCCCAACCCCGGCCACCATGCGGGTTGTGCAGATCGATCCCGGCCCGATCCCCACTTTCACAGCATCAGCCCCGGAATCGATCAGCGCTTTGGCACCATCAGCCGTGGCCACGTTGCCACCAATAATCTGTGTGTTGTTCGCTATTTTACGCACCGCTGATACCGCCTGCAAAACACCCTCGGAATGACCATGCGCGGTATCAACCACAATCACATCAGCACCCGCCTCAATCAATGCCTCGGCGCGCTTGAGACCATCTGCCCCCGCACCAGTGGCCGCCGCCACCAGCAACCGGCCCCGCTCATCCTTCGAGGCCAATGGATGATTTTGCGCCTTTTCCATATCCTTGACAGTAATCAAACCAATGCAATTATGCTCGGCATCAACGACAACCAGCTTTTCAATTCGGTGTTCATGCAGCAACCGGCGCGCCTCATCTGTTGCTGTGCCATCCTTGACCGTGACCACAGTGCGGGTCATCAGGTCGGCCACTTTCTGGTTCGGGTCAGTGGCAAAGCGCACATCCCGATTGGTCAGAATGCCCACCAGTTTGTTACTTGCCTGTTTGCCATCAACAACCGGGATACCGCTAATGCGATGCGTTTCCATCATCGCCAGCGCGTCACGCAACGGTTTATCCGGGGTGATCGTCAGCGGGTTGACCACCATGCCGGCTTCAAATTTTTTCACCTTGGCAATTTCTGTTGCCTGTTCGTCAATGGTAAAGTTTTTATGCACCACACCAATGCCGCCAGCCTGTGCCATCGCAATTGCCAAACGATGTTCGGTGACCGTATCCATGGCCGCCGACATCAGCGGAATCTGCAAGCTGATGGATTGCGTCAAGCGCGTGGTAATATCGGTATCAGCTGGCAAAACAGCCGATCGCGCTGGTTCCAGCAGGACGTCGTCAAAGGTAAATGCGTCGCGAATTTTCATGGGGGTGCCTTCCGCTTATCCGGTGGCACCGGACTATACCCAAAGCCGGCTGATTTTGATAGGGGAATTCGGCAAAATAATTGGGCATAAGAGCGGGCTGTTAAAATTCCCGCAACGTGATGTAAAAATTACCCGTCAGACGCGGCGGTGTCGTCGTTTGTTGCCTGCATCATCGTCCGGTTGCGGCCGTGAAATCCGCTCGCCAGCACATAGCTTTCGACTGATTCTGCGCGGCTGGCGGCTGGCTTGACATGGCGCACCGTGGAAAAATTCTGTTGCATAACATCAAGCACTGATTTTTCAGCGCCACCACGAAAACATTTTGCCAGAAAAAACCCGTCTTCATTCAATATCCCAAGCGCAAAATCCAGTGCCGCTTCGAGCAAAGCCGTGGTGCGCAAATGATCGGTTGGCCGATGCCCGGTGGTATCCGCCGCCATATCGCTCAGCACCCCGTCAGCCGCGCCGCCGATGGCCGCCTCAACCGCTGTCAGCATCGCCGGATCGGTCATGTCTCCGGTAAAAATATCCGCCCCGACAACCCCCTCGGTTTCCAGCAGATCAATACCGACAAGACGCGCCGGGCCACTGCCTAATTTGGTGCGTATCGACACGACCTGCAACCAGCCACCCGGCGCACAACCAAGATCGACAATCGCCATGCCCGGCTTTAACAGCTTGTAGCGATCATCCATCTGTTCGAGTTTTAGCGCTGCCCGCGAACGGAATCCGCGTGACTTTGCCTCGGCAACAAACGGATCATTTAATTGCCGGGTCAGCCAGCGCTGTGACGATACTTTGCGGCCGCGCATTTTTTTAGGCTGGCGGGTCAGGCCGGTCGCGTTGCGGTAACTGCGGCCTGAAGGCCCTTTTTTTCCCGGATTGCCGCCGGTTTGCTTTGCCATTTTAAATAACCGCCAATTTCATCAATGCCAATTTCATAGATGCCAATTTCATGAATAAAGTTACGGTTTTTACCGGTACAGTTCTGTGATTCAGACAGCCAGAGTTTTCCATCATAGCATTACCCGCGCTTTTACAGTAAAAATTTTCAGCGATATTTTCCAGCGCCGCTGTCCGGCGGCCTCAAAACCCTTTTTATGTGCAGTAGCCAATGATATGAACCGCCGCCCCACCGCAAAACACCAGATCATGCCATGGTCAGCGCATTTTCGTAAAACCCTGACATTGGCGATACCGTTGATGGTGGGGCAATTAATGTCAATTGGCATTAATACGGCTGATATTATTGCGATGGGACAGCTTGGCACCACCGAGCTTGCCGCCGGCTCGCTTGCGGCGCGTTATTTTCAGCCGTTTTTCTTTTTGGGCATGGGATTGATGCTGGCAGTTGGCCCCTTGGTGGCGCAGGGGCTGGGCGGCAATGACGACCGTCTGGTCCGCCGCTCTTTCCGGCAAGGGTTGTTTCTTGCGCTTGCTGTCGGGCTGCTATTTATGCTGCCCATTGCCGAAGGCAGCCGGGTGCTGGTCTGGCTTGGTCAGGATCCGGCGACAGTCGCACAGGCCGATGATTTCCTGTTCTGGCTGGCGCTTGGGATACCCTTTGTATTTATCTATTTTGTGACGCGGCAATATGTGATCTCGCATCAACGCCCGATCCCACAGGTTGTCGCCGCGGCGCTTGGGCTGATTGCCAATATCATCGCCAACCACATGCTGATCCACGGCATTGGGCCGTTTCCGGCAATGGGGTTAAACGGCATTGCGCTGTCAACAAGCGTCATCTATTTGCTGATGGGGGTTGGTCTGCTGATCTATATCGGCCGCAGCGAACCCTATCGATCATCAGCCCCGTTTCACCGCATCTGGGTGATGGATTGGCAGGTGACCTGGCGTATGCTGAAGATCGGCACGCCAATCGGGCTGACGATTGTGGCTGAAACCGGAATGTTTATTGCGGTTGGTCTGATGATCGGGCTGTTTGGCACAGCGCCTCTGGCGGCCTCGGCGATTGCCAGTCAGATCGCTGCCGTGGCGTTTATGATTCCGCTGGCACTTGGGCAGGCCAGTTCGGTGCGGGTTGGGCATTTTGCCGGTGCGAATGACCGGGGCAATATCGGCCGGGCGGCGTGGGCGGCGATGTCGGCGGCGGTCGCCACAACCTGTGCGCTTAGCCTTGCCATTGCCCTGTTACCGGCGCAACTGGTTGCGTTATTTCTGGGAACAGCTGACGCGTTAACCGCCGATGTGATTGCACTGGCCATACCGCTGGTGATGATTACCGCGCTGTTTCAGACTGTTGACGGCGCCCAGGTTGTGGGGATTTCAGTCTTGCGCGGGCTGAATGACACAAAATGGCCGGCGATTTTATCGGTTGGCAGTTTTTGGGGCATTGGTGTCGCCAGCGGTGCCCTATTTGCCTTTCATTTTGACTTTGGCCCGCTGGGTCTGTGGTCTGGCTTGTTGATCGGATTAAGCGCCGCGGCACTGAGCCTCGGCTGGCGTATGCATCGCTCAATCCAGCGGATAAATTCTGGCGGTTCAATTTTAATGGGTTAAACTGGCAGCATGGATACGCGGCAAAACAGATTTTTTGATCCAGTTTGTCCGGCGCTGCCGGTGCTGCATGCGGATGATCAGAAGATCTGCGCTGAACTGGCGGATAGTTTGGCCAGCAATGGCGTGGGCACCGCCGATTTTGACAGCACAATAATTGCCAGCATGCTAATCGGCAGCCAGCATCTGCGTCGGTTAGCGCTGAAATATCACGCTGATATTAATGATATTTTGGCCGGTCAGGGTTCCGACGTTATGGCACGGGCGGAACAGGATTTTCGTGATGAAATGGACAAGGCGTCGACTGAGTCCGATGCGATTATGGCTATCCGCCGTTGGCGCGGGCGCAGTTGCCTTACCGTTGCGTTGAGCGATATTGCCGGCTTATGCGATATGCAAACGCAGATGCTCTGGCTGAGCCGCGCCGCCGATATCGCCCTGACGACAAATCTCGCCTATCTGATGAACCGCGCTGTCGCCCGTGGCAAGATCAACCCGGTTGCCGACTCTATGCAGGGCTGTGGCTGGACAATCATTGCGCTTGGCAAGCTTGGGGCGGAAGAGCTGAATTACTCATCAGATATTGACCTGATCATTTTGCATGATCTGGCAACAGCGCCCATTGAGCCGGCGCTTGCGCAACCATTTTATGTTGGCCTTACCCGTGATCTGATCAAATTGATGACCACACCAACAGCCGATGGCATTGGCTGGCGCGTTGATCTGCGGCTGCGACCCGACCCCGGCGCCACCGCGGTCAGCATCGATGTTGATGCGGCGATTAGCTATTATGAATCGCTGGCGCGCACCTGGGAACGTGCCGCCTTTATCCGGGCGCGGCCGGTTGCTGGCGATCTACAAATTGCCAATCGGTTTTTGACTCAAATTCAACCATTTATATGGCGTCGCACGCTTGATTATACGGTTATGGACGATATGAAAACGATGCTGCGTCGCCCACCACAGAGCCATGACTGGCTCGGGTATAATCTGAAAATTGGTAAAAACGGCATTCGGCAAATTGAATTTTTCACCCATGTTTTACAGCTTGTTGCCGGTGGCCGCGAACCCGGATTGCGCCAGCATCAAACCGCGCCGGCGCTGCATGCGCTGGCCAGTTTTGACTGGATCACAACCGATCAGGCGGACGCATTGATCAGCGCCTATCTGCAGCTACGCCGCGCTGAACATCGCCTTCAGATGCTGGCCGATAGCCAGACACACAGCTTGCCGCGCAACCCGTCTGATCTGGCACATTTTGCCAATTTTATGGGACATGCTGAGCCAACGGCTTTCTGTCAGGTGCTGGCCATGCTACAGCAGCGCATCGCCGAAAATGCCGAACATAAAATTCTACACAGCCCGGCCGAAGAGGTGCCTGAAACAACGGCCATCCTGCTCGATGATTATGACGCGCTGGTGGCGTGGCTGTCACAAAATGGATTTCAGCGCCCGCAAAATATTGCCGACACCTTGTCGGGCTGGATGGCGGGACGTATTGCAGCGACCCGAAGCGAGCGCGCACGGGTTCTGCTGAATCGGCTGATGCCCGAGATTCTGACGCATTTTGCCAAGGCAAACGCGCCGGATGATATTTTTGCAGCCCTCGCGCAATTTATCGAGGGCCTGCCCGCCAGTGTGCAGATTTTCTCACTTCTTGATTACAACCGCCATCTGGCCAAGCTGCTCTGCGATATGCTGGTATTGTCTCCACAAATTTGTGATCGGCTTCGCCGCTACCCGGCTTTATTTGATTTGCTGTTATATCGCGCGTTTTTTGCGCCGATTGAGGATAGCGCCGCGCTGAAAAAAATATTTCATGAAAAGATCAAAGACCTGCCGGTTGAGCTGGCGCTTGATCAGATCAAAATTCTGGTGCGCGAGCTCAAATTCCGTGCGCAAGTCCAGACGCTTAGCTTTACCACCAATATTGAAACACTGGAAACCAGCCTCACCGCCATTGCCGACGCCGCTATTGATAGCGTTTTGACATTGGCACGTGCCGACATGATCCGGCGCTATGGCGAGATTGAGGTTGAGATAGGCATTGTCGCATTGGGGCGTCTGGGGGTACGGCAGTTAACCGCCGGCTCTGATCTCGATTTATTGATTATTTATCATGCCGCGCCAGACACTGTTTCAACAGGTCAACGCAAGCTGGGTGCAGCAAGCTATGTATTGCGTTTGGCGCAAACAATGATCAGCTGGATCAGCACACCAACAGCCGAAGGCACCCTCTATGATGTCGATTTGCGATTGCGGCCTGAAGGCAAGGCCGGTGCCATCGCCACCTCGCTTGACCGGCTTGCCACATATTTTGAGCGTGATGCCTGGGTCTGGGAACGTCTGGCATTAACAAAAGCCCGGCCAATCGCCGGTGATGCCGGGCTGAACGACAACATCCAAAAATTCATCAATGGCATTGTCCAACATAACCACCCGCAAGACAGTCTGATCACTGCCGTTGCAGATATGCGACAGCGTCTTAGGAAACAGCAAAAACCGGCGGCCAAAGCATCAAAATGGCAATTGCGACAGATCGATGGTGGCCTGAGCGATATTGATTTGTTGATTCAGGCCTGGCGCTTGCAGCATGGCGCATTATTTTCCGGCAGCGGCCAGTCACCTGCCGATATTCTGCAAAGGCTGCATGCCCGGCAAGTGATTGATGACAGGCAGTTTGAACAGATGATGCGTGCCTCACAATGTCTGAACGAAATTCATCACAGCCTTCGGCTGACGCTGGGGCCAATAGCGCCTGCGACCGATATCCTGCCACCCGGTTTGCAGACATTCATGTTGCATGTCATGGATATTGCCGATGAGACGCAATTTCAGCATCATTTTGACCAGTCGGTCAGCGCCGTCATCGACTGTATTGAGCGCTATCTGAGGCCTGCCTAAAAATCTTGGTAAATTCTCGCTAATCTCTGGCGATTGTTGTTAAAACGACCGTCTATCAACGCATTTGAGACAGACCGTGCAAGCTGTGCAGCCGTATGAGTGGCACGAGGCATGTAGGCTGTGAGGCAAACGCCGCAAAGGGTAAATCGGCATTGCGCCCGCTTCTTCTGCCAGAGTGCAAGCAACTGGCGTCAGACACTATTTCTTTGGAGCTTTATCAGATGCTTCGGTCCGTTATTGCATCTTGGACATTGTTTTTTGGTCTGCTGATGATTTCAGCTGGCAGTGGCCTGCAAAATGTGCTGCTCGGCACCCGTGCGCCCGAACTTGGGTTTAGCAATATTGCAACTGGTTTTGTCATGTCTGGCTATTATGCCGGCATTTTTGCCGGCTCAATTATCGTGCCACATATTCTGGCGCAAGTTGGTCATGTCCGGGTGTTTGGCGCGATGGCAGCGATTGCCTCGGCAGCGGTGTTGATGCATGTTGCTTTTGCCGATCCGATTCTATGGGCCGTCATGCGGCTTTTCAGCGGTTTCAGTTTTGCCGGCATGTATATCGTCTGTGAAAGCTGGCTGAACGAAAAAGCCACAAATGAAACGCGTGGTCAGCTTTTGTCGCTTTATATGATTATCAATATGGCTGGCATGGGTGGCGGACAGCTGATGATCGGGCTTGGCGCGACTGGCGGTATCGGGCTGTTCCTGCTGGCCTCGGTAATGGTATCGATTGCGGTTGTGCCGATCCTGATCACAGTCAGTGTCGCGCCAAATTTTGAAGCCCCGGAAAGGCTCAGTTTCCGCCGCATTTTGCAGGTATCGCCGCTGTCGGTTTTTGGCATGGCTTTCATTGGCCTGGTGGTATCAATGCTGTTTGGTATGGGGCCGGTTTATGGACGCAATCTTGGACTGGACAATACCGAGATTGGTTATTTCATGACATCGATCATGGTCGGCACATTGCTGTTGCAATATCCGGTGGGGCGGTTATCCGACAAATTTGACCGACGTGCGGTGATTTTGGGGGCATCAACAAGCGCCGCTGTTTGTATCGCAATAGCCAGTTTTTTCGACGCCAACCAGTTTATCCTGTTGCTCATCTTTACCATGGTGTTTGGTGGCTTAACATTTTCGCTGTATTCGCTGTTTATCGCGCATGCCAATGACTTTTTGCCGCCCAGCCAGATGGTCGCGGTGTCATCCGGCCTGCTGATGGTGAATGGCGCTGGCGCGGTTGTTGGCTCGCCTTTTGCCGCCACTATCATCGAGATTTTCGGGTCGCGCAGCTTTATGCCAGCGATCGCCCTCATCCTCGTGGCCATCTCGGGGCTTGTGCTGCTGCGGATGCGCATGCGTGACGCCGTGCCGACCGAGGCACAAGGGCCATTTGTTGCCTTCCCCGAAACACTTACCAGTGTCGCAGCCGGGCTGAACCCGGAAGCTGAATGGACGGAAACAGCCGAAGAGGAAGACGCCGCCGATCCATTCAAAGACAACCCCTATATCAACTGAAAATACGGTAATATGGTCATTTACTCATAAACTGTGTACGATGCGGAATGCGGCGTATTTTGCAAGTTTTTTTTGGGTTTTATGCATATCTTATCGCCGGGATGATGGCCGGGATGATGCCGCTCTCTGACGCCGCTTTTGCCACCACCAGATATGATTTATCCGGCCCGGTTACAGTGACCAAAGTCAGCGATGGTGACAGCTTGCGCAGTGGCAAGCTCAGGATCCGGATTTTTGGTATTGATGCCCCGGAATTAAAACAGCAATGTCAGGATCAAAATGGAACCGTCTGGGCTTGCGGTCTGGCAGCGCGCCAACAGCTGGAAAATCTGCTTGACGCCGACAAGCTGTTGCATTGTGAATTACGCGACGTTGATCGCTATGGGCGGCTGGTGATGCAATGTTTTCGGGGCACAGTCGACATTGGCGCTGCCATGGTGCGATCCGGTCATGCATTGGCATACCGTTCGTTCTCACAGCTTTATGTGGCGGACGAAAAGCACGCCAGCTCAGCCCGCAACGGTGTCTGGCAGGGCAGCTTTCAACCACCATGGGAATGGCGCCAACAAAACTAGCATGCAGAACTAGCCGGCAAAATTGGCCAACAAAATTGGCCAGCGAAATTAGCCGGCAAAAAATTCTTATAATATACCCAGCGCGCGCAGCTCTGCTGCCAATGCCGGCGGCATGCTTTCGTCAGCCGCCCCGGTCAGATCAGCAGGCGCATCTTCGGCCTCGAGATAACGCCAGCCCTGAAAAATGCGCATTTTTGTCGGGGTTGTGGCGACCAATTCCGAACTCAACACCAGACCACAGGCCGGCCGTCCATCGGCACGCTGAACCTCGGCCAAATCAATAATCTTCTGGCGGGCGATCATCACCCCTTTGATGATCCAGTAAATTGACCCACCATCCAAAATTTCGGCGGCACGACGTGGCCGGTTACGGGTGACATGCATAAGCCTGCCGGTCTCGGCAATCCGCAATGCCTGCCATGACTTCAGCCTATCCAGAGAGTCTGATCCCACAGACAATTTTTTCAAATGTACCGTCATACCAGACTATCAAAAACCCCATACCCAACAAACATGCCCGCCAGCATTGTGCAGCATACAGCTACATCAAATACAGCGCTGCCAATCCCAAAAATACAAAAAACCCGACCACATCAGTGATGGTCGTGACAAATACGCTGGACGCAACCGCCGGATCAACACCAGCGCGCATCAGACCAACCGGAACAAAGGTGCCGCTTAGGCCTGCCACAAGCAGATTGGCCATCATTGCCACCGCCATCACAATGGCGATTTCCGGATCACCAAACCACAAATAAGATAACCCGGCGGCCAATGCAGCAAATAACAGCCCATTGGTTGTCGCCACTATCAATTCGCGCAGAACAAACTGGCGTGTTGCTGTCGCATCAAGCTGGCGCAGCGCAATTGCCCGCACCGCCACGGTCATTGTCTGGGTGCCCGCATTGCCGCCCATCGACGCCACAATCGGCATCAGCACAGCCAACGCCACCAGCCGTTCGATGGTCGCTTCAAACAGACCAATCACCACCGAGGCCAGCACCGCCGTCAATAGATTTATAAACAGCCAGGACGAGCGGCCTTGCAATGTCTCCCATAGGCCAGATCGCAGATTGGCATCGCCAACACCCGCCAATGCCAACAAATCCTCTTCTGCTTCTTCATCAATCACATCGATCACATCATCATTGGTGATCATCCCGACAAGGCGCTCTTGGGGATCAACAACACCGGCGCTCACCATGCCATAACGCCGGAACAACACCGCCACTTCCTCCTGATCCATATCAACCGGAATCGAGCGAAAATCTGTGTTCATCAATTCCGAGACACGGCGCGGTCGCTGTGCGCATAACAGTCGGCTCAGGGCAATTTCGCCAAGCGGCCGACGCGATGGGTCAATGACAAAAATAAGATAGAAATCCTCGATTGATGATTTGCCACTGCGCAGAAAATCAATGGTCTGGCCAACTGTCCAGAAAGATGGCACGGTGACTATCTCGCGCTGCATCAATCGGCCAGCCGAATCCTCGGGAAAAGACAGCCCCTCTTCAACCAGCACACGATCTTCGGCCGATAATGCCGCCAGAACTTCCTGCAAGTCATCCTGCTCAAGCTCTTCGACGATATTTATCGCATCATCCGTCGACAAATCCTGCAGTTGGCGCGCCAACGCATCCGGGCCGATTGCCTCAATGATGGCTTCACGAGTGCCCTCATCTACATAGGTCAGCGTTTCCGCATCCAGATTGTCACCAAGCAAGCGTACCATGGCGCTCGCACTGCGCGTTGGCATACGTTCAAGCAAATCGGCCTGATCGGCCGGATGCAACGGCGCGATCAATGTTCGAACACGGCGCACCGCGCCGGACTGCACCGCTTCGAGAATGGCTGTTTCCACCTTTGGCGTCAGCCCATAGAGCGAGGTCAGCCGGTCGGGCTGGTCATCCTTGCGCTCAAAAACATCTGTGCTGTCTGCCATTTATACTTGCCCTACGTGCACTACAATCCCTGCCGACTTCGCCAGCCGACCTTAGCAGACTGCACCAAATGACGGAA
>ERZ802827.1030-NODE-1030-length-14303-cov-6.61939_pt1 | contig 14303 bp, 12 predicted proteins | sample MGYA00345652_ERZ802827 | MGnify/ENA primary metagenome ERZ802827 (study PRJEB30503, sample SAMEA104212372) | marine metagenome | biome: Westerlies Biome; feature: [SRF] surface water layer (ENVO:00010504) within the epipelagic zone...; material: water... | reverse complement strand
CGCATCACCCGCTTGGAGCAGGTGTTGCACGGGGGAAGCGTTGAAAGGTTCAGACATTCGTAGTGGCTGATGACGCGGTCTTACGACCGCGCTCAGCTTCCCGACTAGTTCAGGTCGTAGCTAACCCGGACGCCTAATGTGCGCGGCCTGTTGGTGGTCACGCGCTCGAAGAAATCCTGACGATTAATGTGCAGTTGTGCACGTTCATCTGTCAGATTGTTAATGTATGCCTCAGCACGCCAGCCCTTAGATGCATTTTCGACACCGATGCTGGCATCAACCAACGAGTAGGCGTCTTGCATCGTGTTTGGCTCGTCTGGGGTATCCACGATTGAGTTAACAGACTCTCCAGAGTACTTGTAGCCGAGTTGCCAATGCGCCATGAGGTCACCGCGGACGGGATATTCGTAGCGAGCGCGAAGGTTAAATTGCGCTTCTGGTGTCAGGGGCAACATCGTTCCTTCATCCGCGACAATTACTGCAAACGCTGGGTTTACGTAAACCAGTTCTGTCTGATTGAAGGACGCTGCACCGAAAATAGATAGTCGCTCGCTTGCAAGCCAGACAAAGTCACCTTCTATACCCTTAATTTCAGCATCCCCACCGTTATCTACGATAGTCAGAATGGAGATATTCTGAGAGTCGAATTGCGACACTTGGATGCCTTTCCAGTCGATCATATAGGCAGCGCCATTAAACTGAACGCGGCCGTCTGCAAGAGTGGTTTTCCAGCCAAATTCAAGGTTTTCGAGAGTGTCGGACTCAAAAACGTATGGCAAGCAGTATCCAGGGAAGCCAGTACCGGCATTGCTGTCTACAGCCGCATCGGTTCCGCAGGATGTGCCATCATCGCGCACGTTATTTGCAGTGGCGTCATACTTACCTTTGGCCGCAGCTGCTCGATTAAATCCAGGCGGTCTATAGCCTTCCGACCAAGTCGCATAAAGTAGCGTATCCGTACCTTCTGGCGTCCACGAGGCGCTGAATCGATATATGGTGTCGCTTACATTTAAAGGTTGTAACGTATCAAAGTTGGTCTGGTAATCGCGACCGCCGGTCATTGTAGGTCGCACATCATTTGAACTGTCCGCATCGTCTACAAAGAGCGGCCGATTACCGTAGCGCCATGCCCCGTAACCGGTAAAACTATAGTCCAAATCGTAATAGCGAGCCGCCCCGGTAAGCGCTACATTGTCCGTTACTTGATAGGTGAGTTCAGCGAAGAAAGCGGTCTGCTCTTCGGTACGATGGTTATCGTTGCGAAATTGGGTATCCGGAATGACAACCCCGCGCGCGTTTGCCTCCGATTTATCAAAGGTGCTGCTGGAGTTGATATCGATTCCAGCAAAACCAGCATCAATAGGTGCCTGATAGTTGAAATCGCCGACGTGCCGAATTTCAAATTTTTCGTAAAACACTCCAGCTTGAAGGTTTAGCGGTCCTGCGAAGTTGGTAGCGACTCTTGCCTCGTGGGTCCAGCGCTCGTTCTCGTTTTCCATCCGGGCCGCATTCACTGGTGTACCACATTCGATTACCGCAGGGTCGCCGCCGATAGTTGGGTCGTAGGTATAGAATGTGCTGGTGTCACTGGATAGGCCGTTATAGTAACTGCCAACCAGATACTCGCATTGGTATCCAGATATGAACTTACCGATGTTGGTATAGCCGGTATAGTCGATGTTAGCAGTGACCTCGCGGTCTAGGAACGCGCCGGTATAGATTAGATCCAGGTCCCCGATACGGCCATTAACGGTCCAAGCGGTCTGGTTGAATTCATCATCTAAGGTGTCAGGCGCGTATCTATTTACTTCGAGATCGCCCACGGTTGGGTCGTAGTCAAAAACGCCCTCGGTTTCCAAGGACTGCGTTGAATGTTGAACTAGGAGGTCCCAACTGTCATTGATCACGTATTTCAGACCAAGGCGGGCACCCTGGTACATAGCGTCATTGAAGTCGTCTTCAAGTAATGCGCTGTTATCACCTGTTGCCTTAGTCACCGGCACAGTCATTCCACCTGCGCCGACAATCGTTCCATCGGCGAATTGAGTGCCTTCAGCAAACGTTACACTATCGCCTGGAAAAGTTGGGTTCACCGAGTTGTCGGCCGTGAAAGAGCCCTTAACGTTGTCAATGTACCCGCCTTGACTGTCACGGTATAACGCTACCCGGCCAGCGAGCTTGCCGTCGATCAGCGGGGCATTGATGACTAAGCCCATGTTATTGCTGGCTTCGCCATGAGCTGTACTCGATACGCCGCCGTTGAATCGCACGTCCATTTCATCAATCACCGGCTTGTTGGTGATTAGGCGCACGGTCCCAGCCATGGAACTGGCGCCATATAGAGTGCCTTGAGGACCGGGCAATACCTCAATACGCTCAAGATCCGCAACGTAGACGTCGAGATTACGGCCGCCAGCTGTGACCGGCTGCTCGTCGAGATAAAGAGCGACGTTCGGCGCTGAACCTTGAGACTCGGCAACCGTAATGTTGATCGCGTCAACTGCAGCGCCGCGTATATAGATCTCATTTTGGCCGGGGCCGCGGCCGCCAGCGTTCACGTTTGGCAGGTACTTTATATAGTCTACAAAGCTCTTAATGTTCTGTTCTTGAAGGGAATTTTCGCTCATCACCTGTATCGAAACAGGCGCGTCTTGGAGTGGGACTGCACGCTTGGTGGCGGTAACAATGACTTCTTCGATCTCTTGGGGTGCCGCGTAAGCCGACCCCGCTGCGAGTGAAGTGGCGATGGCGGCGTTTGCTGAAATTACAGCGGCGCTCAATTTTCCAAGACGAAACATAAAATACCCTCATAAATTGCAGGCAATCACCATACAGGCCTGAGTTGGAAACATCAAACAGGCATAATAAAGCGAATAGAAAACGTTATTTTATGGTGTACTAATCTTCGCCAGAGCAAAAAGTGCCGGCGCACAGGCCATTTTATGAACGGCTGGTGCGTTCTTAGGTTTCGTTATGGAAGTAGGCTTCAAAAAGCGGCTATAGGCCTGTTTTTTTTGCCTATTTAAGGTCTACTGATCTTAAGCTTCGGTAAAGGCTGTACATCATCATGAGCAGAATGATGGTAAACGGAAAAGCGGTGGCAAGAGCGAGCGCCTGTAATGAAGCCAGCCCCCCGCCTAACAGTAAGGATATGCCAACAAGACCGAGGGCGATGCACCAAAAAATGCGCTGGATAACGGGCGCATCAGTTTTTCCACCAGCAGTCATGGTGTCTATAACCAGCGAGCCGCTGTCCATGGAGGTAACGAAGAAAATCAGCACCAAGGTGATGCCAATAATAGACGTTAGGGTTGCCATCGGGAGTTCTTGCAAAAAGACAAAAAGCGTTAGCTCTGCTTTGAACTCTTTGACACTGTCGGCGACTGTCACGATGCCTTGATCAAAATACTGAACCATCGCGCTATGACCGAAGATGGTCATCCATATTAAGAAAATGAGCGAAGGGGCAAGAATGGTGACAACAATAAATTCGCGGATCGTTCGACCGCTAGAGATTCTGGCGATGAACATTCCAACGAAGGGTGAGAAAGCGATCCACCAAGCCCAATAGAAGGTGGTCCAACCGTGCATGTAGTAATCATCTTCACGCCCAACCCAGGAGCTCAGTTGCGGTAGATATTCGATGTAGCTCCAGGCGTAGATGGGTAATTGGCGCAAAATTTCGACTGTTGGGCCAACGAGTAGCACAAATAGCCCTAAGGACAGAGCAAGGCCCATATTGAACTCGCTCAAACGTCTAATTCCGCCGTCCAGACCGCGAATCAACGAGAGCAATGCGATAGCGGTAATTGCGGCTACGACGATTAGGTTGGTAAATGCCCCGGCAGGAATGTTGAATAGATATTGCAGTCCAGCCGAGGCCTGTTCGGCACCATAGCCAAGCGATGTTGCGAGTCCAAACATGGTCGCAAATACCGCGATAATGTCCACTATGTGGCCAGGCCAGCCCCAAGTGCGCTCACCGAAGATGGGGTAACAGGTGGATCGAATTAATAACGGCAAGCCACGGTTGTAGCAGAAAAAAGCGAGCGCTAAACCAACCAAAGCGTAGACGGCCCAAGGGTGAAATGCCCAGTGATAGACGGATGATGCCATGGCTAGGCGTTTCAGAGCATCGCCGGTCGCTACTTCATTTAGCGGTGGCGTAATGGCGTGATTCATCGGTTCTAGAACGCCGTAAAACATTATGCCGATACCGATTCCGGCCGCGAAAAGCATGCATACCCAGCTTAGGCGATTAAATGACGGCTGCGCCTGTTCGCCGCCAATGCGAATCCGACCCGCAGGTGATGCGGCGAGCACTACGCAAAACACCAGCACCAGATTCATGCTGGCCATGAAGAACCAGTCGAGGTTTTCGGTGAGCCAGTGGCGCATGGTGACAAAGATTGACGCTGCAACCTCTGGCAGAGCGAGGGTAAACGCGATAAACAGCACTATCGTGACGCTGCTGATTAGGAAGACTGGGTGGTGAAAATCTAAACCGAATGAGGTGCGGTTGTCGTCGCCGATGGCATGGCTATGGGAGTAAGGACTAACCGCGGGTAAAGGCTTGCTTTGAGACAAAGGAGCTCCGTTTTTCACTACACAGTTATGACGGTAACAGAAAAAACAACTTAAGGGAGGTTTGCAGCGTGCCGCTTGCAGCTGAGTTGTTAGACTGGCCTAGAAAATTGACGTCGACTATTGGTAGTCTGGCGGCGCACAGGGTAAAGAGGCGCAGGATGGCGCGACGAGAGACGAAGCAGAGCGCGATCAAGCTATGACTCCGCTGCAGCAAGCAGAGTTTGCTCACCGGTTGGGCCGCCCTCTCACCACTTCTGTGAACAAAGGCAAGTCACCTGAAGAATTGTTGCTGATTCAGGCGAATGAAAAATCCTAGGAGAACTACATGAGCGCAGTCGAGGATGATATTCAGTTTGCGCAACCGCAAGATGTGCCCGTCGGGTATATGCACCGGCTGCGGGACTACTACCTGGCCTTGGGGTACGACAACCCTTATCGCTGGGCACAGTACGCTCAGGTGCCGTTCTGCCCGCTAAAAAAATCGCTTTTTGAAAGTCGGGTAGGGCTTGTGACAACCGCGGCCCCGTTTAAACCTGACGCTGGGGAGCAGGGTCCCGGAGCTCCCTACAATGCGGCTGCTAAGTTTTATCAGGTTTACAGTCGCCCGAGTGATGAGGATCAATTTTTAGGTATTTCTCATCTGGGTTATGACCGCGCTTATTCCTCAGCTGAGGACATTAATGCGTTCTTTCCGCTCGCGGCACTGCGCCAAGCGGCGGTTCAGGGAAGAATTCGCGATGTTGCACCTCGTTATTACGGTGCGCCTACGAATCGAAGCCAAGTTACGACGATTCAACAGGACTGCGATGATGTGTTGCGGATGATGCGGGAAGATGAGGTTGATTTGGCTATTTTGGTGCCAAGCTGACCCGTTTGCCATCAGACCGTGAGTCTGATTGCGAGGCATCTTGAAGCCAATGCTATCCCCACGGTTATTTTGGGGTCGGCAAAAGATATTGTGGAACACTGTGGAGTCCCGAGATTTGTGTTCAGTGACTTCCCGCTCGGAAATTCTGCTGGTAAACCCCACGACCCAGACTCGCAAACTGCTACGCTTGAGTTGGCTTTGCAGGTTTTGGAGTCAGCGCCGGTTGCAAGGACCACAGTGCAATCACCGCAGCGATGGTCCGATTCATTGGCCTGGAAGGTCGAATTTCAGAATGTTGAGCATATGTCTGCGCAAGACCTCGCTCGTCGTCGGGCCGAGTTCGATAAGATCAAGCAAGTTGGGCAAAAAGTCAGGGACCATACTGAGGCGGCACGTTCAGAAGCTTTGTAAGTCGCGAGCTATGTCTATGCCGGTCTGGAATAAAGCCGGGACTCTGGTGGGCGGCGGTTGCTGGCGCGTTGTTGCGAAAATGTGTGTTGGACAAGAGCTGCAGATCGGTCGAGTTTTCTTAGGAGGGGGATGAGTAATGAGTTTGACAGCTTGGTCGTGGACCTTTCTGGTCGGTTATGTGGGTTTAATGGTCGGGATTGGGGTCTACGCTAAGCAGCGAATCCAGCATGCTGATGACTTCGCTACCGCCCGAGGGGCCTACGGCCCGGTATTTTTGGCGCTCGCTTTTGCCGCATCTACAGCCAGCGGCGCGACTTTTCTGGGAAGTCCGGCGATGTCCTATGAATGGGGTTTGAGCACCGTTTGGCTGCATTTCCTCTATCCCATAGGTGTCTACGTAGGCATTTTGATCTCCATGCGGCTGGTTGCGACCTCGGGCAATCGATTCGGCAACCGCTCGATTCCAGAGTATCTGGGTGATCGATATCAATCCGATGCAATGCGATTAATGGTGTCACTGCTGTCGCTCGTGCTGTTTTTCTACTTAGCTGGCCAGTTGGTATCCGGTGTGGTGATGTTTGAGATCATGCTTGGTCTGGATTCGTCTTGGGCCTTAGTTATTACCGCATTGGTTCTGCTTGTATACGTAGTTTTGGGCGGCGCCCATGCGGACATTCTTACCGATGGCGTGCAGGGCGCGATGATGCTGGCATTAGCGCTACTTGTGATCTGTTTAGTTGCGCTCGGTTGGGGGGTAGATGGAGGCTTTGCCGGTATTGTGGCGGACCTTGAGCAGCAAGACCCGGTCTTGACTGCGCCAATTAACCCGAATACTTCGTTATTCCATTCATGGTGGTCGATTTTTGTTATTGCTTTTGCCCATCTGCCCTTGGGGTTGCTGCCCCACCTTGGGAACAAACTATGGGCATTGGACACCAGCAAAAGTCGCTTTCAATTTGTCAAGCTGGCAGCGCTGTTCGGGCTCACGCTTGGGATGTTGGGCTTGGGTGGCTTGCTGGCGCGGGTTTACTTTGGTGATGCGCTGTACGCTGACGGTGCAAACCCCAATCAGGCCCTGCCGCTGTTGTTCATTGAACTTTTTCCAACTTGGCTTGCGGCATTAATTGGGGTTGGGGTGCTATCTGCGGTCATGAGTACCGCTGATGGCCTCGTGGTGTCCTCTTCGCAGATCATTGCGAATGATCTGTATCGACGTACGTTAGCCCCGAAAATGCATCCAAACCTGTCACAACACGAGCTAGACAGTCGTGTTTTAGCCATCAGTCGCTGGTCGACTGTTGGGGTATTGCTGATTTGTGCTGCGATGGCTTGGTCGTTGATGGACGTTAATGTATCCCTTGTTGTGTGGATAGGCGTTGGTGGCATGATGGCAGCCTTTGCGGGACCCTTGGTATTGGGTGCTTTGTGGCGTGGTGTGACCCTCAAAGGGGCCTATGCTGGCCTCCTAAGTGGCTTTATCGTTTTTATTATAATCCACTCGCAAGTGCTTGAGCCTGAATGGTTTTCTGGGATGGGCCTTGGCGGGGTAGTTGCATGGCTTCGCGGTGAGGGTCCTAATCCGTATTCCTGTGCCGTGATGGGCGAAATCGTTTCGGTTCTCGTTACCTTTGTTGTTTCCAAGCTCACCCAACCCCTGCCTGAGGCGCACGTGCAGGCGTTATTTCCCGATACTCCAGAAGATGCTGGGGGCCTGTCTTAGGCAGGTTAGCGTTATGGCGAAGCTAGATCATTTGATGTACGCGGTGCCCGATTTAGAGCTGGGTATGCAAAAAATCTTCGAACTGACGGGCGTTGCCCCGGTTATGGGTGGTTCGCATCCGGGTATGGGCACCCGTAACGCCCTGTTGTGTCTCGGCGAAGATCAATATCTGGAAATTATCGCCCCTGATCCGCAGCAAGATTTGGCGAGAACTACTGGCGATATTTTGGCGCGAAATCCGAATTCAGGCATTCGTGCCTGGGCCATTGCAACAAAGGATTTATCCGGCGTTCGGCACGCCGCTGAAACTCTGCAGATCGCCAGTCGAGACATCATCGACATGGCCCGCACGACCCCTGAGGGGGTCGAGTTGGCGTGGCAGCTATTGTTTCTCGACGATGCCCGTTGGCCGTTTTTTATTGACTGGAAGAAGTCTCCGCATCCATCAGTCAATGCTCCGCAGGGCTGCACATTAGCTGGTTTTTTGATCACAACGCCTGATCCTGTTGGTTATCGTGCCCTGATGGCGCAGCTGGATGTCGGGGTTCAAGTGAGTTCAGGGAATGTCGGCTTTGAGGCGACGCTGGAAACCCCCAAAGGATTAGTTCGTTTGCCCTCATGGATTTAGCATAAAATATAAATAAAAACAGTATTATAAAAATTTAATGTATAAACGACTTTAGGGTTTAGTGTGGTTTTCGAAATAATCATTGATGCCAGTGCAATGGCGTTTTGACGCTATCGAGCGCTGCTGTGGTACTCGTCGTTGGGTACCATGGCGGTGCCGCTGGCAACACGATTGGTCATGTTAAAGAACGCGGCGACGTTGATGATGTCCCATATGTCGCGATCGGTAAAACCAACATCGCGCAACGCTCGGCGGTCATGCTCCTCGACTGTATAACTGGCGCTCGTGAGCTGTGCCGTAAAATCGAGCATGGCGCGCTGACGTGGCTCAAGCTCTGCCGTGCGATAATTCATGACCAATTGCTCGCCTAGAATTGGCTTACCAGACAATTCTCGTACTGCAGCGCCGTGCGCGGTTAAGCAATAGAAGCAGCGGTTTATGGAGGACACCACAACCGCGATCATTTCTCGCTCGAGCTTGCTCAAACCGCTGTCAGCTAACATGAGTTCGTTATACAGCCCGGTGAAGGCGTTGAGTTTAGCAATATCGAAAGCGTGGGCCTGAAGCACATTAGGCACCATCCCGAGCTTTTCCTGACAGATTTTGAAGTATTTCTCGGTGCTCTCTGGCAGTGGGTCTAGAGTGGGCAGGTCGAGTGCGGTGGGAGTTTTCATAGCATTTCCTTTGGTCGATAGATGGAATTAGGCGTCATTGGTGGTGGCTAGTTCAATCAGCAATTCGCGGGTGTTGTGCCATTCGTCACGCTGCAGGCAATACTCTGAGGGTGCAAAGTCGGTCCCTCCGGCCTCGGCGAGTGCTGCAACTTGGTCAGCGACTTCAGCTCGGCTTCCCACCACGGCTACGTCTGCGGGTCCATTTGCACCCTCGCGTTCGAACATAGCCTTGTAGGAGGGCAATCGACCATACATGCTCAGGCCTTTGCCTATGGAATCGCGGACGTTTTGCACTTGCTCAGTGACGCATATGGGCAATGTTGCTACGACTCGCGGTGTTGGACGTTGGTGCGCCGCAGCCGCTTCATTGAGCTGCGGTACAATGTGCTCGCGAATTGTTTTAGGGCCAACCCAAGCCAAAGTGGTGCCGTCAGCCCATTGCCCAGTCACTGCTAACGCCTGTGGGCCTAGGGCCGCTACTAATACCGGAATTTGTTGCCGTGGTTTCTGAAACAGTTGACCCGTGCAGCTTATAGACTCGCCGGTAAACTCGACGCTGCCCTCCCGCAATAACGGCATTAACACATTCAGGTATTCGCGCAGATGGCGAATGGGTTTGTCGAAGCCAATACCCAATTGCGCCAACATTGGCGCGTGAGACAGACCGATACCGAGCGTAAGTCGTTCACCAATAGCATCGGCGACAGTGAGGCTCTGGCCCGCCAGCGTCAACGGGTGGCGCGGAAAAGTTGGCACAATAGCTGTGCCGAGTTCGATTGAAGTAACTGTTTGTCCGACCAAGGCGAGGGTAGTGAGTGCATCGAGCCCACCTGTTGGGTGCTCGGCAAGCCAATAATGGGCGAATCCCTGATTCTCAGCAGCAGCAGCATGATCGGTGATCGCCTGCACCGATGCTTTTTGCACCATGCCGGAACCATTAATGCCTATCTTCATAACGTATTGCTCTGTGTGAAAGGACTCTCGTGTGCTAGAAATTGGTTGAAACGAGCCGCACTCAGCTCCTGCGCTGGGCTGCCTTATGCTTGCGCTGATGTGCTGTGTGCATTATTGCAATAGCTCGCAATGTTCGATCAATCATCCCATTGCCTGATGCTTTGCACGGCTTGAATGATCATCACCTTGCATGGACTGCATTGTTAGCTCGCTGTCCATACAGGTTGCAATTTGCTTGAGATCAAAAAAGCGCAAGCTAACCCCATTCATAGTCACCACCCACAAGGACAGTATCGCTGTCCTTCGCGGCCGTGTCACGCCGGGGTACAGGGACAGAGATACCAGCAGTTCGGTTTCTACCCATGCGATTTGGCATCTCTCTGTGACCCGATTGGCGTAAAATGCGCCGTTCAGGACTACCCCAGCCCCGCTATGAAATAAATCGAGCCGCAATTCATTTCATGGGGATAGAATACGATAGCTGAAAACAAGGAGTGACTTGACCCACTGCTCATTGCGTTCATCCCAAGACTGACTCAACCTTCACGGAGTAGGTGTTACTGCGGATCAATATGGCCATCTTGATCGCAGTTTATGCAGCGTACGTCTTCCACTTCCTCATTGTTCGCCAGCGCAGCAACCCAGTCGCGGATGCTGGTGCCGTCAGCGGCAAATGTATAAAACTCAGGTCGCGCAAGTACGGTATGGGATTCGCCACCAGCAATAAAACTACGAAAATTGTCTGCCTGGGCGCGAATATCCGCATGATTGGCGGTCAATGCATCCAACAAATCGACGTCCTGCTGGCCGGATAAGGCAAGGAAACTTTTTTGGACACTGTCTTGAGCGGCGTCGTATTCTGCAAACTGGATGTTCGGATGGCGCTGCGCCGCGGCAATGTACAGAGATTCGTAATTCATGGTGCTACTGTCCAGCGCATCGAACCCCGCCTCCTCGGTGATAAAGCGAAAGGTGCCCCAGGCTTCATGGGGGCGAGCATCGCTATTGGTCTGGCGGTAGCCTCCTGCACCATCGCCGAGTTGTGTGACGATTGCGTCAGCGTAGTGGTCGGCGATTAGCGAAGCATAAAACGGCGAGGGAATCGCACCCGCGGAGGAGCCGGTAACGAAAATCTCCTCGGGTTCGGTGGCATTTGCATATGTCCAATCTAGGACGGTTTGCATATTAGCGCGCCCGCGGTGATAGATGGTTAGAGGCGGCTGGTCGGGTTCAAGGCCCGGATATTCAGTATCACTGGCACCGATATGCACGTCGCCGCTGCAGTACGGCGCGAAGACCACGGTGTGGTCCTTAAACGGATTGCTTGGATTGTCCAGATTGAATATACCAGTTTGGTAACCGCGCAATTGCGCCAGATTGATATTGTAGGTCGGCTTCATGGCTGGGTCGCAGTTGCCGCGAAACCAACAGGCACCGCCGCCTTGCAGGTAAACCAGTAGCTTCTTCGAATCACCTTGGCGGGTTAAGAATTTATAGGGGCTGCCGTCAGAACAGATGGATTCACCGCCCGGTAGGATTTCCTGCCAGGGCCTCGCGTCCTCGACAGCCCGTGTCTGTTCGGTTGACGCAGCAGTTACTTCCGCGGTGTTGGCCGTAGGTTGGCTACTGCAACCAGAGTAAGTAAATAACGCGGCCGCCAGAGCCAATAAAGTTGCCCATGTTCGCATAACGCTCTCCCTAAAATTTGCTACTTACTGACATTATCAGTCCCCATCGGCCCTCCGCCAGTGCGCTGTGGCGCTTATACGGCGGTTAGAGCTGGCATAGCGCAACACACAATTGCCGAGGCGAAATTTATGCATGGAAATTGGACGAAGCGATAGAGCTACCTGCGATAAGCGGAGGTATTTTGTCCACCGAGTGGTGATAATGGCGCAGATATAGCCGGGTGGTTAGTTTTGACATCATGGGGCAGTAATCACATGCTCTTTATCGGCTTACTGGAGGTGGGGTATGCGTCTTAATGACGATGAAATTCGTGTTATCCGCAATGAGTGTGAACGATTGTCCGTTGCTTATGCTGTTTACCTAGACATGCGTAAATATGCGAAGTTCGCGGCGTTATTTGGTGAAACTGGCGTTCTCGCGGTGGGCGGACAGCTGCAAGGCCAAGAGGCGATTGCCGCCGCAATGGCGCAACGCTCGGACAAGTTGCGTTCACGGCATGTCCTGACTAACACGCTGATAGACGTTCAAGATACCGAGCATGCTACGGGCGTCACCTACCTGACGCTTTATCGCTACGTTGGTGACGCGAGTCTAAACCCCGCACCCATTAATTCATTTACCCCAGCAGCGGTTGGCCACTACACCGATGCCTTTGAACTGACGCAAGATGGGTGGCGCTTTGCTAAGCGTGAGTTGTCATTTGCTTTTCAGAATATGGAGTACTTTATGCGTCCGACAGACCAGCAGTAATGGAGGTTTAAGGTGGCTCAGCGTTTGCAAGACCGTGTGGTCGTGGTAACCGGAGGTGGCAGCGGTATTGGTCGTGGGGCGTGTTTACGCGCGGCTCAAGAGGGCGCTCGTATCGTTGTTGCTGATATTCGTAGTGAGCTTGCTGAGAGTGTTGCGCAAGAAATCAACTCCGGCGGTGGCGCGGCGGTGGCTGTTGCCTGCGATGTGGCTGTGGAAGATCAGGTGCAAGGGCTGGTGCAAACCACCATAGATGAATTCGGCAGTCTCTGGGGCATGGTTGCTAATGCCGGCACTGCTGGCAGCGGTTGGATTCATGAAACTACTATGGCGGACTGGCAGTTCGTTTTAGGCGTTAATCTGACCGGCCCCTTTCTCTGTGCAAAATATAGCTTACCGCACATGATGGACAAGGGTGGCTCGTTCGTTGTGACATCGTCAATTGCGGGTTCGGTGGTGGGGGCTGGCGGTGCGGCAGCATCCTATACTGTGTCGAAGCACGGTGTGCTGGGCGTAGTGAAGCAGATCGCAGTGGATTATGGTCAGTTCGGAGTTCGTGCCAACGCGATCCAACCGGCTGCGGTTCAGGGCACTCGGTTAGCCGTACATGCCGCGGAGGATCAGGCTAAGGCTACAACCCCTCGAGCTGCTCTGCCACGCCCGAAAGCGTGGTTGCCGAATCATCGGGCAGGTAAATCTCAAGAGGAATATGGCGCCACAATTGCTTTTTTGTTGTCGGATGATGCGGGTTATATAACCGGTGCCAGCGTACCCGTAGACGGCGGCTACCTCGCGACATAGAGATGGCATTCGGTAAGGAGACATCATGCTGACGCTATATAACGCCCGTTCGATCATCACTATGAACGAGTCGTTGCCGCGCGCCTCTGCGGTATTGGTCCGCGATGGCATGATTATTGAGGTTGGCGAGCCTGAACGGATGGAACCATGGCTCCGGCACGAAGAGTATGTGGTGGATGATAGGTTTGCGGAGCAAGTGATCTGCCCAGGATTTATTGATCCGCATTTACATCCAAGTATGGCTGCCGTGCTCCTGCCAATGGAATTTATCACCGCCATGCGTTGGAAGTTGCCTTGGGGTGAAGTGCAGCCGGTCACAGATTCTGATGGTTTTGACGAACGTATGGCTGCGCTCAGCGATATGAAGGGTGTAGGGGAGCCGCTGTTTATTTGGGGCTATCACCAGCTTTGGCATGGGCCGATGAGTCGCGCGCGCATCGAAACGGTAACCGGCGACAAGCCCACGGTAGTCTGGCATCGCTCCTTCCATGAGGTTTACATGAATGCTGCAGCCATGGACATGATTGGAGTGGTCGCGGCTGAGATTAAGCCCGGGATGCAGATTGATATTGAGCGTGGTTGGTTTTTTGAAGGTGGACTGGGTTACGCCATCAGTCGATTGAATCCTTGGATTCTGGCACCAGAGCAATACGCTGCGGGTTTGCAGCGGCTGAAACAGGTGGTGCACTCTGGCGGGCATACGACGATCGGTGATTTAGCTACCGGCATGTTTAATTTAACCGCCGAAGCCGAGGCCCTTAGCCAGCATTTAGAAGGCGACGATGTCCCATTTCGAACTCGCTTAGTAGCGCATGGCACAGTTTTGACCAAGGGCGGTGTGCCGCCCCAACAAGGGCCTGAACTGGCGGAGGCGCTGCTGCAGCGCAATAGCCATCGTCTGCATTTTGGTCGGCATATCAAGCTGTTTAGCGATGGCGCATTTTTCAGCCAACTCGCTCAGTTGCAAGCACCTGGGTACATCGATGGCCACCATGGTGAGTGGTTGAGCACTCCTGAGGTACTTGAACAACATATAAGGTCTTATTGGTATGCAGGCTATCAGATCCATGTGCATGTCACTGGCGATCTGGGGCTGCAACTTACTCTGGATATCCTGCAAAAAATGCAGGAAGAAAAGCCGCGCTTTAATCATGGGTTTACTCTTGAACACTTCGGTTTTAGTACGCCAGAGCAGATTCGTCAGATAAAAGCGTTGGGTGCTCA
>ERZ802827.1023-NODE-1023-length-14436-cov-18.6187_pt1 | contig 14436 bp, 14 predicted proteins | sample MGYA00345652_ERZ802827 | MGnify/ENA primary metagenome ERZ802827 (study PRJEB30503, sample SAMEA104212372) | marine metagenome | biome: Westerlies Biome; feature: [SRF] surface water layer (ENVO:00010504) within the epipelagic zone...; material: water... | reverse complement strand
GTGGTGGGATCGACCCGCGTACCGGAATGGTTTGTGATTTGTCGGCCCTGCAACGGCTGGTCGACGATTTGGTTGTTGAGCCGTTTGATCACACGTTTTTGAATAAAGACGTGCCGTTTTTTGCTGAGTGTGTTCCCACCGCAGAAAACATCGCGCTGCACATTGCCGATCGCCTCTCAACCCCGATCAAGGCGATCGGAGCCCATCTGCACAAGGTGCGTCTGCAAGAGAGCCCCAACAACGCTGCAGAGGTGTATGCCGAAGTACCGCAGCTCGAGATGCTTCCTGCTGTGATGGATGCCGTTGCAGCCATCTGATCGTCCGGAGGTTCGCTTGGTCTTGGCCATCAGTCTTGATGGCCGATTGGCTCCCGCCGAAGGAGGGCCAGCGCATCTCGGGGGTGAGGGTGATCGAGTGGCTCTCGACCAAGCCTTGGCTTGGGCCGATGCTTGTTTGATCGGTGCCGGCACCCTGAGGGCGCATCAGTGCACCTGTTTAATTCGAGATCGCTCTCTGGTGAACAAACGGCTGGCTGCCGGACGCCCGGCTCACCCAGCCGCGGTGATTGTGAGTCGCTCGCCTGATTTTTCACGGTCTTGGCGGTTCTTTCAGCAGCCGCTCCGCCGATGGTTGATTGCTCCTGCACCCATGGAGCATGGTGGCTTCGACCGTTGGATTCCGCTTGCCGACTCCTGGCCCCAGCAACTCGCCGATCTTGGAGCCGCTGGACTTCAGCGGCTGGTGCTCCTCGGTGGTGCCCAGCTAGCGGCGGATCTGTTGGCGGCCGACTGCGTGGATGGTTTGCGGCTCACTTTTGTGCCACGGGTGCTGGGTGGGGCCAATACCTGGCTGCCAACGGCGTTTTCAGCGCTGCCAGAAGCACTTACTGCGCCGAATGCCTGGCGTGATGAGGGGGCTGAACCATTAGGTGAGGGGGAATGGCTGCTTCGTTATCGGAGGCTGCGATCGGGCGCTGGATCAGCTCAGCCCTGAATCCCCCAGCTGGGGGAGGACCCCGCCAAATTCATTCCCTAGGCTGAATAAAATAGTTAGATCCATGGCGAAGAACCGAAAAAAGCTGCTCGGAACCGAGGGAGTCGATGAACTGACGGGCACCCGCAGCAACAAGCGTGTCTATGGCTTTGGTGGTGACGATTTAATCAGCACCGAAGAGGGGCGCTATCGCGTTTTCGGTGGTGAAGGCAACGACACCTTCGAGACCCTCAACGGCGGTAAGGGCTACATGAAGATCATGGATTTTGAAGCAGGCGACATTATCGGTTTTTGCGGCTGCGCATCCACTCGGATTGAGCAGCGAGGTAAGAACGCCTGGATTGTCAAAGGTGATGACGTGAAAGCCGTGGTGAAGGGCGTTAGTGCAAGCGATTTGAACATCGACTTCGACGAACGTGTAATCACCATGAGTGCAGATCCGCTGGCCTAACCGGCTGTTGCAAGTCTCTGGTTAAGGTCTGGCGAGTTGGCCTGCGGCAGATCTTCGATGTCGTCACTTACAGCTCGCTGGCACCGCTCCATCGATGAGATTTCAGAGTGTCAGTGGAGAGCGCTGGTGGGAGATACAGCCATTCCGTTCTACCGATGGAACTGGTTGGAAGCTCTGGAGAGTTCGGGCAGCACGGTTCCCGATCAAGGTTGGCAACCGCTGCATTTAGCCCTGTGGCGCGACGAGGTGCCGATTGCAGTGGCGCCGTTATTCGTGAAGGGCCATAGCTACGGCGAATTTGTTTTTGATCAAGCCTTCGCGCGATTGGCGGCAGATCTGGGTTTGCGCTATTACCCAAAGCTCTTAGGGATGAGCCCGGTGAGCCCGGTTACGGGCTATAGATTTCATGTACTCCCGGAAGAAGATGAAGCGCAGCTCACGGTTTTGTTGCTACAAACGATCGATGAATTTTGTCAGAAAAATGGAATACTAAGTTGTAATTTTCTGTATGTAGATCCGTCTTGGCGCCCTCTCGCTGAGGCGGCAGGTTGCGCAGCTTGGCTGAATCAACAAAGTCTGTGGAGCCGGGGCAATGATCAAACCTTTGAGGATTATCTTCAGGGTTTTAATGCGAATCAGCGCCGCAATATCAAGCGAGAGCGTAAGGCTGTTGCGAAAGCCGGAATCACGGTGACGCCCCTCACAGGCGATCAGCTTGATGGTGATCTCCTGCAGACCATGTATCAGTTTTATGAGCAGCATTGTTCCCAGTGGGGACCATGGGGCAGTAAGTATCTGGAACAGGGATTCTTTGCTTCATTAGCCGATCAATATCGCGAAAATGTGGTGTTGTTTTCGGCTCATCGAGGCGATCCTCGCGACCCGGTTGCGATGTCGCTTTGCGTGCGCGATGCCACCTGCCTATGGGGCCGCTACTGGGGAACGCACGAACAAATTGACTGTTTGCATTTCGAGGTTTGTTATTACGCTCCAATTCAGTGGGCCCTTCAGCAGGGAATCGATTCCTTTGATCCCGGTGCAGGGGGTAGCCACAAGCGGCGCCGTGGATTTGTGGCTCAGCCGCACGCCAGTTTGCACCGTTGGTATGAACCGCAGATGGATGGGTTGATCCGGGCCTGGTTGCCCAAGGTGAATGGCCTGATGCTGGAAGAGATTGATGCGATCAATGCCGAGCTGCCCTTCAAGGCAGAGTCCCCCAGCTTGGCTTTGTAAATTCAACGGATGGTGAACACCCCAGAAGCCCCAGCCTTCGCCGAACGCCTGCAGGCGTTGGATGAGCGCTTATCGCAGCGCTTTATTGCCCTGGATCCCAAGGGCTATTTCCTGATCAAGGTGGATCACGCCGCAGCGGAGCTGGTGCTGGAGCATTACGGCAACACCATTGATGAGAATGGGCTGGCGCGTGATGACGAAACCGGCGAAGTGCTGAGTTGCAAGGGTGGTAATGGACCAAGGCAACCGTCCGCTGTTTATCGAGGGTTCACCGCGAAACAGGTTGGGATCCAGCTCACTGAAGGGGAAGGCTCTCACCCGCTGAGTTGTTTGGATCATGCGTTGTATCTGGGGCGGGAACTTCAGAAGGCTGAGGTTTGCCTCAAGGCCGGAACGTCATACGTTCAAGATTGAATGAAGCCTGATCAACAACCTCTGTGTGCCTTTGGAGGTTTGGTTGTTTGTGTGGATGTGATCCCTCGTGTTCACGAATCTCCTTCTCAGAGATTGCGCCCTAGTTCATGAGGTGTTCGTTATGGGAGGTTCGCGGCCCTCTGAGATGCAAACGTCGCAATTTCACAAACCCTCTCGCACCTAGCCCGCTTGCTGCCGAATCTCTGATCTAATAGTGGGGACTTCCTTATTGGCGCATGGGCATTGGTATCTACCTCGGACTCGTCGGCACTGGTCTCGTTGTTGCCTTCGTGCTCACCAAGCTTCTCAAGGGAATCAAGCTGATCTGATCGGCTCCAGTGTTGATTTGCCGCGGGTCAGGATCCAACGAATCGCCACCACAAGGCTGATTCCTCCGCATAGGGCAAAGGCCGTTGAAAGATTGCTGGCCACCACCACTCCTGCCACCAAGAGGCCACTAAGCCCACCTCCGCCGAGAAAAGCGATCTGGCTGAGTCCCGCCATGCGCCCTCGCATCACTGGATCAGAGCCGATTTGAGTGATCAGGTTGCAGCTGCTCAAGAGGCCTGCGGTGCCGGCACCGATCAGGAAGGCCATCGCCAAGCTGAACCCCACCCCAGGACTTCGAGACATGCCCAATTGGGCAATGGCTGTAATCACCCCAAAGCCTCCGAGGGTGAGGAAGGGGCGATGGCTGAATTGGGCGCTGTTGCGCTGCAGCACCAGCCCTCCGGCAATACTTCCTGCCGCAAGCACGCTCGTGAACAGGCCAAGGTCTGTGGGTTTTCCTCCCAGCACGTCAAACGCAATCAGCGGTGCCAGTCCGGGATGGAAAAATCCCACCAAACACAGCACAGCGGTGAGGGTGAGCACCCCTTGCAAGGTGGAACCGCACTCGCGCCAAGCGCTCGTTAATCCGGCATTCTTTCCATTGCTACTGCGGATCTCCCTTGTGCTGTCTGGCCGTAGAAAAAACATCACGCTGGCGATCGGCAGCAGATAACTGGCGGCATCGATGCCTAAGGCCCATGTGGGTCCCGTTGCCGCCAGCAGCCAGCCGCCGATCGGTGGCCCCACGAGTTTCCCAACGTTGAACACCACGGAAAAGCTTGTGAGGTAGCTCCCCAATTGCTTGGGCCCCACCAGGATTGAACAGTATTTGTTGCGCGCTGTGAGTTCATAGGCCCCTGCGATCCCCACAAGCAGCGTGCTGCTGAGCAGCAAGATCACCTGAGCCATCCCGTCAAACAGGGGAATGGCCAAGGCTCCTAATCCAGCAGCGGCCAAGAGGGCCCACTGCGATTGCACAAGCACCCGTTCACAGCCAACACGATCGGTGCGGACCCCCGCTGGGCCACTAATCAACAGCGTTGGCAGCGATAGTGCCGCAAAATTCAGGGCGAGCAGAAATGGATCGGCACTGCCATCCATCAGGATCCAGCCTTTGGCCGTGATCCCTGCAAACGATCCCGCTGTACTCACGCCAGAAGCGACTAAAAACAGCCGGCGTTGCTGCTCGGGCTGCAGTTGAAGAACGGTCAATCCCGCACTCTGGCTTCCGCCACCATGGCGCGTGCACCAACGATGTGTCCCGTCAGGTCGTAGATATCGGCGCCGGTAATTTTCACCGGAACAAAACTGCCTGGTGCGGCCTGTAGTCCGTCATCGCCAGGTTGAACATGCACTTCACCATCCACCTCTGGAGCAAAGCGGGCGCAGCGGCCGATCATCTCGCCCGTTTGTGGGTTGTGCTGTTCGATCAACACATCAACCGTTTTGCCCACCCAGAGTTGATTGCGTTCTGCTGCGATGGGTTGCTGCAAGGCCATCAGGGCATCTTTTCGGGCTTGAGCCACATCAGGGTCCACGCGATTCGGTAGATCAGCGGCAGCAGTTCCGTCTTCCGGCGAAAACGTGAAGATCCCCACATGATCAAAGCGTTGCGTTTCTAAGAAGTGCGCCAAGTGTTGGAAGTGCTCTTCCGTTTCGCCTGGAAATCCCACGATCAAGGTGGTTCTTAAAACGGCATCCGGCAGTTGCTCTCGGATCTGATCGAGCAGCCGTTCATTCACATCCGCTTGCCAGGGGCGGTTCATCGCCCGAAGCACATCAGGGTGGCTGTGTTGCAGAGGTAAATCCAGATAAGGAACCACGTTGGGCACGTCGCGGTATGCGGCCACAACCGCAGGTGTTAGCCCTGTTGGGTAGGCGTAGTGCACGCGAATCCAGGGAATCTCCACTTCGCCAAGGGCCCGCAATAGCTCTGCCAACTTGGGTTTGCCGTAAAGATCTAGTCCGTAGTTGGTTGTGATTTGGCTAATCAGAATCAGTTCTTGAACTCCTTGCTCCGCCAGTTGGTGGGCTTCGGCCACGATCGATTCGATCGGTCGGCTGCGCTGGTCACCTCTTAGTTTTGGAATGATGCAAAAAGCGCAGCGGTAATCGCAGCCTTCAGCCACTTTGAGAAAGGCCACCGCTTGATCGGTGGTGCGTTGGCGTGGCAGATGTTCATCGCCCACAAAGCTCGGAACGGCGCTGACGCGGTTCACCCGTTCGCCCGCTTCCACCCGCTGCAGCACATCCACGATGTGCTGATAATCGCCCGTGCCAACGATCGCTTTCGCTTCTGGAATCGATTCCAGCAACTCCTCCTGAAAGTGCTGCGCCAAGCAGCCCGCGATGATCAACTCTTTCCCCTGTTCCGCCAGCCCAACAAGGGTGCGAACCGATTCCTCCCTGGCGTCTTGAATGAAACTGCAGGTGTTCACCACCACAACAGAAGCATCCTCTTCATTGGTGCTGACGCCATAGCCCGCCTCAGCGAGGAGTCCCACCATGTGTTCTGTGTCAACACGGTTCTTTTCGCAGCCCAAGTGAGCAAAGGCGACCGTAGGTTTCGCCAATGGCTTAGCCATGGGTTGAGTCGTCGTGCTCGTCATCTCTGCGCCGTCAAGCCTCCCATCAGCCTAGGGAGAGGACGAATGGGTCTTGAGCTGACAGAATTTGCTCACTTGTAGGTGATGGATGGGCAGCACCCGTCTCGTTAGTCGTCGTCGTCAAGACCCTGGAGCCAAGTGGGCGCGCATTGCGATGGCAGTGCTGGCCACGATCGGCGTCATTGATACGGGGTCGATCACGCTGAAGCGCTGGGGCTTCCTTGGCGATCTCACCTGCCCGATGGGTGCCGACGGGTGCGACAAGGTGCTCAACAGTGCTTGGGGTTCGCTGGCCGATGGCATTCCGCTGTCGTTGGTGGGTCTGATCGCTTACAGCGCGGTGCTGTTGATGGCCTTGGTGCCCTTGTTGCCAGGGCTGCAGGAAAACAAGTCGGAGTTGTCGCGTCGCACCTGGTGGGGACTCTTCTTCGTCTCCACCGGAATGGCGGTGTTCAGCGGCGTTTTGTTGGGCCTGATGGTCTTCAAAATTCAGGCGTTTTGCTTTTTCTGTGTTCTCTCCGCAGCGTTGTCCCTCATCCTCCTGGTGCTGTCGGTGATTGGCGGCGGTTGGGACGACCCAGCCACCTTGATCTTCCGGGGTGTGCTTTTGGCCCTTGCCGTGTTGTTAGGCGGACTGATCTGGGCGTCGGTGGTCGATCCAGACCGGCCTGAATCTGCCCAAACCGGGGCCGGCGTCCCCCCAGTGGTGATCCAGGAAAGCTCACCTGCGTCAGTCGCATTGGCAGACCATCTCACCGCTGGCGGTGCCGTGATGTACTCGGCCTATTGGTGCCCCCACTGCCATGACCAGAAAGAGATGTTCGGGAAGGAGGCGACCCAGAAGTTGCAGGTTGTGGAATGCGCCGCCGATGGCCAGAACAACCAAGCTGATCTTTGCCGTAGCAAGGGTTTGGAGGGCTTCCCAAGCTGGGAAATCAATGGAGAGATTGATTCTGGGGTGAAATCGCTCGATACCCTCGCCGACCTCAGTGCTTACAAGGGAGATCGCGAGTTCTGAATTAGCGCCGTACAGCCCGGGTTCGGATCCCGTGCTGGAGGCATTGGCGAGAGTGGCACTGCCATTGAGGCAGGGCCACTGGCGCATCAATCCGAAAATGCCCCCCTCGGCTCTCGCGTCGGAACAGCCCTGCTTCCAACATCAGCCGGCTGGTGAGCAAGCGGTGATGAAGGTCCAGCAGCAGATTGAGATTCCTGCGGCTGCTGTCTCCCAATTCCAGGGTCTCTGCATGATCCAGATCCTTCACCAGCTGCAAAAGCGGTTGCTGTTCTAACCAGCTCTCTTCTGCCTGAACTTGTTGAAGTGCCTGGCGTAATCCCTGCACAACGCGATCCACACCAGCGGTTTGCCAGCACAATTGCCGCAGTTGTTCAATCCTTGTCATCAGCCCGGTGCTGCTTTCGCCACTGCTGCTTCCGCCACTGCTGAGATCCAGATCACAGCGGCTGGGTTCGGATCGTTTCACCTGCGTTTGTTGCGGTCCGAGCTCGATCGATTTCAGTTGGTGAGCAAACACCAAACACTCCATCAGGGAATTGCTGGCGAGGCGATTGGCCCCATGCAGTCCTGTGCACGCCACTTCGCCAACCGCAAAGAGCCCTGGCAGATTGGTCGCTGCTTGCAAATTGGTGGCAATACCCCCCATCCAGTAGTGGGCGGCTGGCGCCACGGGGATGGGGTGTTCCAGAGGGTTCAGCCCAAATTCACTGCATCGGTCCAGGATTGTTGGGAAGCGCGCTTCGGCCTGTTCCCGGGGAATCGCACTGAAGTCAAGCCAGATTTGTCCTACCCCCTGCCGTTGCATCGATTGCACCAGGGCGCGACTCACTTGGTCGCGGGGTGCAAGATCTCCCTGCGCTAAGTGCGCCACCGGGCTGCAACCGAGGTCATCCACGAGAACACCACCCTCCCCGCGGACCGCTTCCGAGATCAGGAAACAAGGGGCGTCGTCGAGACGTAGGGCGGTGGGATGAAATTGAACGAATTCGAGGTCTTCGACGGCTGCTCCGGCTTGCCAGGCCAAGGCAATTCCTTCACCACATGCCTGGGCTGGGTTGGTGGTGTTGGCGAAGAGATGTCCGCCGCCTCCACTGGCTAGCACCACCGCCCGCGCTTGCACGGTGTAGAGCAGCCGCCCATCGAGCACTTGGACGCCACTGCAGCATCCGTTTTCGACAGTCAGCTTGGTGACCCGCACACCACGACGATGCAGCAAGCCGTCCCGTTCTTCGACGCGTTCCCGCAGTACATCCACCAGAGCGCGTCCGGTTTGGTCTTGCACGTGTAAGACCCGTTTATGGCTGTGGGCCGCCTCCAGTGTTGTGGCGAGGTTGGGCCCATCTCGGTCAAAGGCCATCCCCAGTCGCTGCAACCGCTCAACGCAATGGGGAGCTTCGTCCACCAGAAGCCGAACGGCATCCCCATCGCACAGGCCAGCGCCTGCATGAATGGTGTCCTCGGCGTGGCTGCTGGCGTTGTCTTCTGGTCGCGTCACCGCAGCAATGCCCCCTTGGGCCCAGCGACTGGAGGAACGGCGTCCGGTGTTGCGGTTCAGCAGCAACACCCGTAATCCGGCCGGTAGATCGAGGCAGGTCATTAGGCCTGCTGCTCCTGCACCAATCACCACCACATCCCAAGGACCTGGAGGAATCGGATCAAGCGGACGGGGCTGGGCCATAGAGGCAAAAAAACCGCCGGGGAGTCCGACGGTTCAAACGATCACAGCAGGTCTGTGTTGGGAATTTGTATTGAGAGGTTGTTTTAGCGGTACTGACCGTCGTTAATCCTGTCGTCACCCTCATTGAGGGCGATGGATGGCGGGGTCACAGTGAAGTTGTCGCGGTACTTGGCGAACAGTTCTTTTTGACGCTCGCTCAGGTCGAGCTCCAGAACGTCGTCCACATTGTTGTAAGGACCACCGAGGACGATTTTGCCAGCCATCGTGGGGTACATCCCTGGATACTGCTGGAATCGGCGGACAGAAGAGTTGTTGAGATCAACCTTGCCTTCGCGTTCGGCGATCTTGTCATCCACAACGTTGCGGATCTCGCTGCCCGAATATTTCCCAAGAAGGTCCTCCTCCGCATAAACAGCGGATGGGAGCACAAGGCTTGATAACAAACCTGCCATCACTAGGGCGCCGGTCAGCCAGCTCAGAAGCCGCTTCATCACTACTCTCGATCAGGGGACGGAACGGGAAGGCCGGCAATGCCGGTTCGCAAAGACTACAAGTCGAATTCCCGATCTAGCCCTTCAAAACCCAGAGGTTTTGCAGTTCGTTTCACTCGATCAATCCGCTGAGGCCTGGTTGAACGACGGCGGCTAGTAGGAAAAGACCATCAACCCACAGGGTTGTCATCAATACTGCAGCCGACATGGACAGCGTTTCACTGCTGTTGAGGAGTGCTGTCTCGCGTTTCGACAATGTTTGTGCAAACCAAAGAATCGAACCAGCGGCCAACACCAGTGCCGTTATCGGTAGGGGGTGCAGCAGATGAAGACCTGCTTCATGGAGAAGTTGCGGGGCCGTATCGAGGGAAGCTGTTACGACCCCTGGCCAGAAGCGCATGACGCCGGTGACGGCCATCATTAAATCGGTGAAGGCTGTACCCACCAACGACGACAAATAAAAGGCGGAGGCAAGCCGCCATCGTGTCCCAAAGCCAGCCAGCGCAATCGGTAAAGCAAAGGCCTCCACCGGTAAGTGCAGAACAGGATGCGCCCTCAGCCAACCCCAAAACACACATCCAGCCAGCCAACTGCCGCTGAAACCAACGATCAAGGCACCGAAATCGGCTTTTTGTTGATTGTCACTGCGATTTAGAACAACGCCGATCGCCACCAAAACAGCGGTGAATAGGGTTGCGGAGAAGGGATGAACGCGAACCCATGGCGCCTGTAGGAACACAGGAAGCACCACCATGGCCGCAGCCACCTTGGGCACCGAAACGAACCACAGACGGTCGGAGGCTGGGGATTGCCAGGTGCCGCCGACCAAGTGCTCCTCGTTACAAAGTCACGAAACCTTAGAAGACATTCTCGAGACTTGTGTCCGACATAGGGTCGCCTCAATGTTTGATCTCGAATGATCGATACCCCTGCTCCTCTGGGTCTTGTTGAGGCTTTGGTGCTCGGCATTGTCCAAGGACTCACCGAGTTTCTACCGATTAGTAGTACCGCTCACCTCAGAGTTGTTCCCGCATTGCTTGGCTGGGACGACCCAGGAGTGTCTGTCACGGCAGCGATTCAGCTGGGAAGCGTCGCCGCAGTCGTTGCCTATTTCCGTCAAGACCTCACCCAGGTGCTGAGGGGCATCAGCCGTGCTGTGCGTTATGGACAGTGGCGAGAACCCGAGGCCCGTCTCGGTGTGGCCATGGTGATTGGAACCTTGCCCATCTTGGTGCTGGGCCTCGGCATCAAGGTTTTTTGGCATGCGGGCTATGCCAGCTCCCCACTGCGCAGTGTTCCATCCATTGCCATCGTTTCAATCGTGATGGCCCTGTTTCTCGCATTAGCCGAACGCATGGGCCCGCGGCTGAAACAGCTTGAGGGCGTCACCGGCCGTGATGGCTTTGTGGTGGGTCTGGCCCAGGCATTGGCTGTGATCCCAGGAGTGTCCCGTTCTGGCAGCACGCTCACCGCCTCGTTGTTCGATGGTTGGAAACGGGCAGATGCAGCCCGTTTCTCCTTCTTATTGGGCATACCTGCTATTTCCATCGCCGGTTTGGTTGAGCTCAAAAGCGCTTTGAGCCTTGGCTCAGGAGCTGGTCCCTTGCCTCTCGTTGTGGGGATTCTTTCCGCTGCAGTGGTGTCTTGGCTGGCCATCGACTGGCTGTTGCGTTTCCTTCAGCGCAACAGCACCTGGATTTTTGTGGGTTACCGGTTGGTGTTCGGTGCAGGACTTTTGGTCTGGTGGGCTGTTAAAAGCGCAAACTAATAAGCAGTTGATGCTGGCTTGTGTGGAATGAGCCATCCACTGGAGTCGCTGTTGCTGCTCTAGATCCAAAGACTTCGGCACGGCAACCACAGCCAGCTGTGGTTGCGACTGTTGAACCTGGCTCCATTGGTGAGGAGCTGGGTTTTGAACCTGGTGATCAACTCCTCAGCATCAATGGAGTTCGTCCCAGGGACTTGATCGACTTTCGCTATCTCTGCGTTGAGGAAGAACTCAGCCTGGAAGTGCGCGACACCAACGGTGAATTGCACCGTGTGGACCTGGAAAAGGACGCGGATGACGGTCTTGGCTTGGGCTTCACTGAAGCGTTATTTGATGGACTGCGTCAGTGCAATAACAACTGCCCCTTTTGTTTTATCGACCAGCAGCCCCCAGGGCATCGCGACAGTCTTTACCTAAAAGACGACGATTTTCGCCTCAGTTTTCTGTATGGCTCGTACTTAACCCTGACCAACCTCCAAGACGCGGATTGGCAGCGTATTGAAGAACAGCGCTTATCACCGCTTTTCGTTTCTGTTCATGCCACCGAGCCTGAGTTGCGTTCTCGGTTGCTTGTGAATCAGCGCGCTGGGTTGTTGATGGACCAACTCGCTTGGTTTGATCAACATGACCTGCAAATTCATGCCCAGGTTGTTGTTTGTCCCGGGCTTAATGATGGAGGAGCCTTAGCTCGGACCCTCTCCGACCTGGCTCGCTTTGCAACGGGAGATTGGCCAGCGGTTTTATCCGCGGCTGTGGTGCCTGTGGGGTTGACCCGGTTTCGCCCAGAGGAAGATGGGTTGATCCCTGTGGACGGGCCGTGTGCTCGCAAGGTGATTGCCCAGGTGGAACAGATCCAGACCGAGTTTCAGAGCGAGCTTGGATCACGTTTTGCCTGGTTGTCGGATGAGTGGTATTTGATGGCTGGATTACCCCTCCCGCCTCGTGCTGATTACGAAGACCTTCCTCAGCAGGAGAACGGCGTTGGCAGCATTCGCGCTTTTCTAGAAGCCCTTGATGAGGCTTCGAACGAACTACCCCAATCCGTGAGTCGCCCCAGGCGTTGCAGCTGGGTGGTGGGAAGCATTGTGAAGAGCGCCTTGCAACCGGTCACCCAGCGGCTGAATGCGGTGGAGGGGGTGAACCTGCAGCTGTTTGGTTTGCCCAGCCCCTATTGGGGGCAAGACCAAGTGGTGACCGGCTTGCTAACGGGGCAAGATCTTCTTGATGGCTTGACGGGGCAAGACTTGGGGGATGAGCTTTTGCTTCCTTCCGTGATGATGCGTCAGGGTCAGCCCGTATTCCTTGACGATATGACGCTTGAGACTGTTCAAGCTCAGCTTCCCGTTCCGATTCGAGTTGTGCATGGGGCGGCTGACATCGTGGCCTCGGTCTTGAGATCGAACGACAAAACTCTTTAAACTCCACAAAAGTTTTGGATGTGCTGTGCACCGGTTTCCCGCACGTTTGTTGTTGATTGCGGGGGTGCTGGCGACCGGTGTGACACCGGTTTTGAGTCAATCCAGTTCCTCTGAAGACCCCACATCTCCCTTAATTGATCAGTCAACGTTGCCGTTGGCACCTCAACTGAAGGGCGGGCGGCCAAGGCTGAAAGATGGTGTGTTTGTTCCTGCGGCCACTGAATTAACCCCATCCCTACAGCCTTTAACTGCTCCCCCAAGCCTTGCGCTTCCTGATCAAAAACAGCAAGTGAGCATCCATGAGCTACGTCCTCTCACGCTTGAGGATGCGTTGCTTCTGGCTGAGGTGAATAGCCCAACGTTGAAGGCTGCGGCAAGTCAAGTCGAGCAATTCAAGTCGTCCTTGCGTGCAGCGATTGCGTCCTGGTACCCCACAGTTGATCTTTCAGCCAGTGGCCTCCCTGAATATTTCAAGTCCTATTCCTTCCAAAACCCTGATTTTGTTCCAGATCGGGTGGTTCAAAAAAACACCGGTGCCATCAATCCTCTGACCGGTGCACCCGCGACTCGTAACGTCTCGCGCGATGGATTCAACGAACGGTACGGCCGGGAATGGCGTGTCAACGCCAGTCTTCAGGTGAGTTGGGACATCATTAATCCAAGGCGTGTTCCGCAGATTGCCGCTGCACGAGACAGGTATGAAAAGTCTCGAGATTCCTATGTCATTGCTTTGCGAGATCTTCGGCTCGACACGTCCACTGATTATTTCAATCTCCAAGAAGCCGATGAAGGCGTTCGGATTGGTCAAGCATCGGTTCGCGCGTCGTTGGTGAGCTTGAGAGATGCTCGAGCTCGCTTCAATGCTGGCGTGAACACCAAGCTTGAAGTTCTTGAGGCTGAAACTCAACTAGCGAGAGACCGGAATATTTTGACCTCAAAGTTGGGCGATCAGGACACGTCGCGTCGGCTTCTGGCGTCGAAGTTGGATTTGCCCCAGGACATCACTCCAACCGCAGCCACACCCGCCAGACCGCTGGGTAGCTGGGAGCCCTCGTTGCAAGAAAGCATCGTTGCCGCCTTCAACTTCAGAGAAGAGCTCGACAGCCTGCTGTTGGATATTTCGATCGGCAACAGTGAAGCCAATGCTTCCCTTGCTGCTGTCCAGCCGGTTCTCAGCTTCGTTAACACCAGCAGTACCAGCCGACGCGAAGGACAGAGTGGCAAGACGTCACTGGGAGACATTGATATGGATGACTACGTATGGAATGTTCAAAATTCCACTGCTTTAACGGCAACCTGGCGTTTGTTTGATGGGGGGAGGGCTCGCGCCGAGTATCGCCGTTCCAAGCAAGCGGCTGAGGAGAGTGCTTATCGCTTTGCGCGAACCCGTGATTCCATTCGCCTTGAGGTGGAGCAGAGCTTCTTTGGGCTCCGAACAGCTGTCCAAAACATTCAGACCACGGGAAGCGAAGTGCTCTCGGCTCGAGAGTCCCTTCGCTTGTCTCAGCTTCGTGTTCAGGCCGGTGTGAGCACTCAAAGGGAAGTGGTCAACAACCAGCGGGACCTCACCAATGCCGAGTTGCGCTATGCCGGGGCGATTCGCGACTACAACACCAGCCTGGCTCAATTGCGACGGCGTACCGGCTTAGATGCATTGGCGTCGTGCAGTAATCCTGTATTGCCGTCCTCTAAGCCTGTCAATACTGAAACGTCGATACCGATCGAGCCCACTCCTTTGAAGTCGGTTTGTCCGGCGATGGCAATGTCCACCACACCAACTGATCCCGCTGATTCAGTACGGGCGTTGTGGTGACAGCGGTGCTCACCGCCGATCAATTGAGCGCTGTCGAGCAGTTGATCGACTGTGTTTCAGAGCGTCAGCGTCAGGATTTTGGACATATCTCCTCCGATCTGAAAGCGGACGGAACCTTGATCACGGCTTGTGATCGCTGGAGTGATGCGGCGTTTGTTGAAGGATTGACAAAAATTGCGCCCGGTGAGGGGGTTTTGAGCGAAGAAGGCTCAAAGCTTGTTCC
>ERZ802827.1022-NODE-1022-length-14441-cov-9.99347_pt1 | contig 14441 bp, 8 predicted proteins | sample MGYA00345652_ERZ802827 | MGnify/ENA primary metagenome ERZ802827 (study PRJEB30503, sample SAMEA104212372) | marine metagenome | biome: Westerlies Biome; feature: [SRF] surface water layer (ENVO:00010504) within the epipelagic zone...; material: water... | reverse complement strand
TCCCACGCAGTTTAGTGCTAAATCGCCAAATTTTTTCTTAACAGAGAAGGTTCGTGAGTCTGAGGCGGATATTGAATTTGATCCCAATTTTGAAACAGATTTAGGCTGGCATAGTTCTTTTGCTCAATTTACCCTACCGGTTAGTGTATATACATCTAAACTAGGTACTCAAATCCTGGACATTGAAGCATTCTATCAGGTATGTGATGACAGAGTCTGCCTTCCTCCAACCTCGAAATCAATCATCACCACGGTTTTTGTGGCGGGAGTGGCAGATAACCCACTACCCGAGGCTAGACGCTCAGCAGAGACTCAAATAAGTGAAGCTAATACTGGCTCTAACACGGCTAATGGTGAGGGAATATTCTCTTTTCTTTGGATTGCAATTTTAGCTGGTTTTGCTGCCTTGTTGACTCCATGTGTCTTTCCCATGATTCCTTTGACCGTTTCATATTTTGCCAAACAGGAAGAGTCCAAGCGTGGAGTTGGCAGTGCTGTTATTTTTGGATTAGCAATTGTAGCTACTTTTACTCTCATAGGTATGTTACTGGCTGCCTTGGTCGGTGTTTCTGGGGCACAAAATTTTGCTTCTAACCCTTTTGTTAACTTTTTTATAGCTGTAGTACTTATTGGCTTTGCGTTAAGCTTACTAGGTATGTATGAATTACAGTTACCATATCAACTCACTAATTTCTTAAACAAGAAGAGCAATGAAAATTCTGGTATTGCCGGAATTTTATTCATGGCAATGACCATAAGTGCTGTATCATTTTCATGTACGGCGCCATTTGTTGGGGCGGTATTTGCAGCTACCACCGGTGGTGATTGGTTCTTCCCTATCATCGGGATGATTGGTTTTTCAGCAGCTTTCGCTAGTCCATTCGTTCTCTTTGCACTATTTCCCAATTTACTGAATGCACTACCTAAAAGTGGATCATGGATGAACATGGTCAAAGTACTTTTGGGCTTTATTGAATTGGCCGCAGCGGTAAAATTTCTATCAAACGTCGATTTGGTAATGGGTTGGGCATGGATTAGTCGACCTTTTGCTATTGCTTTATGGATGGCTATTTTTATGATTGCAACCTTCTATGTATTAGGGTTCTTTGCTCTAAAAAATGAAGAAAAACCCAGCTCTATTGGTGCAGGCAGAGTTGTGTTAAGTCTTCCTTTTCTTCTATTCAGTTTGTATTTAATTCCAGGCTTATTGGGTTCCTCATTAGGTATATGGGATGCTTGGTTGCCACCCAAACAGGCAACCGATGTAAGTGTGGTAAGTACCCTTGCATCAATGGGCGGAACATCCTCTGGGACCTCTGCTGATGAGGGATGGTTGAGCAGCTATGAACAAGCTATTGAAGAAGCAAAAGCTGAAAATAGGGCTGTTTTTATAGATTTTACAGGCTACACGTGTACCAACTGCCGGGCAATGGAGAGTAACGTTTTTCCCTTGGCGAGTGTACAAGAACGTTTTGGGCAAATGAAACTACTTAAATTGTACACCGATGGGGGGACAAATGCACAAGCTAATCAGCAACTTCAGTTCAAGCTAACGGGTAATGTAGCCTTGCCTACCTACGTAATTCTCGATCCATCGAATGAGCAAGTGCTTGCCCAAGAGTTAGGATATGTGAGTGAAGAAAAGTTTATTGGGTTCTTAGACCAAGGATTACAACGTTTTAATGGGGTTGATTAGGGATTACATCGCTACTAATTATATTTACCTGAAAGGTTTTTACATTTGTAGTGTTTATGTATACCATCCCCACGTTATCAAAATCTACTTGCGCTCGTTTGCCCTTACGAAACGCGGCCTTGACGGGGTTTTTTTTGGGTGTATTTATACTCACTATGGTATCGGGTTCTATTTATGCCTCTAGTCTCGGATCTATGGATGAAACTATTCAACCATTTAGCTCACAAAAAAGTCACCCTGTAAGCCAATATGCATTCAATTCAGATACTCTTTTAGTAGTAAATTTTAATGCGGATGATCGCCTAAACATTCAATTAGGTGTTATTCACAGTCGGTTATCGGTGTTGTATCGTTTGGCTAGTAATCGTTCTATAAAGCCGAGTTCCGATATAGATATTGAAAATGGATGGTCCATACTGCCCAATTCATACTGGAAATGGGATCCTAGTAGTGGTGATTGGTGGATGACTAACCAAGCAAAAACAACCGTTGCGTTTCCAATCGATTTGATCTTTGTTTACCAACGTAGTCTGGTAGAGCCAGTCCTAAATCAGCAAATGATTAGGGAAAAGATTCAGCAACAACTTGATCTAAGGGTAGCTCAGGAAACGGAACCTTTCCAATTAGAACAATCGGGACGGATTACACGAGGCATTGTTACAGGTTCAAATCAGCAGATTAGTCTTGAAAGTGGATTAGATATCCAATTAACAGGAACCATAGGTGATGAAACACAACTCTCGGCTATTTTAACCGACCGAAATATCCCATTTCAACCTGACGGAACTACTCAAAGCATTAGGGAATTTGACCAGTTAATCATACAAATCACCCACCCTAATCATGCTCTCAAAATGGGTGATGTGGATGTAAGTATGATTGGGGCACCCACGCACCGCTTAAATCGTAGGATACAAGGTGGCTATGCTGAACAATCACTCATCTCAAAAAAAGGTGCGGAAAGCAGGATTGCATCATTAGCATCCCAAACTAGAGGTGTGTACACCAATGAGCAAATTAGCCCAGTAGAAGGGGTGCAGGGTCCGTACAGATTACAAGGTGCAATGAACAATCCATTCACTATTATATTGGCTGGAACCGAAAAAGTATATCTGAATGGAGTGCTGTTGAAAAGGGGTATTGATCAGGATTATATCATTGATTACTCGTTGGGTGAAATAAATTTTAGTTCACAACAGTTAATTCGAAATGAGAGTAGAATTTTTGTCGAGTATGAATATGTTGAGAATGGATTTAGTCGAAGTCTTTTGGCCTCTGAGGTAGCATATACCTCCCCGGACAAACGTTTCACCTTTAATTCCATGGTGAGTAGAGAAGCTGATAATAATGGTATTTTAGCACAGGATTTATTGACGGAATCAGACATTCAACAATTGAAAACGGCGGGTGATCAGACTACGATTGGCATCGATTCAGGCCGCCCATGGCAAGGGAATCTAGATCGATCTAGGGCGTATATACGAGTAGATACACTTTGGAATGATCAGATGTTTACTATCTACAAAAAGGTAAATGACCCTGGAATACCCCAAAGCGAATTAGTTCAGGTGCAATTTACCCGAGTAGGGGCTAATGAAGGCGAATATAAGCGTCTGGAAACTGGATTGAATGTGCCAATCTATGAATGGGTCGGTGAAAATAGCGGTGATTTTACCTCAGAAATCGAATTACCGACCCCTATTGCACATCAAGTTGTATCTTTTGAGGGAAGTTATGCTCTTCAAGAAAATGTTCGATTGTCCGGAAATTGGTCGTTAAGCTCATTTGATGTAAACCGATACTCAGCCAAAGACAATGAAGATAATATAGGCTTGGCATATCAGGGCGAAGTGGAATGGGGTAGCAACATGTTCGGTGCAGAACATTCACGAATTCGTGGTTATATGCGGAAAGTGGATGCTCGATACCAAGGGACTGAGCGAATTAGGGAGGTTGAATATCAGCGGCTGTTTGATGTGGAGGCATCAATAGTTGAGGAGCAAGTTTTTGGAGGGGAATGGGAGTGGCAACAAAGTGAAAAAGAAATCCAGCTTGGTCTTATCCATTTTAGAGCCGGTTCAGAAGAACGGATCAGGCAAACTAGTACCCTTCGAATGGGTGCTTCTGAAAGGATTTCCCTGGTTTACCAACAAGATTTTGTAAGAAGATTGAGTTCAGTGGGAGGGATGGGATATTGGTTCAGGCAAAAGGGTACGGTGGGGCTTCCTCTGAAAAAGATGTCGGATATGAGCCCTCCCAGCATTATTATAGGTGTAGATTTTGAGCAGGAGGATCAGCGGCGGAGAAGGGTGGGTTCTGACTCATTGATTTCACCCAGTCAACGATTTTGGAGTGTAGGTCCAAGTATTACGGGCCTGCATACTAAATGGGATTGGAAGGCTTCATGGATGCTTAGAGAAGAAGATTATAGTTATGACGGAATGTGGGTTCCCAATAGTTCTGCAATGGAACAACGCTACCAGGTAAATTGGCGCGCAAATGAGCATATTTTGGGAAAGCAAGAAATACATTTTCGAACCAGAAATAACTCAACAGGAAGAGCTGCTGAACCCTTTGATGAAGATGGTGGGCAAGAAGCAACCCTTTCCTCCCAAAAGAATATCGGGATGGTTATTGGATCTCAGTTAGAATGGGGTCAAATAGACCAAAATGGAAAAGTATTTTGGGATTACGATGCATCCACTCGACGACGCAGTAATTTTCAAGAAATATATGTGTACGTAGGCCCAGAATTGGGTCAGTATGTTTGGATCGATGATAATCAAGATCGATTACAACAGATTACAGAATTTTATCCCGAATTAAGCTCAAATGAGGGCGAGTATATAAAGCGATTACTCCCAGGAGATGACTATCAATCACTCATTCAGGTTAACACGAGGTTGCGGTACAATTGGATGCCTTTTGAAACACGATTATCGAATAGGCCACTTTGGCAGGCTCTTCAGCTCAACATAGACCTTCGAGTCTCGGAAGATAATAGTCGAGATAAAATGACTAAGGTGCTCTTATTGCAACCATCAACCATTATGCAGCAACCATGGACGGTTGAGGGAAGCCTTGGGGCCTTAGGACGCTTAGAAATCACTCCCAACCCAACAGGTATTCAGGGGTATGTCGAGTGGGATAATTCTTCATCGGTTCACCAGCGAAATGTTGAAGTAGTTCAGTCGGCACAGCAGGTTCTCAAAGTTGAGGGTGGATATCGGTTCAATAAAGCGCTACTTAGCGGGTTCATGGGGTCCCGAAGTCGTTTATTTGAATATTCTGATCAATTAAGTCTCCGTAATTACTCCTTAACCAAACACAGTATAGAATCATCCATTAGCGCGAGAATTAATCGATCATGGAATATCAAAGCTGTTCTAAAGCATAGTCGCTTCAACGATAATCACTCATTCGCTCAAGAATTTGTTTCAGTTGTAGATCCTGCCATTATTTTTCCATCTTTTACACTTCGGCAATGGCAATATAGGATGGAGCAAATCATATATGTACCAGGAGGCGTACAAGCCAGATTACAAGTTGCGATTCAAGAATTTAATTCAGCAAATACACTTAACTCTTATATAGGGTACAGATTGACAGAAGGCATGGGTTTGGGTAGAAGTGCGCGATGGGATCTAAATACCCAGTATAGGTGGAAAGATTGGTTGGAATTACAAGTTGAATATCATGGTAGAACTGGAGAAAATGCTCCGGTAATACACACAGTGCAACTAAGCTTCAATGCTCTTTTTTAACAAATTGATTACAATCCTTAATTAAAAAGGGGTTAATTTTGAAAAAAGTTAAAGACTTAAGATGATTGTGTTTTTAAAAAGTAACTGCTTTGACATTTAATCATTTTTGAGTTATTATTTTTGTCTTCAATTTACTGTTAAACAATAAACTATATCGGAGTGAACATGACATCGTCGATTGCTCTCTTTTTACTTCAAGCCCCAGTAGAAGAGGGCTTCTTCAATCTCATCGTTGAAAAATTTAACGAAGGTAACGATGGTGGATGGATGTGGCCAGTACTCATCACCCTTATCGCGGGTCTAGCCATATTCCTCGAGCGTATCATTACTCTTAACTTAGCTGACATTAACACGCGCAAATTCATTGTAAGTGTTCAAGAAGCTTTACAAGAAGGCGGTATCGAAGCCGCTGAAGAGCTTTGCTCTCAAACCCGAGGTCCAGTAGCTTCTGTATTCCAAGCAGGGCTACTGCGTTCTCACGAAGGTATAGATGCAGCCGAAAAAGCTATAGCAGCATACGGTTCCATCGAGATGAGCTTCCTTGAAAGAGGGCTTGTTTGGTTATCTCTATTTATTGCTATTGCCCCACTATTTGGTTTCTTAGGAACGGTAGTAGGTATGATCGAGGCATTTGATGATATCGAAGCAGCTTCGGACATTTCACCTAGTATTGTTGCTGGTGGTATCAAAACAGCACTTTTAACAACAGCAGGTGGTTTGATTGCAGGTATTATACTTCAGATTGGATACAACTATTGTGTGTCAAAGATTGACCGCCTAATAGCAGAGATGGAAGAAAGTTCCATCACGTTAATTGACTCAATCATTCTACTTCAGGACGGAAAGCCACTGATTGCTGTTGCTGAATCAACTGAATCAGAAGACTAACCCATAACTCGAAGAGGAAGGAGGTCATTATGACTAGTGCATTGATTGTACAAATTGCTGTTATCGGAGCCTTTGTTCTAATGGGATTGGGTATCTTATCCATGATCTTTTCAGGGGTGCGAGGAATAGCCCAAGGGAAACAAGATTTCAAGCGTATAGCATTGATATCAACTCCCGTAATCATTTTTGCAATATCCTATTTAGCAACGAACGATGTAACCAAAGCTGGAGTGTTAACTACTATGGGGATGATGGTTATCATGATCGTCTCTATAGTATTCACTGGACTACGCGGAACGTTTAAATTCTAGGGAGTCTTAACCATGATGTTAAAAAAGAAAAAACGCGAGGGTGCTGAGATTAACGGTTCTTCAATGGCCGATATCGCATTCCTCTTGCTTATTTTCTTCTTGGTTACGACAACGATAAATGTGGATACGGGTATTGGGATGGTTCTACCACCCCCATTGGACCCTGAACAAGAACCACCACCCATTCGTGAACGTAACTTGATGAAAATATTGGTTAACTCTCAGGGACTTGTACTCATGGACGAAGAGCCAGTACCAATTACAGAAGTTAGAGATAAGCTTATTGAGTTCATCTCGAATCCTGAGAATGATGAAGAGTTAGCGATCTCTCCAGACGCTGCCATTGTGTCTTTAAAAACTCAAAGAGAAACCCCTTATTCAATCTACATAGATATGTTGGATGAAGTGATGGGTGCCTATAAAGACTTACGTGATGCTGCCTCTAGATCTAATTATGGGGTGCCCTACGATGCACTTGCGGACGATAGTCCTCAACAAGATCAAATTAGGGACATGTATCCTAAGAAAATATCAATTGCTGAACCGGATAGTTAATCATGGCAAATTTCAAGAAAAAGCAGGCAGGTAGTAAGCAAGAAGTACCTACTTCGGCAATGCCGGATGTGGTATTTATGTTACTCTTTTTCTTCATGGTTACCACGGTTTTGAGAGAGGTTACTCTAAAGGTTAAATTAGATCTCACTCAGGCAAGTAACATTGAGAAAATTGAGCAAAAGCGATTAGTATCGTACATCTACATGGGCCCAGAGCGTCTTCCTGGGAATCAAATAGGTGAAGACAAAGTTCAAATTGACGATGCTATTGTAGAAGATTTAGGCGCTATTCGTAATCTTATGTACGATAAATTAATTGAAGAACCAAGACTTATAGTTTCTTTAAGGGTAGACCAGAATTCGGAATTTGGTTTGTTAACTGACGTTCAAAAAGAACTTCAGCAAGCAGGTACCTTTCGAATTAATTACTCTACCAAACGAGAAGCAGATTAGTCCTTTCTTCGCTTAGATTTTAAAGGTAACTATGTTAAGCATGGTTGCCTTTTTTAGTATATTAAAGTCTATGAAACATTCCTTTACTCCCATATCAAAAATAGGGCGCACAGCTGTACTCCAAAAACTAAATGAATTCCAAGGAGCTAGCTCTATACCCATCAACCTGTTAGGAAAAAAAAAAACAGGGTTATCTGTTTCAAAAATAGTGGAACTGTTTGGAGACAAAACCCAATTATACCAGCAAAGTTTACAGCTTATTGAGGGTATACATTTCGATTTAACATATACTCCTTTGGAGCATATTGGATTTAAGGCAGTATCTCTTTTTTCTAATCAGTGTTATGCGGAAAATGGCAGGCCTATTTCACTTTCTTGTGATTTATCGATACCTAATAAGGTGTCGGTAGAAATGATTCAATCCATCATGTCAGGTGTTAATAAAGGCTGCATAGCTAATAACATCGTATTGGACCAAAAAAGTTTTCATAGTAATTCTAGTCAGATAATTATTCATGTACATGGTATTGCAATTGCTCAAGAGCATCGGCGTACGTCTATTGACAATGTTCAGACAGGGGATGCTATTTGTGTTTCTGGTGATGTGGGAGCAGCTATTGCCGGTTTGCGTATTCTCATGAGAGAAAAGAAGTTTTGGCAGGAAAGTGGTGAAGGTCAATTTCAACCAGATTTGGGCGATTATGAATACGTCATTCAAAGACAATTGATGCCTAAATCTAGAATGGACATTATTGATAGTTTTGATGAATTTGATATCCTGCCTACATCGATTAGTCATCTTAATATGGGTGTGATTAACGATGTGGCTCATCTTTGTGAGAAAACGGGCCTAGGGGCTCATATTTATCAGGCAACGCTACCAATAGCTATAGAGACCAGGCAGGTAGCAGATGAAATGGAAGAAGATGTCGATAAATACGCCTATTTTGGTGGTGAAGACGCTGAATTGCTTTTCACTCTAAATGAAGAAGATGTGGATCGACTTTTTACTCTTTTTAAAGACTTTACGGTAATAGGCCGAATGACAGAGGTAGATTCTGCGTTAACAATACAAACCTCCGACGGAGAAATTTTAAGACTTGACGATATGAAAGGGTAATGTACCTTTTGTCAGTACTATCCATCTGGCACATTATTTGCCAGTTAACACTAAACAACAAAGACGATTAGTCTTAATCATACAAATTTACAACTGCAGCGTTAATGGCCGAAAAGAAGCCCCCTTCAAAGAATCCTTTAAAGTCACCACTCAGTAAAAAAGATGGTGCAAATCCTAAATTTCCAACTTGGGGATTTTTAGTGATCATTCTGTTTCTAATTGTGATACAGTTCATGTTCCTAAATCCTGAACCTACCAATGGAATTAAATACAGTGAATTTTTGGATCAGGTTAAGAGCGGATATGTTGATGAGATCATCATAAAAAATCAGGTTAATGTATATGGAAAATATAACGAATCGGCTTTAACTGATGGCATCATTAACCCGCCTGAGCAGTCAGATTCTCCCCTAAATCTTCCGACTACTATGGTGGATGAGTACCGAACTTTTGTCACTACTATACTGCCAAATGATGAAATTAGACCGATTCTTGATGAATTTGGAGTAGAGTATGAAGTTCGAATAGAGGAGGAATGGTTTAGTGGTGTATTTATGTGGCTTGTAATGATTGGTTTAGCCATCGGATTCTGGGTGTTTATCTTCCGTAAAATGAATCCAGGTCAACAAGTTCTGAATATTGGTAAAAACAAAGCTTCGTTATATGATCAGCAAACCGAGACCAAAGTTACTTTCAAAGATGTAGCAGGTTTAGATGAAGCCAAGGCTGAAGTAGAGGAAGTGGTTGATTTCTTAAAAAGTCCTCAAAAATTCACCAAACTGGGTGGTACCTTGCCAAAAGGTGTATTGTTGGTGGGCCCTCCAGGAACGGGTAAAACCTTATTGGCTAAGGCCACAGCTGGAGAGGCAAGTGTTCCATTTTTTAGTTTAAGTGGTTCGGATTTTGTGGAGATGTTTGTTGGAGTTGGTGCGGCCCGTGTCCGTGACCTCTTTAAACAAGCCAAAGAAAAAGCTCCTTGTATTGTATTTATTGACGAAATAGATTCAATAGGACGATCACGTGGTAAAGGTATGGCTATGGGGTCAAACGATGAACGTGAAAATACCTTGAATCAATTGTTAAGTGAGATGGACGGCTTTAACTCCGATAAAGGAGTTATTTTGATGGCTGCAACAAACCGTCCCGATATTCTTGATTCGGCACTATTGCGTCCAGGTCGATTTGATCGGCAAATTCTGATAGACAAGCCTGACTTGAATGGCCGGGTAGAAGTACTAAAAGTACATGTAAAAAAATTGAAGCTATCTAGCGCTATTGATTTACGTGTACTTGCATCCCAAACACCTGGTTTTGCAGGAGCTGAGCTAGCAAATTTATGTAATGAAGCGGCCTTAATTGCTGCGCGTCGTGGGAAAAAATCTGTTGAAATGATAGATTTCCAAGATTCTATTGAAAAAGTCATAGCGGGACTCGAACGTAAAAATAAGCTTATTAGCCCTGAAGAGCGTGAAATCGTTGCATACCACGAAGCAGGACATGCCATAGTAGGCTGGTTTTTAGAATACACAGATCCTGTGTTAAAAGTTAGCATTGTACCTAGAGGCTTGGCTGCACTTGGATATACCTTACAAACACCACTTGAAGACCGTTTTTTAATGACTACAGAGGAGTTAAACGAGAAAATATGTGCTCTTCTTGGTGGTAGAATAGCCGAACAGATTATTTTTGGTAAAATTTCAACCGGTGCTCAAAATGACCTCGAACGTATCACTAACATGTCGTATGCGATGGTAGCTGAATATGGTATGAGTGAAGAGTTAGGGTATATTTCGTTAAGAGATTCAACCAATCCTGAAAATAGTTACGGATTCAATAGAAAGTATTCTCCAGACACCTCTAATCGTATTGACGATGCGGTTCAGACTATTATTAAAAACAATTATGACCGTACTTTCGACTTATTGACCGAACATCGCGATAAATTAGAGTTATTGGCTAAAACATTGCTTGACAAAGAAGTCATGAATCACCAAGAATTACGTGACTTACTTGGTGACCGGCCGAAGGGTAAACATGCCGATGGCCTTTTTTCAGAGGCAAAAATAGTTGATGAAGTTGTTTCTGATGAGTCAACCCCTGAAACAGAGAAGTCAGTAGCAGAGAATTCAGAAACGGATGAGTCAACTACATCCGATGAGTCAACTACAGAAACGAAAAAAAATGCCTCTAAGAATCATTTTGAAGCATCCGATGAAGATGTGAAAAATGGACAATCAATTCGAAAAGAGGAAGGTAAGGAGCCGAAAAAAGACCTGTTCTCTTAAGTTGGTAACATTACCGTAACAAGAGCATAACACAAGCATAACAGGTTGGTAACCTTGAGTAAACCAACCAACAGTATTTTACGTGTGCAAATTTGAATTAACTATCAGCACACGTGAAACATACACTCTTTGTTGCACTTTTACTGGCAAACATAATAAGCCAATCAGCACACGCGCAAAGTACAACTGGTTCCATCTCTGGTACCGTTGTCGATTCAGAATCAGGTGAAACCTTAATTGGGGTAAACGTGGTTTTAGAAGGAACCTTAAAAGGAACTGCCACCGACATTGATGGCAAGTATGCCTTAAAATCCGTAGAACCTGGGATCTACACTCTCATTGTTAGCTATATCTCGTTTACAACTCAGCGGATTACTGGGGTCGAGATAAAGGCGGGTGAAACGGTTCAAATGGATATTATACTTAATCCTGAGACCGAATTTCTAGACGAAATCGTTGTAACGGCAGAGGTCGTGTTAGACAATGAAGCCGGCCTTTTAAAGCAACGTCAAAAGTCCATTTCTTTTAGTGATGCAATCTCAGCAGAGAGTATCTCTAGAACTGGTGCGGGTGATGCAGCTAGTGCTATGAAAAAAGTAGTAGGGGCATCAGTCGTAGGTGGAAAATATGTATATGTTCGAGGTTTAGGAGATCGGTATTCTAGTTCTCATTTGAATGGTGTTGAATTACCTTCAGCAGATCCAGATAAGAAATCTTTTCAGTTTGATATTTTCCCCTCTAATCTGCTAGAAAATATAATCACAATTAAAACTTTTACCCCAGATAAGCCGGGAAATTTTTCGGGTGGATTGGTAAATGTTATAACTAAGGATTTTCCCGAAAAAAGAACCTTCAGTGTCTCTTTTTCTGGAGGCTACAATGAATTAGCAAGTGGTAAAAAAGGCTATTTATCAACAATTAGTTCAACTGATAATTTTGGCAGGGATGATGGGTTAAGATCCATTCCATCGAAAGTTATTGAATATTTAAGTGATGAGGATTTTGTTTTACCATCTGCTAATTCAGCTAAATATTATACTGATAGAGCATATTTATTAGATGATTTTTCAAGACAGTTTAATAATGAAATGCTGCCCTCTTTATATACCCTGCCTTATAACTATAGTGCCAGTTTATCTTTTGGAGACCAGACAGAGATTCTGTCAAATCCTCTAGGCTATTCACTAAGCTTGACCTATTCTAAATCAGCTTCAAATTATACAAACGGAGATTTAGGTAGATGGCAATTAATTGGTTCACTTGATCAATCAGAAGGTCTAACCAATTTATTCTCGTTAAGAGATCAGAAATCTCAAATTTCAGTAGATATCGGTCTATTGGCTGGACTCTCATATAAAATTGGTACGCATACAAAAATTTCAACGAATTTCTTATCAACGTTGAGTGGACAACATGGTGCAAGATACATTACTGGGACATGGACCGAAGAATATCCTGATAGGGTATATCAATCCTCAGTAATACAATATATTGAAAGAAGTTTGAATTCAATACAATTTGCCGGTAAACACAACATAGCTCCAATTCTGAATTCAACTATAGATTGGAAGTATTCGACTGCTACCAATACTCAAAATGAGCCAGATCTTCGGTTTCTTACCTATCTAATTGATAATAGTATACCTGAATCACCATCATTAGGAATACCTTCAAGCGGGCTGCAAAGACCAGCTCGATTTTTTAGAGATCTTGATGAGACTAATAATAATATCCAATTTGATTATACAGTTCCTCTTGAATTTCTTGAATATAACGGTGGTAAAATTAAAGCAGGTTATTATGGGCAAACTATTGAGAGAGAATTTAATGAAAATCGTTTTGAGTATGGTATTGCTAACACCGTACCATTAACCAATTATCAAGATGATATTAACAGTTTTTTTAACCTTTTAGGCATCATTGATTCCAGTCAGGTTGGTAGCAGAATGAGGTATACTTTTGGTAATACATTAAATGATAATACAAATGATAAAAATCAATACGAGGCTGAAAAAAATATTACAGCATATTATCTAATGGTTGAATTACCTGTTTTATCAAATTTAAAATTGATAGGGGGGGTTCGTGCTGAAAATACAGACATGATAAGTCAGTCCGCTGATACCTTGCAGACACCAGAAAAACTTGATAATAATGATCTTTTACCTGCAGTGAGTTTTATTTATAACTTATCTGAAAATTTAAATATTAGAGCGTCATATACAAACACCATAGCGAGGCCTACATTTAGAGAATTAGCACCTTATACAACTTTCGATTTTGTTGGTGATTTTATATTTACAGGGAATGCGGATCTTAAAAGAACATTAATTAAGAATACTGACTTCAGGGTTGAGTGGTTCCCAAATGCAGGAGAGATAATAGCATTTTCTGGATTTTACAAAGAGATGGAAAACCCAATTGAAAGGGTAGTTAGAACTGACGTTAATAGAGCTCAAACCGTTCAAAATGTAGAAGTTGCAAATGTATATGGAATTGAATTTGAAATTAGAAAAAATCTTGGTTTTTTTGCGCCATTTCTTGAAGATTTTCAGTTCTCAAATAATTTTTCATTAGTTCATTCAGAAGTCAGTATACCAGAGGATGAATTATACAACATTAGAGTAAATGATCCTGATGCTTCAGGTATACGGTCCCTTGCCGGGCAATCACCATATCTAATTAACTTTGATCTCCAATATTTCAACGAAGAAAATGGAATGTCTGTCAATACCTCATTTAATAGATTTGGAGACAGACTCTATTCAGTTGCATTAGGAGCTATTCCCGATGTATTTGAAAGAGCATATAGTACGCTTGATCTTGTTATTAACAAGTCATTTGAAAGTGGATTAAAAGTCAAACTATCTGCAAAAAATATTCTAAACCCAGAGATTAAATTATCTCATGATTTAGGTAGTCAAGAATTTATATATCAATCCTACAAAACAGGAAGAAGTATAAGTTTAGGACTGAGTTTTTCAATTTAAAAAAATAGCAATCATAACATAACATAACATAACAATGAAACGCCTTCTACTATTAACTTTAACTTTGTTTATCACTACTAGTGCGTTCGCTCAAACTGTAGTGAATGTAACTGATGCTGACTTCGGTAGCTCAGATGTAACATGGACAAAAGACAATATCTATGTCCTAACTGAAATGATCTTCGTTAAACCTGGAACAAAATTAACAATAGAGCCTGGTACTGTCATTAAAGGTGCTGTCGGAGACGGTAATGACGCAACTGGATTGGTTGTTACGATGGGCGCTCAGATCTTTGCGGAAGGTACGGCTGAGGAGCCTATTATTTTTACTTCCGAGCTTGATGACTTAAACGGTTCATTAACTGAGCTTGATCGTGGTC
>ERZ802827.1006-NODE-1006-length-14543-cov-18.5367_pt1 | contig 14543 bp, 14 predicted proteins | sample MGYA00345652_ERZ802827 | MGnify/ENA primary metagenome ERZ802827 (study PRJEB30503, sample SAMEA104212372) | marine metagenome | biome: Westerlies Biome; feature: [SRF] surface water layer (ENVO:00010504) within the epipelagic zone...; material: water... | reverse complement strand
ATTTTTTACCTTTATTTCAAAAAAAACCTGACACCATTGTGAGCTTCAAATGCTTGCTAGGCATCAACGATCTCCACCGACGTGTTATGCCTTAACTCAATTAGGCGCCCGCCAGCCGGCTGCTCTGGCTTCTGCCTCTGAACAAAACCAGCGTTCGCCTTTACCCTTATTAATCTTTGTCTTATCGTACCACTTTGATCCTGGAATGTGGTAAATTTTTCCGCTGCCGCTGATGTTTCCCTTAATTAAACAGTTTTCGCTTGTGGCCGGATTGTCTGTGGCTAGGCGCTTACCTTTGCGCCAGTCCCATGGTTTGACAAATTCTCCTTGCCACATGCCTACATTTCTTTTGCGCGCTTCCTTCTCAGCTTCGACATAATCGCGAGAATATCGCCTATATGCTAAGGCCAGACCTTCCATTACAAGTTGCCTGTTTAGATCTTGCTCCTTTACTTTGCACACGGCTACCAGTCGCCCGTAACGATCTTTGTCTCTTACTTCGCAAGTCGCCGAGTTCCATCCAATCGCTTTAGACAAGCGGCGAGTGGCAGCGTTGCCACATCTATAACTGTTACCTATTTTGTCTTTGCATAACTGATCACTTTCTGGAGCATCAATCCCATGAAGGCGGATGCGCTGGCCTCTGATCTCGATCGTATCTCCGTCTATTACATTTGCCTTTCCACTAATTGACTTCGCTAGAGCACCTGAGCCAAAGCTCAACAGAATTGAAACTATTGCTATGCAGAATAAAGAACTTCTATCACGCAAAATCATCAAATAGATCACCGAAGGCTTCATCGTCGAACGCGTCACCTGTAATTTTACAAAAATATTTCAGCGCTCCTTGAAGTTCAAAAAAAGTACCCAAGCTCTTATGATATAAGTGACCGTTAGAGAACGAGACGTGCGCGACTGCCCAATCTTTAACAGAGTGATCTTGAAATTTGGTTAACACTGCAATTCCGGCTTCCGCGTATTTGGCATCAACTACGAGAGAAGAAGAAAAATCATTTTTTGCAAAAACGGCACTGTCAGAATAAACCGCCTTGTCCAATAAGGCTCTGGAAATTAACTTCCAAGGCATGCCCAATCCTGTATCCTTTCGCTATTTCAAAACCAGCCCCGAGATCATCCAACTCGCAGTTATGTTGTATGTGAGATTTCCGCTTTCACTAAGGAATGTGGAAGATCTTCTTCATGAACGTGGCGTAGATGTTAGCTATGAATCCGTAAGGTATTGGTGGCATAAGTTCGGCTCTCAATTTGCAAGCGAGATCAAAAAGCGAAGGGCAGGGGGAATGCAATCCAGTAATTGGAAGTGGCACCTGGATGAAGTCTTTGTGAAGATAAATGGGGAAAGACATTACCTCTGGCGTGCGGTCGATCATGAGGGCGAGGTGCTAGAAAGCTACGTCACCAAAAAGAGAGATAGGAAAGCAGCGCTAAAGTTCATGAAAAAAGCTATGCGGCGCTATGGATCGCCCAATGAGATCGTTACAGACAGACTACGATCATATAGTGCAGCGGCAAAAGAGCTTGGCTGTGCAGATAAGCAAGTTACACAGCGATGGGCAAACAACAGAGCGGAGAATTCACACTTACCCTTTCGACGACGAGAGAGGGCAATGCTTCGGTTTAGGCGTATGCGCAGTCTACAGAAATTCGCTTCAATCCACGCCTCGTTTCACAATCTATTCAACTCACAAAGGTCACTCTCAAAACGTAGCACTTTTAAGTTTAACCGTGACGTCGCTCTTACAGAGTGGCGTTCCTTACTGATCTCATAGAAAGGGCCGTTGATCGATTACTGATGCTTGGGCTACTTAGTCTGACAGCACCCGTCGTAAGAATAATCGTACATTACATGAAATGGTAGTGGATCAATCATACCAAAATCAAGCGGATTTTGGACTGCACCGGGCTTTAAAATACGACCAGCTTTTGAAGAAAGCACATATTTTTTATGTCGAAGGCAATCACCAACTAAGCGCTCAGACCGACCAAATCCATACCAAGCTGCAGTATCAAAATACGACATTCCTGCCTGTAGGGCCGTCTTTATAATTTTTGCGCCATTTTCGTACGTTAAATCGACAAAATTACCACCTAAAGGAGCACAACCAAGACCAAGAATATCTACTTTTAGTTCTGTTTTTCCAACAAGCTTTTGTTTGATTTTCATTTGCTGATAAACTCCAAAAAACTCTGTTTATTGTAATTGACACGATCGGTGGTCTCTTGGAATACCCATTGTTGAACACTCGAAGTTTTTTTGCCAAGCATATTATCGACAGTAAAACTCTTAGCTAAGATTATCTGATCTATATGCTTTCCAAATGTTATCTAAAGAGCAAGATCGATGATATGCTATTAAGCTGATAATAAGATGTGAAATAGTTCGAATTATGGCTAGTAGGGGAAGGTTTCCTCTAGTTAAATACTTTATATTGACGGTGTTATATGAGCACTTCGGAATGGGATTTTTCACTAATAGGCTTATTCAAAAGAAGCAAATCATTGATGCTGAAATAGCAGTCTACAGGCAGTAAAAGCACATCAAGCAAGCGGAGGAAATATCTAATGAGAACATCTCAGGGCATTATAACAAAGATCGATATAGATGATGTTCGTGTTCCAACTTCAGATAGCTTGCTCGGTTCGGATCCTTTCCACCGCAAACCAGATTATTCCATCGCTCTTGTAAGAATTCATAACGATTGTGGACTTACTGGTTATAGTGTAGTTTTTGGCATTGGAGCTGGAACTGACTGGCTAGTTTATGGATTGAACGATCTCGCCTCTTTACTGATTGGATTAGACATTCGAGATTTTATGTCTGACCCAGGCAAAGTTCATCGTCGTTTAATGGAGCATCACCAACTACGCTGGCTAGGCGATGGAGTTTATCGGATGGTGGTTGGGGGCCTTATTAATGCCCTTTGGGACATATGGGCTAAGTTAGAAGATAAACCAATTTGGGCTTTGCTGACTGATTTACCCGCAGAAACCATATTGGCATCAATTGACTGGCGCTATCTCACTGATGTGATGCAGCCTGAAGATGCAAAAAAAATACTCGAGAGTGGCCGGCTCGGATTAAACGAAAGGCAGGCTAAAATAATAAACAAAGGGCCACTTGCTTACTCAACTTCCGGCTGGCTCGGATTGAGCGACGATGATGTGATTAAAAGTATTACGCAGCTTCGAAACCAAGGATTTCGCCATTTTAAAGCTAAGGTTGGCGGCAATTTAGCTGATGATCGTAGACGCCTCTCCATGTTGCGTAGGATCATTGGAGCAGATGGTCACTTGATGACCGACGCGAATCAAATTTGGAGTGTTAACGAAGCTATTGATTGGATGACTAAGCTTGCCGAGTTCGGTCCTTTTTGGATTGAGGAACCCACCGCCCGTGACGACGTTCTAGGTTTCGTTCGTATTTCCAATGCCATGAAGAAGTTGAATATTGGCGTCGCTGCCGGCGAGCAAATTCCATCTCCAGTTATATTCAAGCAAATGCTTGCTAGTGGGGCTCTTACTCACTGTCAGGTAGATGCAACTCGATTGGCTGGTGTGAATGATGTTATGGCTGTGATCCTTATGGCAGCACACTTTAATATTCCAGTTTGTCCACATGGCGGCGGCATAGGCCTTTGTAACATGATCAGGCATTATGCGATTTGGGATCAGATTGCAGTTTCAGCAACGAGTGAGGACCGCATAGTTGAATATATCGACTTTCTGCAAGCTGATGTATTCTGCGCACCCGTATTGGTTAAAGAAGGCTCCTATGTTACACCTGAGAACTCAGGCTGGGGTCTCGAAGTGAAACCAGAATTTCTTGAGCGTTACAGATTTCCCTACGGTGAGGTTTGGCGTGATCGTAAAGGACCAACGGGCCCGGCCTTCGAGGCTTAAGAATTCTTGACCGATTAGTTTTTAAGAACGGGTTGGCTAAAATGCTAAGATGCAATTTACTTCGATAGTAAGCAACAAAGTACTAAAACTTGAGACGTTCTTTTGAATTAATTTTAAAAATATAATAGCAAAAACGGCACTAGAGAAACAAAAAATACTGGTGAAAAAGAAACAAACTTTTTCGTACGGTATAATAAATAACAACGTCTCGCTTTATACTAGTCGTTTTGTTGTACAGATCAGTTTTTTAGAAGGTAAGTTGAACTTTTACTGCTCTCGACCGATCGCAGGCAATTTCGAAAGCCTCAACGGCTTTCTCAAGAGGGTAGCTGTGAGAAATGATTGGAGAGACATCAATTTTGTTTGTATCAATCATTTTCACAGCATCGCTAAATTCGCTATGGAAACGATGCGCCCCAACAAAAGATATTTCTTTTCCAACTAGTTTGTTTATTGGGATAGATAAGTTTCCGGTTACTCCTACTTGTATAATTGTGGCATGTGGGCGAACCGTTTCGATGCAGGTTTCTACTGCCGTTTGCGCAGCGGAACATTCGAATGCAACATCAAAGTAACCTTTATCTTTAGAAAAAGCGTTTAAATCCTCTTGGGATTTAGCTATATTTATAGTAATATTGGCACCCATATTTTTTGCAATTTCTAGCGGTAAGTCTTCTAAGTCAGTTACGACAATTTCATCTGCATTTGCTTCGCGCGCAAGAGCTGTGCAAAGTGCACCAATTGGGCCTGCGCCAGTAATCAAAACGCGCTTTCCCTTAAGATTTGGCGCGCGGTTGCGCGCATGTAGGCAAACTGCCAGGGGCTCTGAACAGGCCGCATGCGCTAAAGGTGTTATTTTCTGAACTGGGAAACATTGCTTAGAGTCAACAATCATATTGTCGCGAAAAGCGCCTTGCTCATGTGGGAAACCCAACGCAGATCCAAAAAACCGCATATTTAGACATTGTTGGGAAGCGTGTTTTTGGCAATAAGCACACTTTCCGCATGGGTGGCTAGGGTTTAAGGCGACTTTATCTCCTTTTCTAAGGTTTTTTACTTTTGAGCCAAGGGCTTGGATCGTTCCCGATACCTCATGCCCTAAAATGATAGGTTCTCGGATTTTGATGGTTCCAAAGCCACCGTCCTTGTAATAATGAAGATCCGAACCACAGATGCCTCCAGCCCCCATCTTAATGACGACATCGTTATCATCAGGTGACTTTAGCTCCATTGTTTCAATGCGGATATCGTGCCTCTTAATCAGGCGGCAAATTCTGGTCTGCATTCTAAAAAACCTTTTTACGTTTTTGGTTTATCTATTGCAAAATGTAGTAGTTATCGTCGCAATATCTCTCGGTAATCTCAGTAGGTCAAAAATCATTGACACACTACCATGGTAGATGCATCATATCAAAATAAAAGATAATTTTAAATTGTGGAGGAAGATATGAAATCATTGTTTTCGATCGTCGCATCAGCGGCAGTGCTTTTGTCTGGTAACGCATTCGCTGGTAGCAGCGACACAAAAGTTGCGTTGGTTCCAGGTGGACCACACCCCTATTTTGCCGCTTGGGAGAGAGCTGGACAGGATGCGGTTAAAGATTTTGGGCTTGGAAAAGCTGATTATAAAGTTCCTGCGGAATGGGATTTAAGTCAGCAGAATGAACTTATAGAAAGCCTCGTTGGCAAAGGATATAATGCAGTTCTTGTATTTCCAGGCGATGCGGTTGGAACAAATAAAATCTTGGGCGAGCTTGATGATGCAGGTATTCCAACTGCAGCGCTTGCAGGTTGTGTAGAGCAACCTACCAAGGCAAAGATGTGCTTTGGAACCGATACAGGCCATTCAGCTTATTTAGGCACAAAGCAGTTGATTGATGCCATGGGTGGAAAAGGTAAAATTGCACATTTTACAGGTTTTTTAGTTGACCCAAATACCACTTTGAGAATTAAGGCAGTGGAAAAAGCGGTATCGGAAGCAGGCGGAGGTGTCGAGATTATTCAAGTTATTGCCGATATCGATGCTTATGAGCCAGCAGATGAAAAGATAAATGCGTTCATGGCTGCACAGGGTGGCGAAGTTGATGGAATTGTTACGACGGCTTGGGTTCCTGCCGTTGTAGCGGCACAAGCCTTAACCAATATGGGCGATAAGCGCATCAAAATGGTTGGTATTGACCACGATGAAGTAGTTTTGACGGCCATCAAAGCCGGTTTCGTGCACGGTACCATGTTACAAAATCCGTACGGTCAGGGATATATTGGCTCTTATGCTATGGATAAAATAAGAGGTGGCTGCACGTTTAAAGTGGACGCACCATGGAAGTCGACCGCACAAACTGATCAGTTTATCGACTCAGGAACTGTTTTTGTGGATATCACAGACGTGGATACTTATGTTGACGCCATGAGGGGAATTTCTTTAGAGATTCTCGAAACGTTTGAAGGTGATTTTTTGGATTGCTAAAACGCATGAAGGGGAGAGTTCGCTCTCCCCTTCAAGTGTCGACAAAATCAAAGTATCATGAAATATCCTATGAATAAAAAGCTCCCAAATTTTATATTTACAAATCAGTTTGGCTTGCTGTTCCTTGTTTTGATTTTTATTGTAATATTTTCAACCGTGACAGACGGCTTCACATCCCGATTTAATATCTTTGCATTATCACGTGTCATCGCAATAGACATAATGATCGGCCTGGCAATGATGGTAGTCATCTTAACCGGAGGCCTAAACCTTGCTCTTGGTGCTATCGGAGTATGTGCTGCGATGTTTGGCGGTTGGTGCATGGAAGTTCTTGGAATACCAATAGTTCCCGCTTTATTACTCACGCTTGGTATGGGATCACTTTTAGGCTTGGTAAACGGAATTATTACAGTGAAAACAGGTGTTCATAGTTTTATAGTTACGTTGGCTACGATGAGTATTTACTTCGGATTTATGACCATGCTGACGGAAGCTGAAGCATTCCGAAGACTTCCTGATTTATTCACGGATTTTGGATCGGCAAAGTTGTTCAATAAATATGTATCGCCTCTACTTTTGGTAAGCGTCGCTACTTGTTTTATTTTGTTTTACTTGTTTCGCTTCACCGATATCGGTCGCAAGTTGATCGCTGCCGGGGCAAACCCTGAGGCAGCTGAGGTATCAGGAATATCGGTTAGTAGAATGTTTATTTATTGCCATGCTCTGTCTGGTTTTTTGGGCGCTTTGGCTGCGATTTTACTTACAACACGTATCGGTGCTGCAATACCTTCAATGGCTGGACAATTGGGCATGGATTGGTTGCTGCCAGCATTTCTTGCACCCGTTATCGGGGGCACACTTTTATCTGGTGGTAAGCTATCAGTGTTTGGAACAATGCTAGGCGCTGTGTTGGTTACGCTTTTGACAAACGGCCTCTACCTTTTGGATGTTGGTGAATTTTGGATCCGTTTCTTCCTCGGCATCATTCTTTTACTGGCAGTTTTGCTCGATAGGGCCAGAGAATACCTAACGCTAAAGAATGTGATAGTATCGTGAACATGACTGTAGCTGCAATATTCAAAAAAGATTGGTTGGGTTTGCTGATTGTTGTGCTCGTAAGCGGGCTTGTAATCGCGGCTGTAAAGCCTGCTTTTCTATCACCGTTCAATTTGTATGTTTTGATGGTGAGTACAAGTTATATGCTTATTATTGCGTTGGCCCAAATGATAATTATTGCGATTGGTCAGATGAATTTGTCTGTCGGTGCTATTGGGGGGTTAGTGGCAATTTCTTTTAGTGGTCTGATGGAAGTGCACCAGATTTCCGTTCCGGTGGCGGTATTAAGTGGCCTTGTGATTGGTATAGCATGCGGGTTTCTGAATGGTTATATCACAGTGAAGTCAGGTATCTCAGCATTCATAATCACGTTGGCTACTTTGTATATATTTAAAGGAATAAACTTAGGTATTACCGAGGCTGAACCATTCTATAATATTCCAGAAAACGTTAAGAATTTTGGAAATGCTAAAATTGGCAATACCCCTATCCCATTTTTACTAATTATTCCCATCATTATAACGATCTTAATGTGGGTGTTTATCAACAGAACCGAAACAGGTCGCCATATGCTAGCCTATGGAAATAGTGTTCAATCGGCTGAACTGATGGGAATTTCTTCGTCAAAAGTTGTTATTACGGCGCATATAATTTCCGGTTTTCTGGCTGCTATCGCTGGCATGTTAGTCGTTTGCAGATTACAACTTGGAACGCCAAATATTGGAGACTCATGGCTTTTGCCTTCATTTGCGGCTCCGGTAATTGGAGGTGCGATTTTAGCAGGTGGAAAAGTTGATGTTATTGCCACTGCCCTTGGCGTTTTAATTGTTGCGATAATTTCTCAGGCATTGGTTATTTTCAAAATTGACCCATTTTTTGTGCAGATATTTTTAGGAGTTATGATTTTGTTAGCCGTTTTTGTGAACCGCTACCGAGAATATAAACAGGAAGTCCGCAGAAAGATTTTTAGCAGTGAGTGAGTTTTGCCTTGAAATAAGCGCGGCCAATAAATCTTTTCCTGGTGTCAAAGCGCTAGATAAGGCGAGCTTTCGGCTAAGAAAAGGATCAATTCATGCTCTTCTAGGAGAGAACGGCGCTGGCAAGTCTACCCTCATAAAAATAATAACAGGCGTTCACAGGCAGGATAGCGGAACGTTGTTTATTAACGGTAAAGAAGAAACACTTAACAACCCCAATGATGCGACAAAATTTGGTATATCTGTTGTTCATCAAGAAAGGAATTTGATCAGACGCTTCTCGGTTGGCGAGAATCTGATGTTAAACAACTTGCCAAAAACAGTGCTCGGTCTCATCGATTATGATGAGATTGCTATTCAGTCAAAAAAATGGCTTGAAATTATGGATCTTGACATTGATCCAAACACCGTAGTGTCTGAACTGACTGTTGCTAAAATGCAGCTTTGTGAAATAGCCAAAGCTTTGTCCCTCAAGGCGAAAATTCTTTTGTTGGATGAGCCGACCTCCTCCCTTTCTCCTAAAGAGGCTGAAAATCTATTCTCGTTGCTTAGAAAAATTGTTCGCGATGAGGGTGTAAGCATTGTTTTTGTAAGCCACAAACTGGAAGAGGTATTTAATATTTGCGATGACGTTACGGTTCTGCGTGATGGGCAAAATGCGTGTACTTCAGAAAATATAAAAAACCTTGATAGAAAAAAACTTGTTAGATTGATGATTGGACGTGATGAACAGATCGTTAAATCAACTCGAAAAACCGATAAAATAAAAGACACAGTATTAGCCTTAAATAAGGTGAAAACCGAATTAGGACATGAAAATATAAATTTAGAGCTGGCTCGATCAGAAATAATGGGTCTTTATGGTTTAGTTGGAGCAGGCAGAACCGAACTGGTTAAATGTCTTATTGGGTTGGAAAAGATCATTGAAGGTGACGTTATAATTAATGGTAAAAAGACGGCTATAGATTCTCCTAAATCTGCATTGGAAAAATTCAAAATTGGTTACATCAGTGAGGACAGGAAAAAAGAGGGTTTAATACTGATCCATAATGTTTTGGATAACACAAGCATTACGGTCTGGTCACAAATTAAAAAAGCCGCTGGGCTCGTTACCGATGGAATGATTGCCAATAAAGTCGATCCTTATATCCGCAAACTCGAGGTAAAAACTCCCTCAAACTATCAAATAATTTCTAATTTATCTGGGGGAAACCAACAGAAAATTAGCGTTGCCAAGTGGTTAGCGGCTGGAACTGATATTTTGATTATCGATGAGCCAACTGTAGGAATTGACATTAAAACTAAAGCATACCTTCATGAATTAATTTTAAACCTTGCTGATAATGGCACTTCAATAATCCTGATTTCAAGTGACATGCCGGAGATGATAAGTCTTGCTGATAGAATTGTGGTGATGAAAGACTTTAAAGTGAATGGTATCGTTGAAAACGATCGTGATTATGACGTTGTCAGTAGCAAGATAATGGAGTTTATTCATTCCTAAAGAGTAATAAGCAGAATTGAGGGTCGCTGGTTCTGGCTCAATGTCATTTTACTACCATTAATTACATCTTATGCTTTGTTGCGATCCGTGCACTTTTAACTTATAACAAATAAAGAATTTAGAATGTAAACTTTAACTTCTTATCAAACTGAATAAAACTTTTCACAAGTTCCACCTAATATCAAAGTTTGTTCTTCGGTTGATAGTTTTGAAACCCAATCATCAACAATATTCATTGTGGCATTATAACTAGCTGCAACAGTGCAAACAGGCCAGTCAGATCCTACCATTAAACGATCTGCACCAAAGGCTTCACAAACAATATCAAGATATGGAACAAAGTCTGCCGGATGCCACTTTTTCCAATCTCCTTCCGTCACTAAGCCTGAAAGTTTACACATAACATTGGGGAATTTAGAAATTTCTTTAATTCCATGTTTCCATGCTTCTATATCGCTACCGTTCATTGTCGGTTTAGAAATATGGTCGACGACAAAGGGCTGATTGGGTAGTTTCTGAACAAGCCTTATAGCGGATGGCAAGTGTATTGTTCTTAGCAACAAATCATAGGTATAATTATACTTATTTAATAATGAAACGCCGTTTGAATGGGGCGCACTATCCGCGAAGTCTATATCAGACCTGTCGTGGATAAGCATACGAAAACCTTTAAGTTTTTGATAGCCATGATAGCTCTCTAACACTGCTTCAACATCATCTGAACATAAATCTACCCAGCCAACGACTCCTTTGATTGAGTTATGCTTTTGAGCTAAATCCATAAGGAAGTCAGTTTCTGCCACAACTTCCCTAGCTTGTACTGCTATAGAACCATCACGCCCTGTTTCAGCTAAAAGTGGATCTAAATCGGACGGCATGAAGTTTTGCTTTAAGGCTGCCAACTCATCTGTCATCCAAATGAAATCTGAGGCATTTTCTGTAAAATTCCAAAAATGTTGATGAGCGTCGATTTTCATAAACAAACCTTCTAATTTAAAGTTGAAATTTATGTAGTTATTGGTTCCTAAGCTTGTAGTTCACGCGTCTTTTGAATACGGTACCATGGTAGTTATTAAAGTAAATAGAAAAACGTGAGAACCCATTTTGGCTTCAGTAAACCTTAAAGAAATTATTCAAGATATTGATATTAATAAAAATTTATCAGTTGCACTCCAAGTTCATCATTATTTGCGCCAGCAAATCTTAAAGTTAAATCTTAAACCAGGAAAAGCTTTGAGTGAAAAAGAGTTGTCTCTTCAACTTGGCGTGAGCCGCACGCCGGTTAGGGAAGCATTCATTAGATTATCAGAAGAAGGTCTTGTTGACATCTTTCCACAACGTGGAACGATTGTAGCGCCGATAAGAATGGGAGAAATTAAAGAGGCGCAATTTTTGCGTGAAATTTTAGAAACTGCAATTGTACGGCGTGCGGCTGTGGGCATTGGAAAAAAGTCTTTAAGTCTCTTAAAGATGAATTTGGTCCATCAAGAAAAAGCGTTGGAGAGTAATGATTATACCGAGTTTATGGAGTTAGATGAGGATTTCCACCATCTGCTATGCCAAGGAGTATCATTCAATCGCGCATGGCGTGTTATACAGGCAGTAAAGGGGCAACTTGATCGGATCCGCTTCATTGGTTTGCCTCAACCTGGGCATGCGGCTTTGATGTTTCATCAACATTCTACTATTTTTGAAGCCGTTAAAAACGGCTATCCAGACGTTGCGGCGAACGAAATGGCTAAACACCTTACTGAGTTATGGGCTTCCATTGAGCGGATGACCTTGGATGAAAGCAGCTTCAGCGAATAAAGTGGCTTCTGATTACCAATAAGAATTTAGAATCTACTTACGATCTTCAGAAAAGATAACACATTTTCTCTTAAATATCAGTCTGTGTGAAAAACCTCATCCATCATTGACCATTGCTCATTAGGTTTACTGCTTTCCATTCGTATTTGAAGTGCGTCTGTGATTTTCCACCATTCCTGCGTTTTTGGATCAGACGCGATTTTTGCGGAATCCGCTTCAAAATCATCTCCGTGATATTCCCAATAGCCAAAGAGTAGATTTTCGGGTTCGCGCAAAAAAATGGTATAATTTCTTATATTTGCTTTTGCGATAGTTTTCAGAACATCTGGCCACACACTTGCATGTAACCTTTTATAATCTTTTATTTTATTGGCCTTTAGCCGAATAACCATACCCATGCGTTTCACGGTAAACCTCATTTATGGCGCAGATATATTAAAATTAGAGCCGTTTTCTATTTTGGAAGTAATTGCTTCCCAATCCCATTTAATACCTAAACCTGGTAAGTTAGATGGTCGCGCGATACCATTTTCAATATCTATGCCTGTTTCTGTGATCAGATCGAGTTGCGGGATATATTCGAGCCATCTTGCATTTGGAATAGCGCAAACTAGAGGAAGGTGAAGTTCCATCAAAAAGTGCGGGCAAACAGTTACATTGAAGGCTTCTGCCAAATGGGCAACTTTCAACCAAGGAGAAATACCGCCAATACGCGCCACATCCACTTGAACAATCGAACAGGCGCCTGCCACTAAATAATCTTTGAACTGACTAAGGCTGTAAATACTTTCCCCAACTGCGATCGGAACACTTGTGCTATTGGCAAGTCTGGAATGCTGAAGCACATCATCAGCTGGAAGTGGCTCCTCGAACCATGCAATATCATAGTCTTCCAAAATGCGCGCTCGTCGAATTGCTTCGGAGAGGGAAAATCCTTGATTTCCATCAGTCATAATTTCAAAATTGTCGCCTACGGCTTTGCGAACTGCACGCAACCTTTCATTATCTTCAGATTTATTGGGACGCCCAATTTTAATCTTTGCTCCTTTAAACCCTTTTTCTTTAACAGCAATTGCGTCGTCGACCAATGCTGAGGCTTCTAGATGAAGCCATCCGCCTTCGGTCGTGTAAAGTGGTATGTAATCGCGCGTGCCCCCCGCTGCTATATGAAGCGGTAGGCCTGATTTTAAACATTTGAGATCCCAAAGCGCCGTATCAATTGCGGCCAAAGCTAAAGATGTAATTGCTCCCACGGACGTTGCGTGTGTCAAAAAGAGCAATTCCCTCCAGATTGCATCAATTCGATTTGCTTCTATGCCTATCAGGGCTGGGGCTAATGTTTTTTCGAGCAGGGCTATAACGGATGGACCACCAGTACCAATAGTATAGGTGTAGCCCGTGCCAATTCCGCCATCACTATCATGAATTCTCACTATAGGAGTTTCCTGGGCAACAAAAGTTTGAATTGCATCCACTCGTTTAACTTTAGGCGACAGATTAACCATCATAATTTCAACGCGTGTTATTCTTGCCATTTTTATCACCCCATTATAAAAGCTCGCTTCAATATGTGCTAAAGTTTAAATGCTTTTGAACATTCTGAATAGACGGCAAATAATCCGCCGAATTTCTTAGTGCTCTTAGGTATTTTAGGAATAAATCACTTTGCCCACAATAAGCTTGGCCAGTTGGGCACTGTCAGAAAAAACCCGCTTGCTCAGGTTATACGGCGCACTTAGCTTTGCGGCCATGCCTACTCCAGTATCTTTCCGTTATTTCAAAACAAGCCCTGAGATCATACAACTTGCAGTTATGATGTATGTGAGGTTTCCACTCTCACTGAGAAATGTAGAAGACCTTCTGCATGAAAGAGGTGTGGACGTAAGCTATGAATCGGTTCGGTACTGGTGGCACAGGTTTGGCTCTCAATTTGCAAACCAGATCAAACAGCGCAGGGCAGGGGGAATGCAAACCAGTAATTGGAAATGGCACCTGGATGAAGTCTTCGTGAAGATAAATGGTGAACGGCATTACCTGTGGCGTGCAGTTGATCATGAGGGTGAGGTGCTAGAAAGCTACGTCACCAAAAAAAGAGATAAAAAAGCCGCTTTAAAGTTCATGAAAAAAGCTATGCGGCGCTATGGATCGCCCAATGAAATTGTTACAGACAAGCTTCGATCCTGATATGTCGTTTTGGGTTGATTAGAAATACAGACGTCAAATATCCACAGATCTTGCAGTTAAGCTAACAACTACTTTTCATAATCAAGACATTGATTTTTCTTGGTATTTTATGCTATAAAAACCTGTTGGAGGGCTATGTAATTGCCCGTAGAGGCATAGTCTGTGTGTGTTGTTGTGACTCACTTTAAGTGACTTTACCCGCAAGTGCTCATATTCATGTAGTTACATAGGGCATACAGGGGGTGTCACACAAAGGGGGGTTGAGGTTTGTGTCAGTTACTAAAATAAGATACTGAATTAGCAGTTAATCACTCAATGCCACCAATATCTGATAACTTTGAAATAAAATCGATGGTCTTGCCTGGATCTCTTATAACTCTCTCAAGCGATACTTTTGAAACTCCTAAATCTTTGGCTTTTCGAAGAAGCTCTTTTGCCTTCTTGCTATCGCCTGCCTCATTTGTACTGAAGGCATAAAATACGAGCATTTCAGGAGCAATATCTAAAGCGTCAATATGGGGCTCAACTAAACCGCTTATTTTTTCATATTCCCCCTGCAAATAATACATTGGAATAAGCCGTTTTGTTAAATTCCAACCACTGTCATTAGGTTGCAGTCGTAAAG
>ERZ802827.1003-NODE-1003-length-14546-cov-11.7151_pt1 | contig 14546 bp, 19 predicted proteins | sample MGYA00345652_ERZ802827 | MGnify/ENA primary metagenome ERZ802827 (study PRJEB30503, sample SAMEA104212372) | marine metagenome | biome: Westerlies Biome; feature: [SRF] surface water layer (ENVO:00010504) within the epipelagic zone...; material: water... | reverse complement strand
TATTTTCCTCGATTGGAAGATTTGCAGCAAGGGCGGCGTATAATAAAATATCTTCTGGAATTTCATAAGCAAGTTTAAAAACCATATGACCACCATTTGACATGCCACTCACTACAATCCGATTGGTATTTATCATAAAGTCTTTTTTTAGTGATTTTACTACTTGCTTAAAATAGCCAACATCATCAATGTCTAATTCATTGGCGTCATAGTCTGCTGTGCCCCTACAATCGTTCCAATGATTTTTATAGCCTTGCGGGTAAACAACTAAGAAACCTTTTTCCTCGGCTAAGTATTCAAAGTCATATCCCGTAAAAACTCTCATTCCTTCTGCACTCTCTCTAGAGCCATGCAAAGCAAAAAAAACAGGGGCATCATTTTTTAGTGAGCTTGGAATATATACACCATAAGTTCTGGTTAAATCATCATGAGTAAAAGAATAAGTTTTATATATTCCTTGTGAAGGTGGATCTCTTAAGACTTCAGCTGTTGTATAGTAGCTTAAAACTGCTAAGGCAAGATAAATACCAAAGACTATACCAATAAAAAATAAAAAATAATTTGAAGCAAGAATTTTTTTTAGTGAAATCATTATACTAAATAAATTAAGTAATAAATCATTCCTACAAATCCTAGTAGTATACCTAAAGTTAAAATTAAAATTTTATACTTCATATTAATATTTAACTTCCATAAAATATAAACCATCAGCTGGTGCAAGCGCACCACACTTACTTCTGTCTTTTGCATCTAATGCTTGTTTAAACCGCTCAATATCCCATAGTCCCTCACCTACCATTTTTATCGTACCAACCAGGGATCGGATTTGATGTTGCAGGAAAGATGGTGCTACAAAACCAAAATAAATATTATCATCTTGTTGCGTAATTTTGCAGCTATTCAAGGTTTTTATTGGAGATTTTGACTGGCAATTAACTGACCTGAATGTGGTAAAATCATGCTTTCCTTCAATGATGGGAGCGCAGGCTAGCATCTTTTCTAAGTTTAGATTTTTCATAACTAGCCAAGCTCTGCCTTTCTCAATCGATAATGGTGAATTACGATTGACTATGCGATAAAGATATTTTCGTTCTTTAGCATCAAACCTCGAGTGAAATTCAGCATCTACTTCAGTCACATCTAAAACTGAAATGGGGTAAATTTTTAAATGATGATTTAGACCGGTTTTGATTGAGTAAGTATCATGTTCTTTGTGTTCAATATCAAAATGTGCCACTTGCCCGGTAGCATGTACACCTGCATCAGTCCTACCGGCACCAAACAAAACTGGTTTTTCTTGAAACATACTTTCAATTGCTGTTTCAATACACTCTTGAACGGATAAACCATTATCTTGTCGTTGCCAGCCAACAAAAGGGGTGCCATCGTATTCAATAATTATTTTATATCGCATTACAGTTTAGTGCCGACATTTACTTTATTACCTTTTAAAAATTCTGTAAGTGTGACAAGACCTTTACCTTCTTTTTTTAAAGTCAGTGGTTGTAATGCTTGTTGACCACAGCCAATTACAAATTCATCATTTAAAATTTCACCAGGATTACCATCTATATCAAAGACTTTTGAACTCATGACTTTTATTCGTTTACCATCCATTTCAAACCAAGCACCGGGGTTAGGATTAAAAGCTCGTATTTTTTGATTGATAAGCTGAGCATTATCTTGCCAATTAATCTTGGCCTCAATTTTATCTATTTTATTGGCATACGTTGCTAAATTATCATCTTGTTTAATTGCTTCTTCACCATTATTAAGTTTATCGAAAAAATTATTTAACAACGTCTTGCCAAGTTGGGACAGATTTTTTTCTAAATCTTGATATGTATCTTCAGCTTTAATAGGTAGTTTTGCATCTAAAATAATGTCTCCAGTATCCAACCCTTCATCAACTTTAATAAAAGATACGCCAGTAACTTTATCGCCTGCAATAATAGATCTTTGTATTGGTGCTGCACCACGATATTTAGGCAATAGTGAACCGTGTAAGTTAAAGCAGCCTAATTTTGGAATATCGATAATTTCTTTTGGAAGAATATACCCATATGCAATCACAAAAATAATATCAGGGTTTAATTCATTGATTTTATTGATTATTTCTGGATCTTTAAGGCTTGTGGGATATTCAAGTGGTAGCTGATACTCTTCAGCAAACTTGGCCACGGGCGATAAAGTTTTCTTCATGCCACGATTAGCTAGTTTTGGTGGCGCACTAAACACTGCTTGAATATTAACAGACGACTCCAACAACCCTTCTAAAATTGGAACAGCAAATTTTGATGTTCCCATAAATAAAACATTGTAGTTCTGCATTTTTAAAATCCTTAAATTTTTTGTCGTGAACTTAACGCTGCTGCGAGTGTACCTTCATCCATGTAGTCTAATTCACCACCAACTGGTACACCATGTCCTAATCTTGAAACAGTAACATTACAATCTTTCAAACAATCAGCAACATAGTGTGCTGTAGTTTGACCATCTACTGTTGCACTTAAAGCTAAAATAACTTCAGTGACATTTTCAACTTGTGATCGTTCTACTAACTTTCTTACCTTTAGATCATCTGGTCCCACGCCATTAATAGCAGACAACGTTCCACCTAATACATGATAAGCACCATTGTAAAGTTCAGCTTTTTCCAATGCCCATAAATCAGCCACATCTTCGACAACACAAATTTGTGTTTGATCACGCTGTTCATCTTGGCAAATAGCACAAGGTGAAGTTAAATCAATGTTACCACAATTTTCACATGTTAAAATATTTTTACTCGCTGAGAGTAATGACTCTGATAGAGGTACCATCAACTGATCTTTGCGTTTTAATAAATGTAACACTGCACGACTTGCTGATTTAGGTCCATAACCAGGTAACTTACTTATAAGTAAGATGAGTTTATCAATTTCTTCGTTAGAATATTTACGCCGCATATCAGATCGGCATCTTGAATCCTGGTGGTAATTTTAAACCTCCAGTAATTGAGCTCATTTCATCGGCAGTTTTTTGCTGAACTTTTTCTTTAGCATCATTGTGTGCTGCTAAAATAAGATCTTCTAAGATATCTATTTCATCTGCAACTAATAGTGATGGATCAATAGTTACATTCGTGACCATACTTTTACCATTGACCGATACTTTTACTAAGCCGCCACCAGCAGTACCTTCAGCTTCAAGTTCTTCAACTTTCTTTTGGGCATCCATCATTTTTGATTGCAGTTCTTGGGCTTGTTTCAGCATATTATTAAAATCAGTCATTACTCTTCTTTCTATATTAATTATCTAATGTTTCAACTTCTGCGCCTGGGAAAAAATCAATGATTTCCTGGACTTTTGGGTCAATTTTTGGTGCACTTGCCTTCTTTTGAATGGGGGCAGGATCTGTATCTGCCGAATCATCTTCTTCAATAGTTTTCGAAATTTCTTCAATCAGCTCATTTGGTTTTGGAATATCGGCAGTATAGGCAATTCTAATCAATAGCATCTCTAAAGCACTAATAGGTGAAAAGGTATCGGATACTTCTTGTAACCCTTTATGTAGCATTTGCCAAACCATCGACAAGGTTCCCACTTGTAGTTTGCTTGCTAATTCTTCTAATGCTTTGAATTCTGCATCAGTATGTGAAAGTCGTAAACTTTCTGCTGCATCGACTTTAAATAAAGTCAGATAGTGAACAATATGTATAAGGTCTCTAAGTATCAATAATGGGTCTGCGCCACCATCATAAAGTAAATTTAATTTATCAATCGCTCCTAGTGTTTGCCCTTCCATTAATAGTGAAACTAAATTTAAGATTTCAACTGGGTCATTAAGACCAATCATATCTTTTACTAAGTCTTCTGAAATATTTGATTCAGAGTAAGCAATGGCTTGATCAAGCAAAGACAAACCATCTCGCACAGATCCTTCGGCAGATCGAGAAATAATTTTTAGTGCGCCTTCTTCAATAGGTACACCTTCTTTGTCACAAATACTTTTAAAAAAATCACTTAATTCATTCGGCTCTATTCGCTTCAAATCATAACGCTGACATCGAGATAAAATTGTTGCAGGAATTTTTCTAACTTCGGTTGTTGCAAAAATAAATTTGACGTGTTCAGGAGGCTCTTCAAGCGTTTTTAATAATCCATTAAAAGCAGCATTAGATAACATATGTATCTCATCGATAATATATACTTTAAAGTTTGATGATACTGGTGCGTATTGAACGCCATCAATTAGTTCACGAATATCATTGATACCTGTTCTTGAGGCAGCGTCCATTTCCAATACATCTATGCTACGTGACTCAGCGATGGCTATACAATTATCACATTTACCGCAAGGCTCTTGAAATTCACCACTACTTAAATCAACCTCTCTACAATTCAAAGCTTTAGCAATAATTCTTGCTGTTGTTGTTTTTCCTACACCACGGACACCTGTAAGTAAGTAGGCATTAGCAACACGGTTTAACTTTATTGCATTTTTAATAGTTTGTGCCATTAACTCTTGTCCAATTAATTCAGAAAAATTATTAGGACGATACTTAAGTGGTAGCGGTATATGTCTTTGCTCTTCCATAATGAATGAATAACTTTAATTTAGTGGGAGATTAAAACAACCCAAGTATTGCCTCTACGGCTGCTGCATTTCTGCCCTGACCGAGTTCGAGATATACTCGTCTGCATAATCTCCCGATATATTATAGCAGACAGATATGTAAAATTGCTTTAATAAAATAAGATACTTAACAACTAATTTTTTGATGAATTCAATTACTTTTAGCCATAATCCAATTGACCGTGCATCCCAACTTCGCAGTAATAAAGAATGGCAACAAGAAGCAATAACCTCTGAAAAATCTTTATTTATGATCTTTTTTGAGGATCGACCTCTCATTAAAGTCAGTAAAGATCATTCCACTAAGCCCGAAATATTATGGGTTTCATATCAACAGTTAGCACCCTTACTAACCAATAATGTAAGCCCACTTTTTTTGGGTATAAAGGATGATCTGCCATATTATGCAGTTGATTTTAGTAATCTTGATTTAGATCAAATTTTATCACATCCCAGTTTCGCTAATTGTAAATTTATTGATGCGCGCTCTATTGCACTAAGCATAGATGTTGCAAGCACAGGAATAATTGCTCAAGCAAAATCAAACTTTGAATGGAATAAAAAAAATATTTATTGCTCAATATGTCCAGGAGTAAAACTAGAAACTAAAGACACAGGATATAAAAAATGTTGCCCTCAGTGTGGCGCTGAATACTTCCCACGTGTGGACCCAGTTGTAATCATGTTGCCATGTTTTGAAGATAAATGTTTGCTGGGAAGACAAAAAGCTTTTCCTCCTGGAATGTTTTCTGCTCTTGCAGGATTCGTTGAACCAGGCGAAACTATTGAAGAGGCGGTAATAAGAGAAATTCATGAAGAAGTCGGCTTAGAGTCTAGAGATGTAAATTATAAGTTTACTCAGCCCTGGCCCTTTCCATCATCACTTATGATTGGGTGTACAGCATTAGTTGATAACCCTAAATTTAAAGTAGATGATGAGGAAATTGAGGAGGCTATCTGGCTCAACAAAGAAGATTTAACGAAAATATTAGTTGGCAAAAGTGAAAAAAGAATCTGGATACCACCACCCATGGCAATTGCACATCAATTAATTATAAATTGGATGGAAGCAAACTAAGACTTTGATCGATATTTATGTTTTGGATACTCACCTAAAATTCGAAGCATATTGGTATAATGTTTCACTTCTTCAATGGCACCAGCAACTACTGGGTCACCAAGATGTCCTTCAAACTCAATATAAAATTGCGCTTTATTAAAATCGCTTTCAATAATAAAGCTTTCTAACTTAATCATATTCACACCATTAGTAGCAAAACCACCTAGAGCTTTGTATAAAGCGGATGGAATACTTTTAGTTTCTATAATACAGCTAGTTAAATAATCTAAACTCTCATTCTTTTCTTGCTGCAAGTCTTTCGACATTACTAAAAAGCGAGTGGTATTCATTTTATCATCTTCAATATCAGCTTGTACTATTTCTAAATTATAAATTTCAGCAGCAAGTTCTGAGGCAATTGCCGCCTCGCTGTCTGAACCATGGCTACTTAAATATTTCGCAGAGCCTGCTGTATCTGCCATAGCAATAGGCTGTAAATTTAGACTTTCGATAACTTTAGTGCATTGCCCTAAACCCATTACATGACTTCTAACCGATTTTAATGCTTCCACTTTAACCCCTGGTTTTGCCATTAATTGATGTCTTACTTTTTCAAAGTGCTCTGCGTATATTTTTAAGTCAGAATTACCTACAAGTTTATGAATGTCAGCAACTCTTCCAGCGGCTGAATTTTCAACTGGTATCATCGCTAAATTAGTTTCACCACTACTTACACATGCCAATGCTTCTGTGAAGTTATTACAAGGTACAACTTCATGATCACTGAATACATTTTTGCAAGCAAGATGGGAGTATGCTCCAAGCTCGCCCTGAAATGAAATTTTTTTGGTCATTGTAATTAAATAAGTTTTTGCATTTTTTCTAAATCTTCCGGAGTATCCACGCCTAAAGGTAAAAAGTCAATTAGTTGAATATCTATTCGCATCTGATTATCTAATGCCCTTAACTGCTCAAGTTTTTGATCAATTTCTCTTGTCGATGGTGCCAAATGAACAAACTTTTCTAGAGCTGAGCGCGTATAGGCATAGAGCCCAATGTGGTGCAAATAATTACCATTAATTGATGCTTCTGGAGTTCTTGTAAAATTAATAGCTCTACCAATTTTAGTATTTGGGTTTATATCTGCAATAGCCTTTACAATACTTTTGCTGTTTATCTCATCATGATCTGTCATCTCACATACCAGTGTGCTGACTTCAGCTGCTTCATCTGAAAGTAAGTTCACCACTGACGATAAACACTCTCTATTTATCTGTGGCAAATCACCTTGAAGATTAACAATGAAATTAATATTTTTGTCCTGATCAAAATTTTCTAAAGCTTCGTAGATACGATCAGTCCCAGATTGGTGATTCGATCGAGTAAGTTCACAATTACCCCCAGCTTCAGATATTACTTGTTTAATTTGGTCGCTGTCAGTTGCAACTATAACTTCCCCAATTTCAGCAGCAACTGCCTGTTCCCATACATGCAGTATCATTGGTTTACCATTAATGGGTAATAACGGCTTATTCGGTAGTCTTGTTGAAGCAAGGCGAGCTGGAATTATAATTGCAGTATTTTCTTGATTTATCATGGTCATATTGTGCGACGTCAAGGCGCATTATAACTTGAATAGTTTAGATTTATGTTCTAATTATAACTCAAATCTGCACAATTATAAGAATTTTATGGACTCATTAGAAATCAACAAATTAGTCGCAGGTATACTTGTAGTTGTACTAATCATCATCGGAATATCCAATTTTGCTGAGATCTTATATCACGTCGAACAGCCTAAGGTTGCACATTACGTAATTGAAGGTGTGGATGATACTACTATGGCAAGTGCTACTGATGAAGTAGTAGCTGAACCTGTTGAAGAACCAATACTTACTCTATTGGCATCTGCTAACATAGAAAAAGGAATGAAAACTTTTAAAAAATGTTCTTCTTGTCATGTTGCAGTAAAAGACGGTGCTAATAAAATTGGACCTGGATTATGGGAAATTGTTAATAAAGACAAAGGTGTGGTTGATGGTTTTTCATACTCAAATGCTCTTGTTAGTTACGGCGGTAAATGGACTTATGATGAACTAAATGGTTTTCTAAAAAATCCAAAACAATATATTGCAGGTACCAAAATGTCTTTTGCCGGGCTCAAAAAATCTAGTGATCGTGCTAACGTTATTTTATACTTAAGAAGTTTAAGTGATAGCCCTGCTCCCTTAGAGTAATCAAGATAAATTTAAATTGTACTTTATTTGAACCTTGCAACAGGTTAGATTCTGTTGATGCAGTCTAATACAAATTCATTCGCAGCCTATTGGGATCGCAGAATGTTAAGAATACTTTTGCTTGGTATTATAAGTGGATTTCCTTGGGTATTAATTGGTAGTGCTTTAACGTTGTGGTTAAAGGAAGATGGAATAAGTAGAAGCACCATTGGTTGGGCTGGATTAATTTTTAGTGTTTATGCGATAAATTTCCTTTGGGCTCCACTAATAGATCGAATAAAAATACCTATATTAACTTCATTAGTTGGTCACCGAAAAGCATGGATTATGTCTATGCAATTATTAATTCTTCTATCTTTAGTTGTGTGGAGTTTTTTAAGTCCTGTAGATAATCTAGGAGTTATTGTCGTTATAGGTCTAATTATAGCTATATCTTCTGCCTCACAAGACATCACTATTGATGCATTGCGAATTGAACAGATTGGAAAAAATGAGTCTGCTGCAATGGCTGCTGGTGCTGCGACTGCTGTAGTTGGTTGGTGGAGTGGATATAAGCTAGGTGGCTTAGTTACATTAATTACTGCCGATTGGATACAAACTTTAGGTGTAGAAAATTATTGGCAAGTAACCTTTATTATAATTTGCAGTATCGTCGTTCTTTGTAATATTGGATTATTTTTTATTCCCGAAACAGGCACTAATGAACGTATTCAATCACAACAAAAAGATCAGAAAAATATTCAAGGTAGAATTGGAATTACAGGTAGTTTAGGTAGTTTAATAGCTTGGTTTACTGCTACCATAGTAAGCCCATTATTTAGTTTTTTTAAACAAAATGGACTAGCGATAGGTGTTTCAATAGTGGGTTTTATTTTTCTATTTAAAATTGGAGAGGCGTTCTTAGGAAGGATGTCGATTTTATTTTATAAAGAGATAGGTTTTTCCAAATCCGATATTGCGTTGTACTCAAAGGGTTTAGGCTGGATCACTACAGTGGCATTCACCATAATTGGTGGCTGGTTTGCAATTAGATCGGGAGTTATAAAAGCATTATTTATATCAGGAATCATAATGGCTCTTACGAATCTCATGTTCACACTGCTTGCTTGGAGTGGAAAGTCTGAGTTTTTATTTGCTGCTGCAGTTTTATTAGATGATCTTGCTGCCGCTTTTGCAACTGTTGCCTTTGTAACTTTTATCTCTTTATTAGTTGATCGTAATTATACTGCCACCCAATATGCATTACTAGCTTCAATTGGAACTGCCGGTAGAACATTAATGGCATCTTCATCTGGTGCATTGGTTGATTGGCTTAATGGCGACTGGGGTATCTTTTTCATAATTACAGCCCTAATGGTAATTCCTTCACTAATATTATTGTGGCTTATAAAAGAAAAAATAACTTTAAAAGAAAATTAAGAGTTGGTTACGAGTGCTATCAATAACCCAACAAATGCTAGCAATACCAATCCCCATATGACTTGTTCAGTTCGACTAGTGTCTTTCTTTAAATTGGCAACTTTTGAGGCTCCATAAAAGAAAATAGCTATACAAATTAATATAAAAATAATTCTAAACATTATTTACCTTGAAAACGACGATAATAGAAAATGGCTAAATAGTAAAATAAGAATGTTCCAATAAACCACACTGACTGCGCCTGCAGCGTTGCTTCACGCTCTCCAAAATTAAACAGGGTAGGATTAAACCATGGACCTAAAGGCATCATAGGGCCCCATGAAATTCGAGCGTCACTTCCTATTTGGTTATGATATAAGATCATCTCCACCCATATGTTTTGCCCCATATACCATATGAATAAAATTAAAAATGCCGGCCACACAAACTTTTCAAATGGTAAAGCTAAGTGATTATAGTATTTATTTACCAAGATAATGCCAAGCCATACGACACCAGTATCTACTATTGAATTAGTTAGCCAATTAATTTGATAAGGAATGGCACAGTTTAAAGCATCTGTTCTTCGAACAGTAACGTGCTGCCCATCAATTAAACCAAAGTTTATCCAGACTTCCCAACCGAATACCGCTACTAAAAAAGAAGAAACCAGAGTATAGGCAATCCATTTTTTTGTTCGCCCACTTAGTATTGCATATAGTGACACCACAAATGTTAATAATACCGAACCATAAATTACAATTACTTTACGCCACTCATCAGATTCCAAACCACATTCAAATAAATACATATCAATAATCTCTACCCATTTTTGTAATCTTACCATAGGTTCTTTTTATTCTTGCTTTTGCTTGTTTTAAAGGCTCTATTTTTGTGCACATATGAAATGCATTGGCATGAATAATATTCGAATTATCTATCATCATTGCTACGTGACCCTTCCAAAAAATTAAGTCGCCCTTTTTTAAATTTTTCTCTTCAACCTCGGTTTTAATGAAGTCTTCTTGTAAGTCTGTATCTCTAGGAAAGTACTTACTATTAATCTGAAAAATATTTTGTATTAAACCAGAGCAATCAATTCCAATTGAGTTACGGCCACCCCACAGATACGGAGTATTAATAAATTTTTTTACAAGATCTATTTGATTTAAATCATTAGTTTTCATACTGACTATATCATTACGATGACACCAACCTAGATTTTTAATTTTATAAAAATGTTTATTGTTAATTTTTCCAGCAATCTCAATTAGAGAATTAAAGCTGAGCTCAGTAATAGGAATAGATTTTATATTAGGTTCTTTGTAAACTATGCATCTTAGGGCTATGACTTTATGAGTGGAATTAATTTTTTTCGTTTGTAAGTTTTTAACATGTGTGTAGCCAACATAATCGTCACGTAAAGATTGTACCCAAGCATAACCTTTCTTTACTTCAAAAACATAAACTGCCTCTCCATAAAGTAATTGCGAAATTAAATTTTTTTTATCTTTAGAAAATAAGTTTGTATAATTTGATTTAATATAATGAACTTTGCCTTTAACAAATTTTCTTTTACTTAAAAAATTTTTATATTCATATGAGGCTAAATCATTTCTGATGGGAGTGATACGTTTATCGAAGATCACTTTTATTATTCTATATTGAGTTAGCTAGGTAGATTAAAACAATGATAACAGTAAATATTCCGCCAAATATCATCGTAGCTCTTACCGTTACATTTATCCTGTCAGCGAAAAAAATATGATAAATTGCAGCACCTAATAGTGGCACAAGTAATATTACTAACGTCCAGATCAACTTAGATATATTTGAGCTTAATCTATTTTCAGAAAGTTCATATAAAGCAAGTGGTGTCCAAGCAGCATATAAAAATATTGGTAGGTAATAACCATAAAAATTAAATAGAAGAGATAAAAATGTAATATCTCCAATCGGAAAAGCTGCAACACCGGGCATATTATTTTCTCCTTTTACAAAATCGTAAACTAAGCATAAGCTAGTTTAAATACTTTTCTGCAGTTTCTGGTAACTTAATATTTGTAAAGTCTATGTCATAGTTTGCAAATACATCCACAGCAGGAAAGACATTGCTAAAATATGAGCTAGGACTTGGCATATTTGCTTGAAGAGGTGGTTCAGGCATAGTGCGCCAATCTCCAACCTCAAAAGAACCTTTATTTACATAAACCACCCTTGCAATTGAGCTCCAAAGACCCGAAAGATCACTGCCTCGCGCAAAAAGATTGCTGCCACATGATCCAGAAGTTTGTATTCCTGGAGGAAATGAAGTTTGGAATGTATTGCCTTTAAAACAGTTTGCTAGATTTGATACCCCACTTAAAGCCATATCGGCTTTATTTGAATTTATAATAATATTATCTTGAACTAAGTTACCATGTGCAGGCCAATAATTATCATCAAAGGAGGCAGTAACAACCACTCCAAAAAGATTATGGTCATTAATCACATTATTTTTTATGACATTGTTATTACCGCCAGCAATAATAATACCATTACCTAACGTAATATACTGATTTGGCCATGCTGGAGCTTTGCTATTATTATTATTTTCAATATGGTTGCCTATAATGAAACTTTCACGTTCAGGAGGCAATAACTCGCTATCAAGAGTATTGGGTGCAATACCTCCCATATTATTTCTAAATACTGAACTCACAATATAAAGGTTTCCTCCAGAGTTTGTTCCTGAATAACCTAATCCATTATTTTCTGAAATAACGTTATTTATGACTGCATCACATGGGTAGCATTGCCCAATATAAAATCCTGCATCTGGTGATCCAGAGGCATATGAATGTTCTATAATCCCATCAACCGAATCAAAAGCATAAATACCATAATCACCATTATTATAAGCAGTTACATATGAGGCTCTATATCCTTCAGAGGTTGCCCAATAAAAACCATTTAGAAGCGCATTACGTGCAGTAATATTTTCAACCGCAACTCCATCTACTCCTGCTACAATTATACCATTAGCTTTTTCAAACTCTCCATCAATAATAACTTCGTTACGATCTATACCTCTAATTGTAATTGACGGAGTCCTAACAACTACTTCCTCATAATATATTCCCCTATCTACCAAAACAAGATCGCCTGGATTAGATGCATCCACTGCATCTTGTATAGTTTCATAAATTGATGGTACATATCTCACATCACCACTAAATTTATTTACAACATCATTTTTAGTAAAATTTGTATATTCTTGATATTCAATATCTCCTACAACCACTGATCCTGCCATACCCCAATCACCTTCTGGCGTTGCATGATAAGAACAAATATATTTATAGAGTCCCTCAGTATCAAAATTGACATCAATATAATCATTTTTCGGAACATCTTCTAAACTTCCCCAAGCTGCATCTGTAGCAATGACATTATGAGGATTATTACCTGCATTATAAAATCTCACCAAGCCGCCCTCATGTACTCTTACTACGGGTGGCGAGAAAGTGTTATCAATCATTCTGACACCTGTATAAGCTGAAGTACTGCCGTCATCACAACTAGAGAAAGTAATTATTGATACCAATAATATTGAAAATCCTAATACTATTCGTTTGAGATTATGCATTAGATGATTATGTATTATGTATATAGAATCTCAATAAATTTATATTTCAGACAATTGAACATCATAACGTGATTTTATAGTCTTTAGGAATACTTTAAGCGTTTCATCAGTTTTATGGCTCTCGAGATATTTTCTGTGAATAAACTCATCTTTAAACCTTAAAATGATACATATATTATAATGTTTGTTGTTATGCTCGTGCTTCTTAATGATATCGCCATGATAAAGTACCTCAATACCATAACTTTCAATCAGTTTTGAGACATCACTTTTTATATATAAGAATTCAGTTTCAGCATTTTCTGTTAGTTCAACTAAAGTTAATACGTCTAAAGGGTACGATATTTTTTTAACGAGCTGCATTAATTAAAATATTAATTTAATGAATAAAAAAAGTCATTATTTTCTAATAATAATTTTAATCATTAAAATTTATTTATTATCTTGGATTTTTTCCCAAATAATTAATAAATTTAATTAATTCATTTAATTGGTCATCAGGAATATCTCTATATGAACAACCATATTTATTTTTAATTTCAAGTGATATATGAGCGTAAGGGTTTCTTCCTTTTGGATGGTTTGGGTGATCTGGAAGCACTCCTTTTAGAGAATCTCCTGTTTCTAAAATTAATTGCCATATTTTTTTTGCATTTTCTTCATGCATATAAATATCATATAGTAAGACTTGTATGGTTAAAAATATAAATGCAATAAATTGTTTTGATACTCTGAAAAAAATAGAAAATTCTCAGTTAATCGATGTAAGGACGCCAAGCGAATGGCAGAATGACGGCTGTGCAGATTTAACATTATTAAAAAAGAAATTATACCTTGTTACTTGGACTGAGTCTGAGGACGAGTTTTTTAAGCAGATTAAAAATTTAAATTTTAAAAAAGAAGAAACACTATTTTTTATTTGTAGATCGGGTGTTCGATCAGCTAATGCAGTGAATTTTCTGACCAACAAATGTATGCTTGATAGCTGCTATAATGTAGAGGGTGGGATGGAATATGGCTGGAAATCTTTAAATTTACCAATGAATTTATAATAATTTATTCTGTATATAATTTATATCATTAAAAATTAGTCTATAAACTTGGCAATTAAAATATGTATAATTTTTAAGCTTATTTACTAATATTTATATATGAGCCAAATTTTAAAAAGAACTGAAAATTTACTTCTAGCTTTAGAAAGTATAAATGATAAATCGAAGTTCAAAACATTATCTAATTTTAGAAGATCTGTCTACGGATTTAAAATTTTAGTAGATGTGATGCACATCTATTTAAACAATAAAAATAATGAACTATGTACAAAGGAATATTTAACTAAGAGAGTCTCTTCACTCGCCTCAAGAGCAACAATAATAAATTTTATCAACGATCAGATTAGTTTTGGATCATTAGTTGCTAATACAAGCTCAATTGATGGAAGAATTAAAATAATTACTCCAAGTGAGTCACTTATTAATGATTATCAAGATTGGTTGGATTATTTAACTAAATAATTTATTTCAAGATACTACCCAATAAACGATTAAACCAACTAAAATAGAAACTGTTCCAAAACCAACCCACTTAGTATATTTAAATAAGCCT
>ERZ802827.990-NODE-990-length-14639-cov-9.63179_pt1 | contig 14639 bp, 13 predicted proteins | sample MGYA00345652_ERZ802827 | MGnify/ENA primary metagenome ERZ802827 (study PRJEB30503, sample SAMEA104212372) | marine metagenome | biome: Westerlies Biome; feature: [SRF] surface water layer (ENVO:00010504) within the epipelagic zone...; material: water... | reverse complement strand
CTTTTGAAGTAAAAGAAAGCAGCAGATTAAGCTGTCAAATTACAGTTTCTGATGAATTAGAAGGACTAGTTGTCAAAATGCCAGAAAAGCAATTTTAAGAGTCTTGAAGTTTACAATTTAGATTATTCTGTATTTCATTTAATTTTTCAACATTTGAACCATTACCAACAAATTGTCTCATTAGCATAAGACCTTTATTTGAAGGCGAAACAACTATAAATCCATCAGTGACTTTTGTTGGCGTAGATCCTGGACCAAACAAATACATCTTAAGTTTACCAAAGTTATGTGAATTTTCGTTTACTGTAGAAAAATTGTCAGTATTTTCAGAAAAAAATGAAATTGACCAATAAGTTTCAGGAACTTCAGTTTCGATAACTAATGGAAAATACGTAACATCGTAAACGCATCCTCCATAGAGAATATCTGCACTAGGTCTAATGACCTCAGTAAAATCTGATGTTGGCAAATCACGAGCGAATGAATTATTAATCATATTTTGCTCTTCCCAATTTCGTCCAACATACTTCATCATTAACGTGGGTGTGTAATAAATAATTATCAAATGTAATAGAAATCCTATTATTGCAAGTAAAGATAATTTTTTTAAAAAGCTATTCATCTTTACACCTCAATTTCTCTATTTTTGGTAAATCCACTCTTTTTAACTTTGAAAAATATTCCTCTCCAGGCAAATATATTCTTAGCGCAACTGAAAAGTGCTCGTCATTAGGAACTCTTATCCAGTTTTTTTCAGAAATTTCAGAAATAAAATTATCTTCACTTGTTAAAAAAATCTCAAATCCGCCTTCAAAATTAAAGTCAACCGTTTCACTGTTTAAGGCATAGATTTTTTCATCGTTCTCAACTAAATAACCATCTTCATTGTAGACAGTAATGCTCCACCATCTAGACTCGATGTCATCCCCAATAATATTGTAAGTGCAATTTCCTATTAATTTTACATCTTCAATATCGTTAAATGCATGAAAATAAGCTGCCTCAGGCTTTGAAAGAGCAAATGTTCCACGCATTGCAACAGCAGCTCTTGTGTACATATCTCTATCTTTGTCGCCTGGGGATGGCAAAATCTGCCAATTATCATTTTTTATAAATGCAAATTCCTCATAAAGCTTGGCTGAAGTGTAAGTAAAAGCAACGGCAATTAGTATCACAGCAATTAAATATAAGAGGTATCTGCGTAATAAAATCATTGTATAATCAATAAGTAATATTATTTATTATCATATAACAAGGAATAAATATATGTCTGAAACTATCAAAACTGATTGCTTAATAATTGGAGGCGGTCCTGTAGGTTTATTTGCAGTCTTTGAATTGGGAATATTGGGACTTGATAGTCATGTTGTAGATAACCTCGATAAAATTGGTGGACAATGTGCCGAATTATATCCAGACAAACCTATTTACGATATTCCTGCTTTGCCTGAGTGTACCGGTTTATCATTAATTGAAAATCTTCAAAAACAAATCAAACCTTTTAATACACCCTTTCATTTAAACGAAAGAATTAATGAAATATCAAATCATGAGAATGTTTGGAAATTAAAAACTTCAAGCGACAAAGTGTTTGAAACCCCAAATATATTTATAGCTGGTGGAGTTGGATCGTTTGAGCCACGTAAACCTCCAATTGAAAATGTTTCTAAGTATGAAAATAAAGGTATTCAATACTCCATTCCGGACAAAAATTATTATACTAATAAAAAAATTATAATCTTTGGTGGTGGCGATAGTGCCCTAGATTGGACAGTTGAACTTTCTAAAATAGCTTCACATATCACATTGGTCCATAGAAGAGACGAATTTAAAGCTGCAAATCATACTGTTAGTTTAATGAAAGAACTGGTCAAAGAAGGAAAAGTTGACTTAATAACTAAAAATCAGATTAGTGATGTTCAAGGCAGTGATAGAGTTGAAAGAGCAATTATTAAAGATAATGATGGGAATGAAAAATCATTAGATTGTGATGAGATTTTAATTTTCTATGGATTAAAGATGGAGCTTGGACCTATTAATGATTGGGGCCTTAACTTGAACGAAAAACAAATTGAAGTAAATACTGAGAATTTTGAGACAAATCTAGCAGGTGTATTTGCAATGGGAGATATTTCTTATTATCCAGGTAAACTAAAGTTAATTCTATCAGGATTCCATGAAGCTGCATTAGCAGCTCAAAAAGCTTTTGTACGAGCTAGGCCCGATGAAACATTAACTTTTCGATACACGACTTCATCAAGCGATATTCAAAAGAAATTAGGGGTAAAATAATTGCTTCAAAAACTTTACGATAAATATGTCTGCCCTCATCTCATAAATTATGCGATGCAAATGAAACCGTTCAGAAAACAAAGAGAAAAAGTAATACCTTCTGCATCAGGTAGAGTCTTAGAAATAGGTATTGGTTCAGGGTTAAATTTTAATTATTACAATAAAGAAAATGTATCAGAGGTATTTGCTGTTGAACCAGACGGCATATTATTAGAAAAAGCTCAACAAAATGCAAAAATAAACAATATAAATTTGAACGTTCAACAACTAAAAGCTGAAGAATTACCTTTTGATAATAACTCATTTGATACAATAATTAGCACATACACGATGTGTTCTATTCCCGGCCTAAGCAGTGCAATGTCAGAAATCAATAGAGTTGTGAAGCCAAATGGTAAATTGCTTTTTTCAGAACATGGAAAATCTCCTGATATGAATGTCTTCAAGTGGCAAAAAAGAATGAATGGGATCCAGAAAAGAATAGCCGGCGGTTGTCATCTAGATGTAGATATTCCAAATGAAATAATAAAAGCTAATTTTAAATTAAATAAAATTGATAGCATGTATGTTCCTGGGCCAAAATTTTTAAGTTATCATTATTGGGGCGTTGCTAGTCCGCTGAAATAAACTATGTTGATGCGACAAACTTTAGATTACGTTTTTTCAAATGCTGAAAAAAATAATCCAAAATCAATTTTACAAACAATCGATAATTTTGTTCTTGAAAGTGGTCAGTTCTTAATGAATGTGGGTCCAGAAAAAGGAGAAATTCTAAGAGACCATCTTGTAAAGTCAAAACCAAATAATGTTATCGAGTTAGGGACATTTATTGGATATTCAGCAGTATTAATCTCATCTACCATTGGAGAAAAAAGCAAATTAACTTCAATTGATTCAGACAGTCACTCTATTGAAATAGCGAAAGAACTAATCAACTTTGCTGGGTTAGATGATAAAGTAAATTTTATGCATGGAAACGCTGAAGAAATTATACCCGAATTAAATTTTAATGCTGATTTTGTGTTTATTGATCATGCAAAGAAAAAGTATCTTTCAGATTTAAAGCTTTTGGAAAGAGAGGAAATAATTATCAAGAATTGTACTGTATTTGCTGACAATGTAGGGATTTTCAAAGATGAAATGGTAGAATACTTCGATCATGTCAGAAATTCTGGGAAATACCAGTCTCAAAATTTTAGCTCGAAATTAGAGTATAGAAATAATATATATGATGCAGTTGAAATATCGATTAAGAATTAACTATTATGGAAAATAGCAATCATTTTAATGTCATTGTAATTGGTGCTGGAATATCAGGAATTGGTGCTGGATATTATTTAAAAAAGAATTGTCCAAACAAATCATTTTGCATAATCGAGGGAAGAGAAAATATAGGCGGTACATGGGATTTGTTTAAGTATCCAGGAATAAGATCAGATTCTGATATGTTCACACTTGGCTACGCTTTCAAACCTTGGAAAGAGCAAAAAACAATTGCAAACGGACCTTCAATTTTAAATTACTTAGAAGAAACTGTTGAAGAAAATAACCTACGCGAAAAAATAAAGTTTAGTCATAAAGTCTTAAGTGCCAACTGGAATTCAGGCAGTCAAAAATGGGAGGTAAGAGCCGCTCATCATGAACAAGAAATATTGTTGACAGCTAATTTTCTTTTCATGGGAACAGGATATTATAATTATGATGAAGGATATACGCCTGATTTTAATGATCTTAATAAGTATGAAGGTAAATTAATACATCCTCAGAAGTGGCCTGAAGATTATGATTACACAGATAAGAAAATGGTTGTGATTGGCAGTGGCGCAACAGCAGCTACGATAATTCCTGAATTGTCTAAAAAAGCGAAACATGTCACGATGTTGCAGCGCTCACCGACATACTATTTTCCAAGCCCTGACGAAGATAGATTTGCAAATTTTTTAAAAAAAATACTGCCATCAAAAATGTCTTATACAGTTGTTAGGTTACGGAATGTATTTTTTCAGCAACTTCTATATAGAATTTGTCGATCATATCCTAAATATGTAAAACGAAAACTCATAGATGGAGTAAAAAAATTATTGCCTAATCACGATATTTCAAAAAATTTTACTCCACGATATTATCCGTGGGAGCAAAGAATGTGCCTTATTCCAAATGGCGATTTATTTGAGTCTATACGAGAAAATAGGGCATCAGTAATTACAGATCAGATTGATCGATTTACATCAAAGGGTATTACACTAAAATCAGGCCAAAATATTGAAGCTGATGTTGTAGTAACTGCAACAGGTTTAAATCTACAATCCTTTGGTGGCGTACAAGTGCATATTGATGGAAAGTTGGTTGAGCCCTCTGAAACCATGACTTATAAAAGTATGATGTTCAGTGGAATTCCAAATTTTGTAAATTCTTTTGGTTATATTAATGCATCTTGGACGTTGAAAGCAGATTTAACCTGTGAATATGCTTGTCGTTTAATAAATTATCTTGATAAAAATAACTACAGTCATTGTGTGCCAAGGGTTCCTGTGGATGTGAAAGCTGAAAAAGATTGGTTAGCAACCGAGTTTTCATCAGGATACATTCATAGAGCTATACATTTATTTCCCCAACAAGGCAGCAGGTCACCATGGGTAAACACACAAAATTATTTTAAAGATTTTTTTGGTATTAAATTTGGTCGTCTGAATGATGACTCTATCCACTTTTCCTAAGCGTCAGCATTTTTAGCCATTTCTCTTAGCTCATACTTCAATATCTTTCCAGTTGAAGTTTTGGGTAGCTCAGTAAATATAACTTTTTTAGGACACTTAAAGCCAGCAAGAGTTTCTTTACAAAAAGATATTATATCTTTCTCTGTTACATTGTCGTCCTGACTTTTTAGTTCAATAAAAGCACAGGGAGTTTCGCCCCATTTTTCATCAGGTTTGGCAACTACTGCAGCAAAAAGAACTGATGGGTGTTTGTACAATGTATTTTCTATCTCAACTGAAGATACATTTTCTCCGCCAGATATAATGATATCTTTGCTTCTATCTTTGATCTGGACATATCCATTAGGATGCATCACTGCTAAATCTCCAGAATGAAACCAGCCGCCTGACATTGACTTATCAGTTTCTTCTTTATTTTTAAGGTAACCTTTCATAACACAATTACCTTTAATCATAATTTCACCAATTTCTTCACCATCATTTTTGACCTCTTTCATGGTCTCTGGATTCATAACCGTAAGGCCTTCCATCATTGGAAATTTTACACCTTGCATTGATCTCAATTTTGATTGTTCCTCAACTGATAATTCATTCCATTCATCTTGCCATGCACACATCGATACATGACCATAAGTTTCAGTTAATCCATACACGTGCGTTACATCAAAGCCCATTTGTTGAACTGCTTCAAGGGTGGCTGCAGGTGGTGGGGCTCCGGCGGTAACAACATTAACTTTATGAGAATAGTCTCTTTTTTCATCATCAGTCGCTTGAGCTATAAAGTTTAATACAATAGGCGCCCCTCCGAAATGCGTGACTTTGTGATCAGCTATTGCATCAAAAAGATTTTTTGCAGATACATATCGTAAGCATACACTTGTTCCTGCTAAGGCGGTTAATGTGTATGGATTACCCCAGCCATTACAATGAAACATCGGGACTACCCACATGTAAGTTGGATGCATTGCCATGCTAAATGCTGTAACTGAACCTAATGCCATTAAATATGAACCTCGATGATGGTAAACTACACCTTTAGGAAGACCTGTGGTTCCCGATGTATAATTAAGAGCAAGTGAGTCCCATTCATCTATTGGTAAGCTCCATTCAAAATTTTCGTCACCAGTTTTAAGGAACTCTTCATAATTTAGACTTCCGAGATTTTCTCCGGCACCTTCAGGATGATTAGCAAGTTCATCATCAATATCTATAACTAAAGGTTTAGTTTTTATTTTGTTTAATACTTCCTTAATGGTAGGTGAGAGTTCATTATCAGTGATTACTACTTTTGCTTCTCCGTGCTCAAGAATATAAGAAATGGTATCTACATCTAATCTAATATTAATTGTATTAATTATCGCTCCAATCATAGGAATTCCATAATGAGCTTCGTAAATTTCTGGAGTATTAAAACATAAGACTGCAACTGTATCACCTTTACCAACACCTTTTTTTGTGAGAGCGCTAGCTAGCTGCTTACTTCTCTTAAAAGTATCTGACCATGTATACTTTTTAGAACCATGAACAATTGATAGTCTATTTGGATAAACTTCAGCCGATCTTTGTAAAAAACTTAATGGAGAAAGAGGTGTGAAGTTAGCGTGATTCTTGTCTAAGTTAGTATTATACATATCAGTCATTAAAATAATCCTTCAATTTCACCATCATCATTTAAGTGTATCGCATTTGCAGCGGGAATTCTAGGCAGACCAGGCATAGTCATGATTTTATCACATACCACTACAAGAAATTCAGCTCCAGCTGCTAATCGTATTTCTCTAATTGGAACAATGTGATCCTTAGGAGCCCCTCGCAAATTCGGATCCGTTGAAAAACTGTATTGAGTTTTGGCAATACAAATTGGGTAATGACCATAGTTTTCTTGCAGCTCATCGAATTGTGTTCTTATTTTTTGATCTGCAATAATATCTTTTGCTCCATAAATATCTTGTGCAATTTTCTGAACTTTATCCCACAGTTTCATTTCATCTGGGTAAAGGTGCTTTATTTTTGGATTTTCCTCAGTTGTTACATCTACAATGTGTTGCGCCAAGGTTTCTGCCCCAGCTCCACCATTGCTCCAGTGAGTACAATTAAACGATTTAATGCCAAGCTCATCACAGCATTCACTGATTATTGAGAGTTCATTATCAGTATCGGTTATAAAATGATTAATTGCTACAGACACAGGAACTCCATATTTTTTCATATTCGAAATATGTTGTTGCAAGTTCGATAGACCTTTCCTCAAGGCGTCTAGATTTTCATTTTTCAGTTCCTTTTTATCCATGCCGCCATGCATTTTTAAAGCCCTTACAGTAGCTACAATGACTATTGCAGAAGGATTTAAATTTCCTTTTCTGCATTTTATATCTAGAAATTTTTCTGCGCCGAGATCCGCTCCAAATCCAGCTTCTGTTACTACATAATCGCTTAACTTAAGTGCTGTTTGAGTTGCTATAAGTGAATTGCAACCATGCGCAATGTTAGCAAAAGGACCCCCATGAATTATTGCGGGATTTTCTTCTAAGGTTTGAACAAGATTTGGGAGAAAAGCATCTTTTAGTAAAGTTGTCATTGCTCCGTCTGCATTTACGTCACGCGCTTTGATTTCTTTTTTATCTCGTGTGTAACCAATGATAATATTGCCAAGTCTTTTTTGCAGATCGCTAAGACTTGTTGATAAACAAAAGATCGCCATAACTTCAGAAGCAACTGTAATATCAAACTTATCTTCTCTAGGAAAACCGTTTGCTATACCTCCAAGATTTATATTTGTATTTCGTAAAGCTCGGTCGTTTAAATCTACAACTCGACCCCATACTATTCTTCTTGTATCTATATTTAGATCATTTCCCCAATAAATGTGATTATCGATCATAGAAGCAAGCAGGTTATGAGCAGATGTGATTGCATGAAAATCACCTGTAAAATGAAGATTAATCTTATCCATTGGGACCACTTGAGCATAGCCACCTCCAGCAGCTCCACCTTTAACGCCAAAACAGGGACCTAAGCTTGGTTCTCTGAGGCATACCAATGATTGTTTGCCTATTTTATTGAGTGCATCGTTCAAACCCACTGAAGTAGTAGTTTTACCCTCACCCGCAGGAGTTGGTGAAATGGCTGTAACTAATATCAATTTTCCATTTTTGTTTTGATTTTTCAATGTGTTGGTATCAATTTTTGCAATATGATGGCCAAACTTTTGAAGGCTATCTTCCTCAAGTTTTAGTTTTGAGGCTACCTTTTCAATTGGTACCATTTGATTTTTTCTTGCTATTTCAATGTCTGATAGAACATCCATTACTTCACCTCTTAAATTTAAGTCTAGACAACTTAAGAATTTTAATTCGTGGAGTCTACAAAAATGTATTGTAATACACCTAATTTTTAAATAGATTTCTCACTAAGGAGACTCAAAGAACGTTGCAAAATTAAGCCAAGCAACGTTACTTAATAATCGCGTGGCTTAAGCGTATACACTTAGAATTTTTAATTATGGGAAATGTGAATTTTTCATTAGAGGTGACTACGCGGACCAACTTGTCTGAGCTACCCAAGCTTAATGATATATATGTAACATTCTTACCGGGTACAAGTTACAAGGACGTCATTGAACAGACAAAAGCTTTATCAAAATCAGGTTTTAACGCAATTCCCCACTTTCCGGCTAGATCAATAACTGATTTAGACATGCTGAAAGATTATGTTGACCAAGTTAAAGAAGCTGGTGTTAAGCAAGTATTAATAATTGGAGGCGATAGAGATATTCTTGGCAATTATCATTGTTCACTTCAGTTAATTGAAACGGGCTTATTTGATGGAATGAAAATTGGTATAGCAGGTCATCCCGAGGGATCTCCTAATATGAGCGATCAAGCAATAGATGAAGCGATGAAGTCTAAATCTTCATTTGCAAATTATATTGTTACGCAATGGACTCAGGATACAAATGCATTATCTGAATTTGTTAACGAAGCACCATTGCCCGTTCATGTCGGCCTTGCAGGACCAGCCTCAATGAAAACGTTAATAAAATTTGCTGGTTTTGTTGGATTAAAGAATACACTTAGCTTTGCTAAAAAAAATGCATCGAAAATTTTTGATTTATTGACGGTACAAACACCGCATGATGTAATTCAAGAATTAAAAGGTAATGTAGATAATTTTCACATTTATGCATTTGGTGGAATAAAAAAAACAAGTGAATGGTTACAAAAGGAGAACTACTATGTCTAAAAAATTAGAACACAATACTACTGTTGATCAAAGTGATCGACATGTGCCTTACAATTTACGTCAAAGTGGACCAACCAAAGTTGAAATGCTGATCTCTACGAGAGTCAGAAAATCACCTTATTGGCATAAATCAATGGAAGCTGGTTGCTGGAGAGCAACAGTTTACAATCGTATTTATCATCCTAGGGGATATGTAAAGCCAGAAGATGGTGGAGCAATGGTTGAATACGAAGCAATTAAAAACCACGTCACTATGTGGAATGTTGCTGTTGAAAGACAGATATGTGTAAAAGGACCTGATGCAGAGAAATTTACAGACTATGTCATTACTAGAGATGCAACAAAAATCTCACCTTTAAGAGCAAGATACGTAATTCTCTGCAATTATAAGGGTGGCGTTTTAAATGATCCAATTCTACTAAGAATTTCTAAAGATGAGTTTTGGTTTAGCTTATCAGACTCAGATATTGGATTATATCTTCAAGGAGTAAATGCTGACAAAAGATTTAACGTAGAAATTGATGAAATTGATGCATGTCCAGTTCAAATTCAGGGACCAAAAGCTGGTGCGTTAATGAAAGATTTAGTTGGTGATCAAGTAGATCTCGACAACATTCCATTTTATGGACTAGCAGAAGTTACTGTTGGTGGTCGCAGTTGTGTAATCTCGCAGACAGGGTTCTCTGGAGAGTCTGGTTATGAAATCTATTTGAGAGATGCGACACTTTATGCTGATGACATGTGGGATGCCGTTTTGGAAGCTGGTAAAAAGCATAACTTAATGGTAATTGCCCCGGCCCACCACAGAAGAATTCAAGCAGGAATTCTATCATGGGGTCAGGATATGGATCATGAGCATAATCCATTCCAGTGCAACTTAGGATACCAAGTATCATTATCTGGAAAAGGAGAATGGGAAAAGAAAGGTGACTATGTTGGAAAACAAGCTCTTGAGAAGATGAAAGCTGATCTTGCTGATGGTCACAAGCCTTATAAATTACAACTAGTTGGTTTTGAACTAGAAGGTAAACCAATTGAAGAATATGCGCCTGACTTCTGGCTCGTATCTCCTGGCGATGGTGGAGATCCATGTGGTTTCATTACATCTCCTTGGTACCATCCAGAAAAAGGAAAAAACATAGCAATGGGTTATGTTCCTTTTGACGGCTCTTTGAATGCCAATGGATTCCCAAAATGGGAGCTTGGAAAGAAATATAAAATTCACCTGCCAGATATTTATGCAGACAAACCGGGTGAACCAGTAAATGCAGTGACTGTGGATGTGCCGTTCACTGAGTCATTCAATGCAAATACAAGGGAAGTAGTTAAAGGTTAAATTTAAATATTATTCTGGCGTCTTAAATAAGAAGGCGCCGGAGTGATTAAGATTTGTGCTGAACGTATAGTTGGTGATAGCACACTTTGCCGTTCTTCTCGATAAAGTCCTGATGATATTCCTCTGCAGGGTAGAACTTAACAGCTTCTCTTAATTCTGTGGCTACCTTTCCTTGATGTTCACCTGAGTCATCAATTTGTTTTATTTTTTCTTCAGCAATAGTTTTTTCACCTTCTGAATTGTAGAATATTACAGATTTATATTGTTCACCAATATCAGGACCTTGTCGGTTAAATTGAGTGGGGTCATGTATAAAGAAAAATTTGTCTAGCAGTGCTTCATATGTAGTTTCTGAGTCATCATATTCAATTTCAACAACTTCAATACGACCGGTGGTCCCTATGCCAATAGTCTCGTCTGCAGGATTGTCAGTGTGACCACCTGCATATCCTGCTATTACTTTTTTTACACCTGGGATTTCTTCAAAGAGCACTTCAACTCCCCAAAAACATCCAGCTCCTAAAACTAATTTTGCATTCATTACTTAACATAAAAGTTTTTTTATATATGTTAAAGGTCAAAATTAAATATATTCCAAATAAAATTAATACTTGTAATGGATACAGAGATAAGCATTGGCAAATTTTCTAGTCTGAAGATTTGGATTACCAAGAATCACAAAAGTAAAGACGATTGGTCTAGGAGCAAAAAATTTATCATTATAAAAATAACAACACACGACGGAGTTGAAGGGTGGGGGGAAGCATTCTCTATTCATCTCAGAGAAAAGGCAATTGCAACAATAATAATCGAGTTGTTTAAAGAAATATCAAAAATCAAAAACTTATCAATAAACTCATTATATAATAAAATATCTTTACTCAGTGATGATCATAAAGGACTAGATTTCAGTTCTGCCACAAGTGCAATTGAAATTGCAGCATGGGATATAGCTGGTAAATTGAAAAATCTACCTTTGAATTGTTTACTAACAGATAATCCTAAGCCCGATGTATCTATTTATGTTACGTGTTGGAGTGATCTAAGAAAAGATGAAGAAGATTACTTAGATCAGGTAGAAAAATATTTTGAAAAAAAATATGGAGGTATTAAAATTTACCCATTATTTGAAAACACTTCAAATTCAATTAAGTTTGTCGATAGAGTAAGAAAAATAGTGGGAATGGAATACCCTCTCATGCTAGACTTAGCCATACCTAAAGATTTAGATCAAACAAAGACCTTCTTAAAAGAGGTATCTTTTTTGAAGCCCTATTGGATCGAAGAGCCAGTTGATGGAGAAAATATTAGCTTACTCACCGAAATTAAAAATAGTTTTGATATGAAAGTTGTGACTGGCGAAAAACAGAGTGGCCTCCCTCATTTTAAAGAAATTATTAAAAGAGATGCAGCAGATATACTTAATCCTGACATTTCAGGAATAGGAGGAATTATTGATATGCTTTACGTTTCAAAGGAAGCTTTAAATAATGATATCTCTATTTCCCCCCATTGTTGGAATTCTATGTCAGTGTCCGCATCCGCGATGCTTCATGTTTGTTCAAGCATACCAAATTCCGAAAAGGCAGAAATATTCCCTGATTACATTGAATTCACAAAAGAGTTTTGTGAGTTGCCTTTTAATATCGTAGAGGATAAAGCAATACTTAATCAGTCTGCTGGACTTGGGATCGTAATTCATGAAGATACTTTATCAAATTTAAGTACTTATAGAATGGATGAAAAAAATTAATGACTGACGCAAACTATCTTTTTGATAAAATCTTTAAATCTAATGAAACTAAAGAAAAAATATTTTTAATTAATGAGAGTAAAAAGTTAAGCTACATAGAATTTCATGAGGTAGTTAATAAAATCTCTAATTATCTAATAGAGATTGATTTGTCTCCATGTGACCGTGTTGCTGTACAAGCAGAAAAAAACATTTTTCAATTAGCATTATATGTCGCTACCATCAAAGCTGGTGGCGTATATCTACCACTCAATACAGGATATACTCTCAATGAGTTAGAATATTTTTTTAATGACGCAAAACCTAAGGTGATTGTTGTCGATGATAAAATCCAAAGCAAAATAGATAGCATTACAAGCACTTCATCAGTTTCAATCTTAACATTAAATTTAGATGAAAGCGGTTCTCTTACTGAAAGAATTAAAAACTGCTCAACAAAGTTTCACGCAATTGCTCGAAGTGAAAATGATTTAGCGGCTATTTTGTATACATCGGGAACTACTGGAAAATCAAAAGGTGCAATGTTATCACATAGAAATTTAGTTTCTAATTCAGAAGTTTTAAGAGATTTTTGGAAATTTTCAGAGAGTGACGTGCTCTTGCATATGCTACCGATCTATCACACACACGGTCTTTTTGTCGCTTGTAATCTATTGGCAATTGTCGGTGGATCAATAATTTTTTTAGAAAAATTTGATGTTAAGAAAGCGATGTTCTGGATGAAAGAATCAACTTCAATGATGGGTGTGCCGACTTTTTACACAAGACTGCTAGCAAGTGAAGAGTTAAATACTGAAAGCACTAAACATATGCGATTATTTATTTCAGGTTCTGCACCCCTGTTATCTGAAACTCATATAGATTTTGAAAAACGAACTGGTAAAAAAATTCTTGAGAGGTATGGAATGACAGAAACTAATATGAATATTTCAAATCCATATGACGGAGAGAGAAAAGCGGGAACGGTTGGCATTCCACTTCCTGGTATTGAAATTAGGGTAGTTAATGAGGAGGGAAAAGAAGTAGAAAATGGAAAAATAGGTACCATTGAACTTAAGGGTGAAAATGTTTTTCAAGGATATTGGAAAATGAAAGAAAAAACTGAAGAGGCATTTAAGGAAGATGGCTTTTTTATAACAGGTGATCTCGCACAGAAGGACGAAAATGGTTATTTTACTATTGTAGGAAGAGATAAGGATATGATTATAAGTGGTGGGTTAAATGTTTACCCTAAAGAAATAGAAGATGTATTAAATGAATTGCCAAATGTATTAGAGTCTGCCGTTTTTGGATTACAACATCCTGATTTTGGTGAGGCGGTTGTCGCGGCTGTTGTCGTAAACGATGATAAAAACGATGAAAATCAAATAATTGATTTTACAAAGGATAAAATTGCTAAATATAAGCAGCCAAAAAAAATTATTTTCATGGAAAACTTGCCAAGGAATTCAATGGGCAAAGTCCAAAAAAATTTATTACGGAAAAATAATCAGAATTTATTTAAGGGTTAGCCCTTATCCAATTATTTATTTCTTCAACAAATAGTTCGTCTTGAGGAGAGTTAAGAATTCCAATTATATCATGATAGTTGAAACCTCCTAAGTTAGTATTGTTATTAATTATTTTCTTAGGTCCTTTCCATTCTTTAAATATCTTTTTAACTCCTTCAGCTTTTACAACCTTATCTTTTTCTTCGTAAAAGACCAAAAGAGGCAGATTTGTTTTTGGAAATTCAAGATTTCTTCCTGAGTAAGCAGCTTTCCAAAGTTCTTTTGGGAGCGTTCTGTGAAATTCATTAACCCAAAAAGGATCCCATTCTTTATTTGGCAAACTAAAATAACCAGGAAAATTGAATTTATAGTTACTTTTAAAAAATAATCCTGTGGCTGCTATGAAATACGGAAGCGATAGTTTTGGGGTCCAAGGTGCAATGAGCACTAAATGACTAACTTTCTTCAACATTTTCTTATCCTTAGCTGCCATTAATGCGAAAGAACCCCCAGCCGAGAAACCCATCAATATTACTTTTTCTCCTATTTTATTGCCTACTGAAATAGCCTCAGCCGCATCCTCGAGGAAATTTTCAGCTTTTACATTTTTTGTGGAGTCAAATCCTGATCCATGTCCAGCTAGTCTGGATATAAATAAATTAGCCTTCAATTTTTCTGCAACTTTTACTAAGACATCTTCTTGCTGATATCCTGTAGCAAAACTCCCGTGCAGATAAACAATTGAATATTCAGTTTTAATTTTTTTATCATCATTCCATATTATTTTCTTCTTTGCTTTTGCATTAGTA
>ERZ802827.984-NODE-984-length-14667-cov-17.589_pt1 | contig 14667 bp, 14 predicted proteins | sample MGYA00345652_ERZ802827 | MGnify/ENA primary metagenome ERZ802827 (study PRJEB30503, sample SAMEA104212372) | marine metagenome | biome: Westerlies Biome; feature: [SRF] surface water layer (ENVO:00010504) within the epipelagic zone...; material: water... | reverse complement strand
TCGAACCAGAAACGTCCGAGGTGATGGAGTTGGGTCTTCGGTATGCAGGGACTCGTTTGTTTGCTACCGCGACCTATTTTGATTCGCAGTTTGAGAACAGAATTATTTTTCTAGCCCCGGGTAGCGCAGCCGGAAACGACTATCTGATCGGCACCAGTGGTACCTACTTCAATGCGGGCGGCATTGACTCCTCCGGCTTTGAGTTGGCCGCAACGTTGAATCTGAATAGCAATTGGTCACTGTACGGTGCATTTACTGCTCTCGATGCCGAATACAAGGGTACCGGTGATAGTGTTGTTGATGCTGAGAACGGCATTTTCGCCGGCAACGACGTAACGGGCATTGCCGAGACTATGGCTGTGCTGTCTCTGGATTATTCCACCGACAGGATTGATGCAGGAGTCAGCGTCAAAAATACCGGGGAGCGCGCTGTCAACACCAGCAATACTTGGTATACCGACGACTACACTCTGGTAGATGCGTATTTGTCAGTATCGGGTGAGGCCATTTCAGATAGCCTTGCAGGATTTCGGCTGCATGCCCAAATCTTTAACGTGGCCGATGAGCGTTACGAAGGCGTCGTGAGTTCCAACGCTATTTGGTTGGGTGCGCCGCGGACGGCGACGATTGGTTTGACCTTCGACTTTTAACTTAGCCCGAAAATGGCGGAGGGCCGAGCCCTCCGCCACTTTCACGCAAACTGCAGCGAAGGTCCGTTACGGTTAATGGACTCACTATGAACGACGTCAATGCTGTATTGGCGGCTCTTTACTGTACTCATCGCAACATAGTCAGCTCGGCCCTCTGACGGTGTCAGGATCAGCCTCACGTAGCCTTGGTAAAGGTTGGAGGTCCACCGAATGTCAGGCGCATGTTGGGCAAGTGCCTCATCAATCTTTTTTGCACTTAAATGATCAAATCCCTGTTCGATAAAGTCGCCCGGGGACGAAATTCCGGCGGTGCCAAGCTCCAACCCCATGCTTTGTCCGTCTTCAGCCGTCAGGCGATTAGCCCAGAAGCTGTGGCTGTCACCTGTCAGCACCAATAAATCCGATACGTCACACTGCTTGCAAAGCGAGTAAAACTGCTCGCGGGCCCAGGCGTAACCGTCCCACGTGTCGGGATAAAGCGGCAAACTCCAGCGCCCTTTCCAGACAAGATCAGCGGTGGTGCCTGGAGGAGTCGCTTTTTGATCAGGCATGGTGATGCCCATGCTCTCAAGATCAGGAACGGGTGTTTTCGCCATGGGTATGGCGTTGCCGATGAGTCGCCAAGCTACGCCTTCAGCTTTTGAGCGCCTCAGCTCGCTCGACAAAAAAGACTCCATGGCGGGTGAGATCATGGTCCGGTCTGGCGCACCTAGCACGTCGCTTTTAAAGGCCTCCGCATCGTCCAGTGATTGAATGCGGTCAAGAAAGTCTCCGTAGTCAATTTGTTCGCTACGTCCGGTGTGACGTGACTCCAGCGTGACCAGAGTCGCCAGATGGCCAAATTGGTAGCGACGCCAAAAATTCTTGCGCTCTGCGCCCACGTTGGGCTCCCGGATCGGCATCCATTCGTAATAAGCGCGAATGGCAATATCTCGTCTGTCAATCCACCGGCCTTCGTCCGCTGGCTGATGATTTTGAGCGCCGCCCACCCAGGGATTGTTTGTACTTTCGTGATCGTCCCACACCAATAGAAGGGGTTTCGCCGCGTGCATGCGTTGAGAGTCTGGGTCGGCTTTATACTGCGCGTGGCGTTCACGGTAATCTTGTAGCGACACAATTTCATTGATGGGGGTGTGCGCTCGATTCAGCGACAGTGCTGTTTCAGCACCCCATCCAGTAGCGCCGTACTCGTATATGTAGTCACCCAGATGTAATACGAAGTCGATGGCTTCATCACGGGCGATTGCATCGTATGCGTTGAAATAACCGAACGCATGATTTGAACATGAGGCCAGTGCCAAACCCAATTTGTCGAGCTGCCCTGTTGGAAGCGTGCGGGTCTTGCCGACAGGTGAACTGACCCCATCGCAAGCAAAGCGATAGAAGTAATCTCGACCTGAGTCGAGCCCTTTCGCGACAGCCTTTACCGTGTAGTCTTGGTATTGGTTGGTGACCTCGACTCCAGAGCAAACCACCTGCTCAAAGTTGTCGTCGAGCGCGACCTGCCATGACACGGGTTGGCTTTTTCGAAGACCACTGACACGAGTCCAGATGACCACACTGTTGTTGTCTGGATCCCCGCTGGCCACGCCATGGGCATAGGTCGGTATATCGTTCGCGGCCACCGCAGTTGAAGCCACCACAGGCAGGCTCGCAAAACCTTTTAACAGTCTGCGTCTTCTCATGATGTCGAACCTAGGAAACGTACTTCATTAAAAGAGTGCCACAGCCTTATGACATTTCGATCACAAAAATCACTTAGAAGTTGGCGTTAGACAGGGGGGTTATCGGGAAGTGCTATGGTGCCGCGTCAAGCTTTATCGGGAACACGTAGTAGTCTTGTGGCCACAATTCCGATGATCTCTTTCAGCCATTTTGAGTGTTCAAAACCACAGTGGCTCAAATCAAAAAGCCCGCTTAGAGCGGGCTTTTTGATTTTGTTGGAAGCAAATGTGGTCGGTTCAACTCAGGTATTTGTCGATCGTCTGATGCAAATGCCGTATTCGGCTTTCCTGATAGCTGGCGAGAATGACCTTGCCGGTGGCTGAGTTTTTCATGCCTCTCTGTACCGCGGGAAGGTTGGCGTCATCCTGATCGAAGACGCCGCCCAATGAACCCAGTGCTTCGTGGGACGCAAAGGGCTGGTCCGCCGGGATCACCGTGCAGGGCACTGTGGCTGGGCGCTCGCTACCCTTCGGGTGGCGCAGCAGAATGCGCACGTCGAAGATGCAGCTGTCCGGGTCATTACCATTGGGCAAGAAGCGATACACGATATTGCCGCCATAGCCGATCCACACTTGAAAGTTCGGGAACAGGCTGTAAAGAATCGCATCCTGAAGCTCGGCCATGGTGGGATCATCGAACTGCTCCCCGGCCGCTTCTTCAAACATCTCCCGGTTCATCTGCGCCACGTACTCGCGCGCACTCTGGCCGTCTTGCATCTCTACACCTTCGTCACTGTCCGTGGCCATGCGCCCTGACAGCTTGAGAATGTCCCGAGTGATGGTTTCTTCCGAAACATCGCTGAGGTGTGGGCTGGCCACGCCCATCGGTGTCACCGATCGACTGACGTTGTCTCCCCAGCAGTCGTACTGCGAGTTGGCATCGCCGGTGAAGGTCAGAATTTGCTTGTGGGTCTCCACGGTATGCCAGGATTCCATGAAGGCCTCGGCACCCACTTTCCAGTTGCAGTTCATCACGCGTTGCACATGCACGCCCGTGAAGTACTCCTCTAGAGGAAAGCGTTTGAAGTGATCGGGCAAGACTTCCATGTAATCCTCGAGGGGGGGCGCATCCTGATCAAAGTTAATGAACACGAAGCCACCCCATGTCGCCACTTTGACCTGTGGCAGGCTCATGTCGCGGCCTTCGATGTGCTCAAAGTCCCACTGATTGGGGATGCCCTGGAACTGTCCTTCCAGATCCCAGGTGGCGCCGTGGAAGGGGCAGCGGAATTTATCAACAGAGCCCGACTCGTCGCGCAGGCATCGCCCACGATGTCGGCACGAATTAATGTAGCCTTTGATCTCGCCTGAGGGTGTTCGCGTGACGATCACACTGCGGTCGATGATCCAATAGACGTGGTGGTCACCGGGCTCGGGGATCTCTTCCTCGCGACAGGCCATTTGCCAGACGCGGGGCCACATCTCTTCTTTTTCTTTGTTGAAGAACTCCTGGCTGATGTAGCGCTCGACCGAGAGATCCTCGTCGCCCATATCGGGATTATTCTGAATCCGCAGATATTCGGGGACATCGACGGTTTCCAGATCAAGCAGGTCCTGCCAGGTTGTGCCCACGAACCGGCCGCCATCTCCCTGTTGCTTTTGTTCCGCGTTTGCCATGGTTAATCCTTGTAAATTTCGCTGTGTTTAACGAAACGCGCGCTCAGCGCGCGAGAATATTCACGCCACTGATGCCCGGTGCACCGTACACGTGGGTATAGCCGACTTTGGGCTCGTTCGGTACCTGTCGTGCACCGCCATCACCCCGCAGTTGCACGCAAATTTCGTGGACCTGTCTGAGTCCCGATGCGCCAACGGGTTCGCCATTGGCTAGGCAGCCACCATCGGTATTGACGGGCAGCCGTCCACCGATTTCTGTCACCCCGTCGGCCAGCCATTGTTCTTGCTCGCCATGGTCGCAGAAGCCGTTTTCCGCCATGTGCATGATTTCTGCGCCGACCTCAGTGTCTTGAAGCTGGGCGACATCGATATCTTCCGGCCCGACTCCGGCCAGCTCAAAAGCGGCCTGCGAGGCAGTCACCGTCGGCGAATCTGCAACCTCTGGCGGTTGAGCAGGGCTGAAGACCTCAAAACTGCCGTAGTTTCGGGAGCGCACCACCGCGGTTTTCAAATAGACCGGCCGCGGATGAAATTCGTGAGCGATGTCGGCGCGGCAAACGATGAGCGCGCAGCCGCCCTCAGCCGGCGAGCAAAACATATATTTGTTGAGCGGCTCACTGACCATGGGTGCATTGTCGATCTCTTCCCACGACAGCGCTGTCTGGCGCCATGCGGTCGGGGTCAAAGAGCCGTTGCGGAAGGCTTTTTCGGCCACGCGGAGTAGCGTCTCTCGAGAGATGCCGTGGTCGTGCATGTAGCGCTGAATCTTCATGCCGAAATACTGGGTGGTCAGCATCAGGCCCGTCTCGCCATACCAGTCGTCTAGGCCCCAGTCGGCGGGTTGAGGGTTAAAAGCACCGCGGTCATGTTTGTCAAAGCCGACCACCAGACCGACGTCGTATTGGCCACTTTTGATTGCCGAGTAGGCTGCGTTTAAAGAGCTACCGCCCGTCGCACAACCATTTGCCACGTTGGTGAACTGCAGCCCGGTCAGGCCTAGTAAATTGACTAGGGAGTCGGCGTTGCCGCTGTCTTGGCTGCCGCCAAAGGCGAATTCCATGCGTTTAAAGTCGGTGCCCGCATCAGCGAGCGCCTCCCGGACAGCGGCCGCTCCCTGTTCGAGGCCGGACATGGTGGGGGTTCTTCCAAAGGGGTGCATCCCCAGTCCAACAATTGCCACATCCATCAGTGTTGCTCCTCTGCCGCGCAGAACTGGAAGGTCAATAGCTCAGTACCCTCCTCATCTTTGCGCACGGTGATCATTTCCATTTTCATTGGCATGCCAATAGTGAGTTGTTCCGGCGTGTTCTCACGCAACCGGCTCTCTACCTTCAGGCCGCAAGCCAGCTCCACATAGCCCACCCCGTAGGGCGTAAAAGTCTCGGGAGTTTCATCAGTATGGTAAGGGGTTTTTGGCATAAACGACTGTATGGTCCAAGTCCACAGCGTGCCTTCGCTGCCAAGATCAGCGGGGACCATGTTTTGTCCTGAGCAGGCGCGGCAGGCAGACTGGCTGGGAAACGCGTGCTCTCCGCAGTCTAGGCAGCGGCTGCCGATCAGGCTAGGCACATCTGCCGGCCAGCTAAATAGCCCCTCATGGAGTGGTTTGGTATTGGACATGGCTTTACCCCGAAATACTGTGCGAACCAGCTTATGAGAGGGCTGAGAGCCGCTCGGGCTGGCCGCTTTATAAAAATCAGTCTAGGATACAGCCGATAAAAAAAGCAAGCCGGATTGTTTGCCACGAGCGCCGCACAGGCGAGGTGGCTAATGCGACCCAGTCGCTCCTTCAAGCAACGCACATCTCACGGGGATCAGCATGACAGTAAGGAAAGCGGGTGGCACATCTGGCAAGACGGCCACTAGCCGGCGAGCCGGTGCCAAATCCCGCCGCAGTGCTGCGGGGCACGTTGGCGATGGTTGGCAGGCGGAGAAAAGTGCGCTGACAAGACAGGCCATTCTTGAGGCGGCGGTGCGCTGCTTTGTCGAGCATGGCTTCGCCAACACGACGACAGCGATGATCGCCGATGAGGCGAGCGTGTCTCGTGGCGCGATGATGCATCACTTTCCTTCACGCTCAGCGGTCATGAATGCCGTGGTGGGCTATCTCCACGTCAGACGGTTAAACGAGTACCGTGCGTTAATGACGGATATTGATTCTCCCGACCAAACGCTGACCCGCGCTGCGATCCGAGTGTCTGTGGAGAATGCCTGGAAGTACGTCAATCTTCCTTCATTTATCGCATATCAGGAACTGCTGGGCGCGGCGCGCACGGATCCGGAGCTGGCTGAGGCAGTCGGAGAGGTGGAGCGCGAGTTTGAGCGAGAGTTCTTGAAGACGGTGCGCTCGGTCTTTCCCCACTGGAAGCAGGTGAAATCACTGCAGGCGGCACACGATCTGGTGCAATTCGTGATGCAGGGTATGGGTGTGGCACATCGCTCATCCAATCGGGAGCAGCGTGCCAATAGGGTCATCGAGACGGTGACAGACCATCTGGAGCGGATCTATCTCGCTGATACGGGCGAGGGTGAACATTGAGTCAACTGCGGGAGCCGGGTCACTTCGGACCGGCGCTGGCAATGAGTTTAGGTAACTAAGGGGTAAACATGGGAATGGTAGACGGCAAGATCTGTCTGGTGACGGGCGGCGCGTCCAATCCGGGACTAGGCCATGCGATTGCGCACAAGTTGGCTAGCGAGGGTGCGACAGTCATCGTGACCGATGTAGACGGTGAGGGCGCCGCGCGCACGGCGGCAGAAATTCAGGAGGCGGGGGGTCAAGCCCAGGCCTGGGAGCAGGATGTGACGGATGAGGCGGTTTGGGACAGCACCATGGCCCAGATCCGTGACGAGCATGGGCGATTGGACGCCCTCGTCAACAATGCCGGTATCGCGATATTGAAGACGTTGCCCGAACTGAGTTTGGCCGATTACAACCGGCAAATGCTGGTCAATATGACCAGTGTTTTTCTCGGCACCCAGAAAGCCGTCGCATTGATGCGCGAGACTGGTGTCAAAGGATCTATCATTAATATGTCATCGGTTGCGGCACTGGTGGGCGTGCCCGCTTGCAGCGCTTACGCGGCAGCGAAAGGGGGCGTGATCGGCTTTACCAAGACCATAGCCGCCGAGACAGCCGCTGAGGGTATTCGTTGCAATACGATCCACCCCGGGCTGATCGACACCAACATGCAGCGGCAATCGTCGGTGGATAACCCCGAGGAGTATGTGAAGCTGAATGCGGCAGTGCCCATGGGATATATGGGGCCGCCGCACACTATTGCGGATGCGGCGCTGTTTTTGGTGTCTGATTTGTCTACTTACATGACGGGCGCCCAGATGGTGATCGATGGCGGCCTGATTAATCAATAAAACAGCGTGAAACGATTCAATTTCTCGCGCAATAAGGGGAGTACCGACTATGAGTGACCAGCATTTTGAGGACCAACAGGGCATTCGCGCCTTGCTGGAGCGATACTGTGAGGGTGTGAATCAGCGAGACGCGGAAGTATGGGGCTCCACCTGGGCGGAGGATGCCGTGTGGGAACTGCCGCACCTCGATATGGAGGGTCTTCAGGGTCGTGAAACCATTGTGGGCGCGTGGCTTGAGGCCATGAAAATGTTTCCCTTCGTGAACATGATGGCAATGCCCGGCGTGATTTCCGTCGACGGTGAGCGCGCCACCATGCGCAGCTATACCGATGAGGTGGCAGTGATGCAGGACGGAACCGAGTTACGGCCCCGGGGTCAGTACGACGATGAGTGCGTCAAGGTCGGCGGCGAGTGGAAGTTCAGTCGCCGCGTCTTCAAGGTGTTGCACGGCGAGTAGTGCTGACCGGGCGTCTCAGACGCCCGGCAGTCCGGCGGTGGAGCCACCGTCTATGACGATCTCTGAGCCCGTCACAAACCGAGCTTCTTCAGAGGCGAGGTAAATCACCAGCGACACAATTTCTTCCATGCTGCCCAGGCGACCCATCGGCGCAATGCCCTCCAGCATGCCTCTGGCGGCGGCGGGGTCAGGCGCGCCATCGATAGCGCCTTGAATCAAAGGCGTTTCAATGACTCCGGGGTGGATCGAGTTGCAGCGAATGCCGGTTTTGGTTTTCGCCAAATGTACTGCCGTCGATTTGGCCAGCAGCCGCAGCGCGCCTTTGGTGGTCGAGTAGGTGACATCCCCCGCCAACGCGAGCATGCCGTTAATGGAACTATTCAGAATAATGGAACCACCGCTTTCATCGGGGTTGCCCTTCATCAGTTCGATGCTCGCTTTGATCGCGAGCATCATGCCGGTCAGATTAATGTCGACAAGATTTTTCCAGGCATCGACTTCGACCGTCTCGATGTCGCTATCACCCGTATTGGTGCCCGCATTGGAAAACGTGACGTCCAGCCGTCCATGTTGGTCGCGGATGGCGGCCTTGACCGCTTCCCAACCCTCAACGTCCTGCACCGCGTGCTGGATGAAGGTTGCGCCGGTTTCGCTTGCGATCTGATGACCGGCGTCGGTGTTATTACCGGTAAAGACGACCTTCGCACCTTCGCGGGTCATGCCCTCGACAGCGGCTTTGCCGATGCCGTTGGTGCCACCGGTGACGAGGGCAACTTTGTCCTGCAGCCTGTTACTCACTGATGCTCTCCTTCAGCCTGACTTGCGGGTGAGCGTCGGGACGACATGCCTGACGGCGCTGTTTTCTACCTTGTGATTGAGGTTTGGCCCCAGTCAAGGCAGTGGTGGCGCCTCGCTCGATTGGTATCAATGACACTATTATTGTGGCTCTGCGATGCCGGCCAAGATTAGGTAGGGCGCTGTAAAAAAGCAAGCACGCTTGACTTTTTCTTTGCCGAAACCTAGGTTGGCGGCTGTGCAAAATCGTTGTTAAACCGGCGCTCGAGCACCGAGTCAGACGAATTATTTTTGGGGTCAATATGAGCACAGTCAGCGTGATTGTTCGGATTCAGCTCAGTGCAGAGAGTGCTCCGGCTTATGCAGAAGCGGCCAAGGCCGTGGTGGCGGCAACCCGCGAGGAAGCGGGGTGCCAGTGGTATGGTATTGCCGTGGACGTCGCTGACCCCAGTGTTGTCTGGGTGTCAGAGCAATGGGCATCGCAGGCGGATCTGGACGCACACTTGAAAACGCCCCATGTGGCGGCCTTTTTGGAGGCGTGTGCGGCGCTTGAGATATTGGATATGGAAGTGCGTCGCTATGAGGTCAGTTCAGTGGGTGATCTGGTGATGCCAGAGTAGCGATGGCGTAGGAGAAAAAAGATGACGGTAGACACCAAAATTCAATACAGCCGCATGGCAGGTCGCCTGATCGATCACGTTGCCAATGGGACGACGGATTGGGCTGAAGGCACCATGGAGGTGCCCTCTACGGAGTACACGGATGCCGAGCAATGGCAGCGCGAGATGGATTGCATCTTCAAAAGCCTCCCGATACTGGTGGGGGTGACTCAGGAAATTCCCAACCCGGGCGATTTCCGCACGCTGGAAATTTTGGGCATCCCGCTGTTGATTACCCGTCAGAAGGATGGCACCGCAAAGGTACTGATGAATGTGTGCACCCATCGCGGTATGCAACTCACCTCGGAGCCCTGCGGCAATCAGAAGTTATTCAGTTGCCCTTACCATGGCTGGACCTTCAAATCGGATGGCGCACTGCGCGCCATTGCCGATGCGCCGAAGTTCGGCGACGTGTGCGAGGGCGCCCGTGATCTGGTGCAGTTCCCCTGTCACGAGGAGGGTGGATTGATCTTCGCTGTGCTTGATGCTGACAGTGATGTCGATATTCGTGCCTACCTCGGCGCCATGATGGACGACGTGGCGAAGAAGGGCATGGACCAGTGGACCTACGTCGGTCACCGCATTATCCATGGGCCCAATTGGAAGGTTGCCTATGACGGCTATCTCGAGGGCTATCACTTCAAGGCCGCGCACCCCGAGACCATTGAGCCCAGAACGTTTACTAACGTGATGGAGTACGACGCACACGGCCCTCATCAGCTGGTCGGTTTCGCTGCAAAGAACGTGCTGGAGTTAGGTGAGGTCGATCGGGACGAGCTCTGGCAGCATGAAACCAAAGGTTATGATTTTATCCGGCTGTTCTTCCCGAACGTGTCGATCTTTATCGCGCCGGAAATCACGCAGGTAGCACAGATGATCCCTGGCCCCGGACCGATGGAAAACACGACTATTCTGCATTTCCTGCACCCAACGCCGCCCGAAAACGAGGAGGACTGCGCCGCGCGTATCGAGATGGCGGATTGGTTGCGCAACGTGGTGCAGGAGGAGGACTACAACGTCGGCCTGAAACTGCAGCAGGGCCTGGAGACCGGACTGATGAAGAGCGTGTTGTTTGGTCGCAATGAGCGAGGCAACCAATATTTTCATCGCTGGGTGAAGTGGTACAGCGACGGCGATACCAGCGCCCCACAACCCGAGCTCTGAAAACGCTAGCCAAAAAAAGGGCCCTTACAGGGCCCTTTTTTTTGCGTTGTTGAGGTACACGACGGCTGTCGCGCGAGCCCTCTTTACAGCTTCAGCATTAACTTGCCTTCGTTGCCGCCGGTGAATAGCAAATTGTAGGTATCGAGGCAGTTCTCGATGCCCTCATTGATGTGCTCGCGGAACTTGATCTTGTCGTCCTTGACCCATTCGCTAAGGGCCGCCTGTCCCTCCTCGATCCTGTGGTAGTGGTCGCTGACTAAATAGCCTTTGACCGTGATGGTCCGCGCCAGAATCTGCCAGTAGTTGTAAGGCCCGGGTACGGGCTCCGTAGCGTTATAGGTGCTGATCGTGCCGCAGAACAGCAGCGTGGAGTCCTTGTTCATATTGAGCAACGCTGCATCAAGAATTTCACCACCCACATTATCGAAGTAAAAATCGACGCCCTCTGGGCAGGCGGTGCGGATCGCCGCTTCCATGTCGCCCGCGGTGCGGTAGTTGATGCAGTCGTCAAAGCCCAGCTCGTCGACGACCCACTGGCATTTCTCCTCAGTGCCGGCGATGCCCACGACTCGCAAGCCCATGAGTTTTGCAATCTGTCCGCCGACAGAGCCTACGGCGCCCGCGGCTGCGCTCATGAGCATGGTTTGTCCGGCTTGTGCCTGTCCCACATCCGCGATGGCGAAGTAGGGTGTGAGCCCGACGGCACCGAGAATGTTGACGTAATAGTGAAGCGGGAAAGGATTGTCGTCGGGTACCTTGGTGCAGAACTCGACGGGGATGGTGCTGTGGGTTTCCCATCCGCCTAGGCCGAAGACATAGTCGCCGGCTTTGATGTTGTCGCTGCCACTCTCCAGCACTTCACCGACTACCGTGGCGCGCACAGGATCGCCGAGCGGGATGGGCGGTAAATAATTGGGGATATCAGACATCCAGCCCCGAATCGCTGGGTCCAGAGAGATGTAGTGGTTCTTCACCAGTAGCATGCCCGCTCCGGTCTCAGGGATCGGTGCATCCTGGAGAACCACCTCGGATGAGTCCGGCATGCCCTCAGGGCGCTTTGCCAAAATCCATTGTTGTTTATTACCGTGGCTCATGCTGACCTCGCGGACGAAAACGACTGAGTCCGCGAGACTATCGGGGGCACCAAAAATAATCAAGCAGGATGGTTTTTTTCAGAAAGTGCGGTGCTAACATCTTGCGTTCGCGCGGTCTTATGGGTCGCGCGTCACCAAATTGGGAGACTTTGTAGTGACGGATTTCCAGGCGGCGTTTCCTGAGGCAGAACTGTCTGACAACGATAGTCGCGCTGTGACCATCAGTGGCAGCAAGGTGCTGATTTGCCGCGCTGCAGGGGAGCTTTACGCGGTGGAGAACCGATGCACGCATCAGGAGGCCGAGCTTGAGGGCGGGCGCATCCGCGGTTGTTTTATCTCTTGCCCATTGCATGGCGTCAGGTTCGATCTGCGTGACGGTACCCCCATGGGGCAGCTGACTCGACAGGCACTCCCCATCTATGAGGTGCGGGTTCTGGACGGCATGATTGAGGTTGCTCTAGAAAATTGATGCCACTATCGACACGTCGCAAAGGATAGTGTCCTTGCTGACAATAACGACTTTGAAACCAGGTAATACTAGATATGAATCAAGCAATAGTGCTCAGTAAACATCCGGTTGGGAAAGTCACTGAATCGGACTTTCAGCTTGTCGAGCGCTCGAGCCCTCCTTGCGAGGAAGGTTTTTTTCGCACAAAAAACATGTGGCTGTCCTTGGATGCTGGTTTTCGCCACTGGATGGAAGAGGGCGCTGGAGATAATTATCTACCAGGAATGCAGATAGGCGATCCCGTTCAGGGTGTCGTGATCGGAGAGGTGATCGAGTCCTGCCACTCTGGCTATCCAGTGGGGTGCATTGTGAGCGCTAGAACCGCTTGGGAGCAGTTTAGTGTCTTAGATGGTACAGACCTCTGTAACATATTAACGCCAGCGGACGGTGTGCCGCTGCACCAATATATGTCGACACTCGGGCTGACTGGCATGACGGCTTGGGTGGGGATATATAGAGTAGGAAACCCTAGAGCCGGTGAAACTGTGGTGATCAGCGCGGCTGGCGGTGCAGTCGGTACTGTAGCCGGTCAGTTAGCTAAGGCTGAGGGATGCAGAGTTGTAGGCTTGACCAGTACGCGGAGTAAAGCCGATTGGCTAGTGAAAGATGTGGGTTACGACTTGGTCATTGATCGCGAGACGCAGCCGGATCTTGAGCAGAGCCTTCGTGATGCGGTCCCAGAGGGCATTGATGTTTATTTTGATAATGTTGGGGGTCATGTTCTCGATACGGTCATGGCGCAGCTCAAGGAAGGTGCTCGTATAGCCCTTTCGGGCGCGATTTCGGAGTACGAAGGGCCGGTTGAGCCCCTTTATAACAGTTATGAGTTAGTGACCAAACGAGTGCGGATGGAGGGGTTCATGGTGACTGATCACGTGGAGGAGTTCCCTGCGATTTTAAAAGACCTTCAAAATCGTTTGGCTAACGGCACTCTGAAAAGCTTTGAGCAGATTTATAGTGGCCTATCTGAGACTCCCCGCGCGTTCTGCGACATGATGCATGGGGCATCCAGAGGCAAGTGCTTGGTTGCATTGGATTAAGTGATGCCGACACAACTGAGCCAGGTGCCTGAGGCGCTACAAAGTGATTTCGACATTGTCGGAGACAGCAGATTTTTCGCCGATCCCCAGCAGGTGTTTTTGGACTCACTGGTTAAAGACCCTCGGGACATCGTTTACACCCCCCACAATGGCGGTCACTGGCTGATCACTTCACACGAATTGGCTCGGGAAGTCCTCAGCAATGCCGAACTGTTTGGCTCATTTCCGATCGGCATACCCGCCAACATGGAGCAGCGCCCGCGACTGATCCCGTTGGAGAGCGATGCGAAGGAGCATCGGCGTTATCGACGCCTGCTGCTTCCCATTTTTGAGCCCACAGCCGTGGCGCGCCTGCAGACAGGTGCGGAAGCCCTCGCCGCTGAGGTGCTTGGTGAGGTATTGCCCACTGGAGAGTTCGACTTTTTGTGGAAGGTAGCGAAACCGATATCAATGGGGCTGTTTGTTCGGCAGCTGGGATTGGAGCCAGAGCGTCTCGATGAATTTTATGCCTGGGAGACAGGTTTTTATCGGGCGCCAACCATGGAAGAGCGCATCGCCTGCGGGGAGAAGATCGGCAGTTATCTCTTTGATGTGGTGACACAGCATGTTGATCATCCGAAGGACGACATTGTGGACATGCTGCTCAATGTCGATGTGGAGGGAGAAAAGCTCTCTCCGGAGGAGGTGCACGCGATCTGCTACCTGCTGTTCCTCGCCAGCATCGACACCGTGGCCACCATGCTCAGTTTTATCATTCGCCATCTGGCGCGGGACTCAGCGCTGTTTAACAGCCTCAAGGCGGATCGTAGCAAGATCGCTGACTCGGTCGATGAGTTCATGAGAATGCACGCTTTTATCAATCTGAATCGCATCTGTGAGCAGGACACGGAGTTTCACGGCGTTCAGTTTCGCGCCGGCGACAATATTGTGATCCCGAGCTTTGTCACCGATCGCGATGAGCGAACATTTGCCGACCCCGACACCTTTAACCCGGACCGCAGCAAGAAAGAGCGCAATCAGCACCACGCGTTCGGTGCGGGTGCGCACAAATGCATCGGCTTGCACGTTGCCAAAATGGAAGTGCGGGTGGTGCTGGAAGCCTTCTTTGATCGTGTCGCTTCACTGGAATTGGTGTCGGAAGACGCTGTAACGGGCCACGGTGGTACGACGATGGGCCTCGACACCATTCCTGTCAAAGTGGTGCTTGGCTGATCGCAGAGCGAAGCCTGAACAAAGGCCTAAATTGAGAAAACGGATCGGCTGGGGGAGAGATGGCTGACCAAAAAAAAATATCGCGCCGTCAGGCGTTGGGTGCTGCACTAGCGGGAGGCACTGCCGTGACCCTGGGAAGCGCAACACACGCTGAGGGGGCGGCCGCACAGATTTCCTGGGATCTTGAGACCGACATTGTCTGCGTCGGCTCGGGTGCTGCTTCATTATCAGCCGCCTCGACCGCTGCCGCTGGCGGGGCGTCGGTCATCGTACTGGAAAAGGCCGCCGTTCTGGGCGGGACCACAGCCAAGTCCGGTGCAGTCATCTGGATACCGAACCATTTTGGCTTGAAGGCGAGGGGGATCGCTGACCCTC
>ERZ802827.964-NODE-964-length-14878-cov-8.80179_pt1 | contig 14878 bp, 13 predicted proteins | sample MGYA00345652_ERZ802827 | MGnify/ENA primary metagenome ERZ802827 (study PRJEB30503, sample SAMEA104212372) | marine metagenome | biome: Westerlies Biome; feature: [SRF] surface water layer (ENVO:00010504) within the epipelagic zone...; material: water... | reverse complement strand
TAAATTTAAATTTTTATATTCAAGAAGAAGTTATGCCAAAAAAAAATTCTACGCAAAAAAAATGGAGAGATACTTCTTCCTGGTACAATAAAAATACCAATTCAATTCATGCTATTCAAACTCTTATTGGGCATTTTTTATCCGATCGACATTCAAACAGCCTGTTATCTAATGCTGATAATTTAATTCAATTTCAACAGCTATCTGGAACTTGGGGGACTGAACCATTTGAAAAGGTAGTTAAAGATCAGATTGATCTAAATTATGTTTTAGAAAACCCAGATATCTCTAAAAATGTTATAAGTATAATTGAACCGGCAAATCATGTAGGTTTGAATCCACAAGTCGAAGGAGTAAGAGCTTCTTCCAATATAGCGTATATTGGAAGAATTGTGGCGGACTGTGACTCTATTTTGTTTCCCCTTTGGGAAAGTGGAGTATCAAATATTGATAATCTCTTGAAAGTACTTCAAAGGTCTTTGGCTGTAATTGTTGAAGGAGGTCACCCTTCAGCTAAAGACGGGGCCTCATTTGTAGACTCAAAGATAGATCTGGAAGAATTACAATCTCTAATGGAACAAATCATCCTGGCAAGAGGACATAAAAGTACCCCGGCTATCTTTATATGTTTAGGTCACCAGCTCGCCGCACAAGCTCATATAAATTTAATTAAAAAAGCTGTTTTGATGATTTCTCAAAAATTATCTACTGTTCTTTCACAAGATAGCTATCAGTATGAAGCCTTAATATCATTATGTAATCGAATAAAGAATGTAGGTCAGTCCTTAAAAGTTATCAAAAATAATACTATTATCGCTGAAGGATGGGATGATCCACACTTCGCCGTGGCCCTAAATGAAGTTACGGAAGTGGGCAAATGTGAATTGGAAAAATATAGTCATGATGGGAGACATCCATCCAATGAATTCAAAGAATTACTGATTAAGCATAACCAAACAGCATCAGAATATGACGGTATCGTAGAGCAATCTATAACTTATGAGAAGAACCTAGAGTTACTGATGTTTCATTCTGATGAGGTCAATGAAGAAGCTATTCTTTTCGCAAATTGGGCTTATTCGAACTTGCACGATACACTAGCCTCATCTCGAGATTTAATTTCAATTTCGTCTTTGTCTTGGTTATTAACTCTACCTTCTTCGGTAGAAATATTGTGTTCTACCTCAGAAGCAGAAAAGAAACTCACAGATGTAGCCGCCACGTGTATAAATTATAAAGACTATGAAACGCAAAAGGTGAGACGATCTTTCAGTTTTCAATTTCACCCTGAATTGCTTGCTGATTTACGTGAATTTAATAAATCCGGAAGTCATGATTATAATTTATTTAAAAAAGATGATGGTGTCAGAATGCTCATGAGAGTTCTTTATGAATGTATACTTGACTAAATAGGTTTTTCAAAAAATTTGCTAATGTTACAATATTTTGCTGCTTTATTCTTCACTACGTGTGAATTATATAGTCCAGGCTTTAAAATTTCGTGAAAAAAGAAGCCCTGTTCAAGTTATCCATATCCAAGTCATCCAACCCCTGCATGTCAAATGGGTTTTCCAAATTATCTTGGATGTTACTTAACATTACTAAAACAAGACTATAAACAAAGGCCACTACCAGTCCTACACTATAAAATTCACCACTTAGTGATGCAAAGTAGGGAGAGAATAAGATTGGAAATATAGCCAAAAAAATATTACTGTAGGCTTTCAAGCCTCTTGGAGTTCTATATTCCGAAAGACTATTTAGAGTTTCATAACTGGACATTAAATTGTTGTAGAAAAATACTACGCTGGAATCAGGGCGAATTTTAGAGGTTAATTTAAATAATTCCTCAAAATTAGTGTATATTTTTTGTTTTATTAGATTTGTAGATTTCTGGTCTTGTAAATCTTCCTTTATCAGATCAAACAAAGCACCAATGGTTTTTTTTAAACTATCTAGGTCACACTTGTTTTCTTTATCCTCTTGTTGCCAATTTTTGGCTATAAAAAATATAGCAGCAAAATTAGAATTAATTGCACCATATTCTTTGAGGGCCAGGTCTCTTCTTTGAAAAGCAGTCCCGATTGTAAAAACAAGAGGGAAGACCACAGCTAATCCAATTAACGAAATAGGTATTTCAGTGACAAATTCATTTTCGATACAATAGATTGTAGCACCTACAGCAGCAGTGGCTACTATCAAAGTTTTTATAGTTATAACGTATAAAAAGTCTTTTACAGTCAAAATAAAATTTTCCAATAAAATACCTATCTTTTGATAAATGATAAAACCCCTCCGTCTTAAGAAAGACTAGCCTGTGTCATTCAGTGGCGCAATGAAAAGCTGACGTGGGACAAATAACTACAGATTTTGTACTAGCTAGGTAGGGTGAGATTGTTAGATTTGAAGGGTATATAGTCATAAAAGGATGACAAATGCGTTTAGTTAATAAAGTAGCAATGGTCATTGCAGCGATATGAAAAATTTTTTTTTATTTTTTGTTGGTTTTTTTCTAATCACATCCAATCTGAGTTTTGCTGAAACGAAAGCAGACCACTCAAGCGAAAAAGTAGAGATCTCAGACATCAAGACTGATCATCTGGTTTACACCAAAATCCTATATGATGAAATTTATGATATTGACATCTCTGAGGGACACTATCGTGCCTCCGTCGAAGTTTTGCTCGCCTGGGAGGATAAAAAAACTGCAGAATTTTTAGCTAAGTTTGGCGACGAAATAATTCATGGCGAGGAACTTAATGAATATCTCCATGAAATTTGGTACCCCGAATTTTTTATATCAAATGCTGAAAGTCCAAGAACAGTTCATTATAAAACACTAGACGTGCTTGACGGTAAATTTGAATTATTTGAGCGATTTGACGCCGAATTAAGTATTGATGCAGAAATGCCGAAGTATCCATTCGGTGATCTTGATTTATTTTTAGATATAGCATCATTTTCTGGAAATAAGCAAAAAATGGTTTTTTATCCTGAAAGCATAGAAATTGGCCATCACGATGCTCATCATAAAGTGGTAAAGGGTAATTGGGAGGTAGAAAAAACCATTCTGGAAGAGGAAGGTAGAACAAGTTTAAACCACGGCGGTCATGAAAAATTTTCTTATATTATAGCTCATGTAAATGTAAACCATGGGTTTTTAGATGCCTTACAAAAAATACTATTTCCAATTTTTTCTATAGTATTTCTGTCCTTGTTGATGAACCATTTCTACCCGTCTGGAAACTACGATATTTATAATTGGCGAATTGGTGGTCAATTGACTTTATTTCTCACGATCCCTGCGCTTAAATTCTCATTAGCGGGTGAATTGCCAACAACTCATTATCTGAACTTTACGGATGCATTGTTTATTTGGGCAACGGTCGTAGTAACCTATAATATGATGATTGGAATAATTAGCCATTACAAAATGGCGAACGAAGGTGCTAACACGGGTCGTTCAATCGAAAGGTTTGCAAGGATTTCAAGTCCTTTAGTTGCAGCATTGGTAATTGGGGTGTTGTTATCTTATATCTTTCAATGATAACCATGTCGGCTTAAGATAGCGAAGAGGGTAGAATTCAGTTTTTTAGGTCACGAGCTAAATTAGTGGCGATTGGAACCAAACCCTGGTGCAATATCTCCCCAGAGGCAACGCCCAATAAATGGATAATCTAAGGTTATAAAGTAAACATATTTGCCATTTAATTGTCCGCCATTACACTGGTCCAGAGTTTCATGATCGTGAGAATAGACATAATCCTCATTAAAAGTGCCGTCAAAAGCTCCTCCCGGACCACTAGGCCTCTCTCCAGATCTAAGCGTATATCCTGACTGAACTTTTCTACCCACAAAATGGATTTCAAATCCATCACCAGCGTATCCGATAAAAGAGCTGTCAGAGTTCCCAATCAAGCTTTCAGCGATCCCATGATAATGATACAACCCATTTGGTCCCACGTGACCGTTGTTCATATCTAAGCCTAGTCTATTTTTCGCTCCAAAGATATCAAGCGTCCATCGTTTGTCACCATTGCGACTATGACCACTTTTCGATGACGGATCATAAGATCCTGCGGTATTAGGTCGAAACTGAATCCCATTTAATGCTATCCCTATTGTCCCTTTGATGAATTGTGGTTTGGAATTTTTCTTAGGATTACTTGAAACACACAATTTGATACTTTGTTCTCTGATGCTATGTGGGTTCGCACGGTTAGGAAATGTCCCTACTTCGTGATCCGGAATGCTATTCGATTCTATACATATCGCATCGCCTTGTGTGATTTTACTTTGGTTTACTTGCGCGAAAGCATACCCAACTGAGAATTTTAAGAAAATGAGAAGTATTATTAAATTACGCAAACGTGAGTTCCAAACATTGTTTTTTTTCAAACACTATTTGAAAGTTTTCATAAACAGAAACAATAATTACTCAAGAAGAACATTATCCAAGAACAATACGGTGTCATGATGATGCGTTGTCAGCAAACACACCGCGTTTCTAACATGCCAAAGCCTCAACCCAGGCCTATCATCGAATAGTGCTCAGTGCCAAGAATCACTTGGCACTGCAGTGCCAAGCCAGTGCCAGCCGTGGAGGGACACCACGGGCCACCATGGGACATAAAATAACGGTTTCGAGTCCCGTCAACCGCGCCACTTATTCTTATTATAAATCAATAATTTAATCCCTTTTGGGGATGTCTGTGTGTCTAGCCGTATGCCTAATTGTAAGGGGAGGTCGCGGGTTTCTCTTGCGATGTCTATTTGTATCCTACTCGTAAAGCTTTATAGCAGTTTGTAAGGCAATCTCATTAAGGAACTTAAAGTCACCAAATTGCCAGGTCTGAAATTTGAAATCTGGGTTGAGTATCAAGAGTTCCTCCAAGTTCCACAGCGCGTCCTCCATATTTCCAAGAGCTACATCTGCCATTATAACCATGACTAAACTAGGCTCATGCTCTGGCAGTCGCTGCAACGCTAAAGTTGCAATCTCTTTTGCTTTGCTCCATTCCTCCATCATCAAATGCGCAATAACCTCTATACTCAGGTACTCTATTGAAAAGTTGGGATTTAATTTCCGTGCCTTTTCTAAGCTTTGTAGCGCTTCCAAAGGCATTTTAAGTCCAAGAAGTGCAGTCGCCTTAACACCCAGAGCGTCTGCATAGCTGGGGCGCAATGCTAAGGCAATATTCACATTTTTAAGCGCTTCTTTATGTTGACCAAGTCGTAAAGTCTGAACAAAAGCGCGGGCAAAAAAGGTCTCGGGCACGTTTGGGCCAAGCGATGTGGCAACTTTGGTCGTTAAGTCTGCTAAATAAATAGCGCTGTCTTGTTCTTCTTTTTTAAACGCTGAGCCAGCAATAGGGTTTGAAATCCGAGAAAATAATATTCCTAAGTAACCATATGGCCGAGCAAATTTTGGGTCAGTATCAATTGCATTATCAAAGTGGATTTTTGCCCTGTAAGTATCGATAGGGGTTCTTAAGTTAAAGTGATAATCTCCTTTTAGAAATTCGTCATACGCGGCTACATTTAATGTTCCCTGTCTCAGGGCATTTGCTTTTTCAGAAGATGATATGGGGACATCGATGCTATCTATTACGCTGGAAACGGCACGCGCATTTTTCTGCAAAATTTCTGTAAGTTCGCTTGTGGTTGAAAAAATAGTGCTAGTTGCGTCCTGCTGTGATTCATACAAATTAACTGCTAATTCAATTTTAGAATCTTGAAGAGAAATTTCACCAAATACTAAGTGGTCTAAATCAAGTTGTTTAGAGATTTCTAGAAAGCTTTGATTTTGTAAAGACTCTGCATTGATGCTAGAATTAGAAATTACATCCATACTGCTTATCTGTGACAGTGATCCCGAAATTTCATTGCGGAGGCCGGCTACGATATAATCTAGTTTTGGGTCATCGGATTTGTTTATAAAAGGAACGACTGCCACAGAACTGCGTTCATATTCGGTAACAAAGAAGTAGTTATATGCCCAAGTTGTTAAAACAAGGATAAAAAACAGAACACCAACTTTAATTCTAAATCTCTCTTTAGAGCTGAGTAAACGTCTTTTTCGTAAGCCTGGAAGAATTAAGTCAAAACAGTGAATTTGAGAGTTTTTTATGGTTTGTATTCCATGATCACTAACTAATAATTCTGACATCCCCAAATTTTGATAGAAACGCTTCGATAGGCTTATGCCATTTGGTTGTGCGAAACTTTCAAGCCTCACAGCGAAGTTAACTGCTTCGCCAAGCAAATTTTCTCCATCCGCAAATACTTCTCCAAGATCGATGCCGATTCTGAACTCAAGTTTCTGTAACTTTGTGCTTTTCTGATGTTCGCATATCTCACTTTGAATTAACCTTGCAGCCTTCAGCGCGTTTTTACTGTCCACAAATTCAGCAAGCACGGAATCGCCAGCGGAATGGAAGATGCGTCCACCATTTTTAGAGATCAATTCAGCAAAGATATTAAGGCAATCTTTAAGTGATGCTAGCGTTTCATATTCATTCTCAGACACTAACTTTGAAAACCCAACCGCGTCTGCAGCGAGGATATTTTTTTTTAAATTTTCGCTGGCTATCTGCATCTTGGGTTGGTTTCTATTTTTACTTACTGACAAAAAAATCAATTTTCTTAATTAGTTAAGCGTAACAGTCCCAATAATTCAAATAAATAACTTACATGGTGATAAAAAGGGGTTTGCGATGAATAGATTTAAAATAGTTCTGGGAGCGGAAAAAACTTTTGAAGATATTTGGCGATCTCGTGATAGTACCTTGACGAATGTCGATGGGTTTTTAACCATTAATTTGATAAAAGGGGTATCAAACGATGAGTATACCTTGTATGCTTCTCATACTACCTGGAACTCAAAGTTAGATTTTACGAATTGGACAAAATCGGAAGCATTCAGACAAGCTCATAAAGGTGCAGGTACTCATTCTGATGTGTACCTTGGTCATCCTGTTTTCGAGCGTTTTGAAGTAATCATATAAATATAATGTGAATGAGCAAATGGATACAAAAAAAAAGTTAATAATTGCTTTATTGATTGGTATCACAATTGGCTTATTTTTTGAGCAATTTTGAGACCTCCATGAAACAAACAGAGACAGATTTAGGATGGTAAATTTGTTACTCGTAGCAGTGGGTGGTGCTTTTGGTTCAGTGTTACGTTTTAGTATTGGTAACCTTGTCAATTTCCCGTTTGGGACAATGACGGTAAATATATTGGGAGCTGTTTGTGCTGGAAGCGTATATGCAATTTTCGTAGATCACATTAATCATAAGGCTTTTCTGTTGCTTGTGCCGGGCTTTTTAGGTGGCTTTACAACCTTTTCAGCATTTTCTTTAGATGTGTTAAAATTATGGGAACAGCAAAACTTAAATATTTTGTTTTTGTACTTATTTTCCACCTTAATTTTTTCTTTATTAGGCGTTTGGTTAAGCTATAAGATTACGATTTGGTATCTTAGCTAATACTGTAGAAGGCGTTGTCCTAAATAATTGGTAACTGTCTGAAGATGTGCCAGTAACTATGAAGAAAAAATTGGATTAGTAGCAGCAAACGCAAAGGCCAAAAAAACGCCGTGTGCTGCACCCACAGAGCTCGGCCCAATAATACTCCGTTGGCATTTACCAATAAACCCAAACACAATGTAATAGAAAATATAGATAGGCACTGTTGTAAACATTACGCCGTATTGCCCCGGGTGAAGTGTTAATAGAATTGTAAATCCTAATATTGGTGCAATCCGAACCAAAACCGATACTGTGCGAGTAGACATCGAAATAAGCTTCTCTGTTGCCATGCAAAATATAGTTACTGGGGCAAGTATTGTAAGAAATGCAAAAACTCGCTGATGAGTGAGAAAGAATGAGCCGACAAAATGATTAATTAAAATAGCTAAAAATAAAAAAGTTAGCACTAGTTTCATGAATGGAATAAAATAAAATTTACCAAAATCTTCCCTTATCTTGTTAGATAAGCAAAGTATAATAATGCCATTAAGACCAAAATAAGTCGCGATACTGCCAAAACCGAAGATTGAAAAAGGCTCAAATTGAACAAAGCTAGATAAACAAGCGATAGTTAGCGACGAAAGACTAATGAAAACAGACTTAGCTTTGCTAATACTATCTCTCTCCTCGTAAGTCTGCTTTGAGATACTCAATCGTGATAACCCAAAAGTTATCAACGTTAAACTTATTAAGGTCCACATAATATGCGTAGCCCAAAAAGGTCGAGCATAATAATTTAGCTTGAACCAATCAATGATCTCTATGGATGTCTTTGGGGAATAAATGACGCTGACGTGTCCAGTGTTTTCTGTATAAGACGCTTTTCTTCTGTTTGGTCCGTTAAAATACTCAATATTTTCATTTGCACTTGGGTCTAATAACTGAGTAAATTTCAATGAATGGGAACGTAGATGTTTTTCAAACTGACCAGATATTAGTAATAGATCATTGGGAAAATTTTTTGTAACTTTAGTCGAATAGGGTGAAATTGCGGCAATTGATGATATATTCTTGTATTCGCTCGCTCGAATAACGATATCGGATGCCATCGAATGACCAATTAGGTATAATTTTATATCGCTTCCATATTCTGTTTCCAAAAAGTCTATTACACTGATCAGTTGATCAACAAGTTGTTGGGTAGTACCTGAAAGCTCTGTGGGATTATTTACCAATTGATCGCTGTTGGTGCCATGTCCAATGAAGTCAAATAATACTGCATTACTTCCCGCATTCGCTATATCGAATGCTATTTGCCGCATCATTTCCTTCGAACCAGCATAGCCATGACAAATAATTGTGTAAATTTTTGAAGATTGCTCGCTTTCTATAATTTCAATACTGTTTCCACCTAAGTATTCAAACGTACTTTTGTAAGAATGTCTGTCAACTTGAATAGCTATGAGTATTATTATCCCCGCGAGAAGGGCAACCATTGGTAACCTGCAAATTTTATTCATCAATTTATTCTCTGAGCAGTTATTTAAGGCATCTTTACAATGTGAGTTAGTTCCAAAAATTTATCTGCCAATATTCAATTGTTATAACTTTCTGAAGCGCATTGATTTTATTATCTGCAGGCGTCCGTCTTAGGCGTATATTTTTTTGTCACAAAATATCGCACACATTTTGCTATTTTAGGATGTATAAACTGTCCCTCCGACAGTAAAAGTGCATAAGGCTAATTTCGATGTAAACTTTATTAACTTGACATTGTACTTCGGATCACTTGTCATGTAGCCTCTGATATTGGGGAATGTTATGGGAAATCAGAAAGCATTAGGCTTTAAAATTTCAGAAATTAGTGAACTGGCTCGTATGGAATTTGAAAAGAAAAAAAATTTGACCCGAAACCATCTAGGTAAGCCAGATAAAAAAATCACAGACTCTGTTTTACGGCAATTGAAAGAACATGAGAAAATTTTAAAAAGTAAATTTTGATTATATTACTACTACAGTATACCAAGAATAATTACAATCCAAGCAAACCCAACAGCAATAGCTGATAGCGCAACAGCAGCGCTTGCAGTGTCTTTTGCTTGTTTAGCAAGTTCCCTTTTATCCCCGGATATATCATCCACAACTCGTTCGATCGCAGTATTCATGCATTCCATTGCAAGAATTAAAATACCTCCCATGATCAATAGTGACCGTTCAGCAGTTGATATGGGAAGTGCCATAGCGGCTAAGAAGGAAATAACGTTTGCGAAAACCCATTGATATACACTTTTTTCCGTAATCAAAACGTGCAAGAAACCTTCCCAAGACCATATTGCTCTTTGCTTAGTGTGATTGAGTATTTTAAGAAACATAGTGGTATAACCTAAACTGAAGTTGATCTCTAAACAGATCAGACTTTTTCTTCAGAGCTGATTTCTGATGCTCTTTGCTCTACCAATTCAACAATATGATCAATCATTTGTGTGTTCTCTATTTTATGGTCTTGTTTGCCTGCCCAATAAACCATTCCATTTCCGGCTCCCCCGCCGGTAAACCCAACATCGGTCATCAACGCTTCACCAGGGCCATTTACAACGCAACCAATTATAGACAAGCTCATCGGTGTTTTAATGTGCTCAAGTTTTCTTTCCAAAATTTCGACCGTTTTAATAACGTCAAATCCTTGGCGTGCACAGGATGGGCAAGAGATAATATTGATGCCCCTATGCCTCAAGCCGAGGGATTTTAAAATTTCATATCCGACCTTAACTTCTTGAACTGGATCAGCAGATAATGAAACGCGTATTGTATCTCCTATTCCCATCCATAATAAATTGCCAAGTCCTATTGCTGATTTTATTGTCCCAGTAGTTAGACCACCTGCCTCAGTAATCCCTAGGTGAATAGGCGCGTCTGTAGCTTCAGACAACGCTTGGTATGCTGCCGCTGCCATGAAAACATCTGAGGCTTTGCAGCTTATTTTAAATTCGTGAAAATCATTATCTTGAAGAATTTTAATGTGATCCAAACCGCTTTCCACCATTGCGTCTGGGCAGGGTTCACCATATTTTTCGAGCAAGTGTTTTTCCAATGAGCCAGCGTTTACGCCTATTCGGATGGCGCAATTATTATCCTTTGCGGCCCGGATAACTTCTTTAACGCGTGCTTTTGATCCAATGTTTCCAGGATTGATTCTCAAACATGAGGCGCCAGCTTCTGCAGATTCAATACCTCTTTTGTAGTGAAAGTGGATATCTGCGATTATGGGTACTGGGCTATTTTGAATAATTGCTTTTAGAGCTTTGCTGCTTGCTTCATCAGGCACTGAAACTCGAACTAAATCTGCGCCTGCGTCCGCTGCAGCAGTTATTTGTTTAACTGTTGCTTTTACATCTTTTGTGTCTGTATTAGTCATAGTCTGCACCGAAATCGGCGCATCACCACCTATTGCAATATTGCCCACCATTATCTGTCGTGATTTTCGTCTTTCGATATTACGCCATGGGCGAACATGGTTGATAGACATTTTAATCCTCAAATGTTGTGAAATTACTTACCGTAAGGCTAAGACTTAGTTACGATTCTCGCAAGACGCCAGTTAATCCATTGCATTTGTATTAATTATGCTAAATTTGGCATCGGCAACTAACTTTTTTAGATGTGGGTCACTTTCATATTGCGCCGGTTTGTAACTCGCTAAAATAGATTGAGGGTCTAGTGCAACATTTTTTACCACGTTTACACCTTTGCCTGCGGGACCGTACAAAATACCGTCTATAGCCAAATAAACGTATCCAGACATCCCAGCCAGAAGTGTGGGAGGTGTCTCAGTCTGAGGAAGAACAAACTCAGTGCCGGGTTGCATCAAATTTTTGTATATAACTGATCCATCAGCAGCAATAATTTCTATCCATGCTTCTTTTGAAGTAATCAATGTTACCGCCGGAGGAATATCTTCAGACACTTTTGGAAAATTTGCCTGAATATTTTCGTCAGTGCTATTTTTTCTAGGAATTAAATCCGAAATGATTTCTTCTATTCCAATTTCTTCCTTCGACGGAACTTGTGCAAAAAGTCCAAATTGATTTGGATCTAGCTTAGATATAGGCTCGTCCCGTGCAACAATTACTGGCTGATCGAGAGCAGTAGATCTATAGATTCTATTTATTCTAGATGAATTTTTTTGAGAACTCTCTGAGTTTTCAAGCATGAGGTTATTCGTAATGTCCAAAGCTGTAGGTAAAAGTTGAAGTTCCGTCAGTACCACCGGTTGGCTCTCAGTTGGAGTTAGGTCAACTTTTTGTATTTCCTGAAAAAAGGACCAAGCTCCGTATCCTAGTGTAGATACTAGAGCGATGGTTACGCCGAGTGAACCCACAGCACCTGGCTCTATATTTTCATACCATTTCTTTTGTTCTGGCAGATAAGCCGTAGTTGGTCGGGTAAATAGGCTATCTTTTGAAGTTCGCTTACTCTTTTTAACTTCTTCAATTTGGAGTTTTGAACTTGCAACTCCATGAATGGCGTTAAAACCACTTTCATTGCAAAAAAGGGTATAAATTATATCTGGGTCCAACTCTAAATAACGAGCGTACGATCTTACAGAACCGGCAATAAATCCTTGAGACTCAAATACTGTAGGATCACAATTTTCTATTGCAGCAACATAATTAGCCTTAATTTTGAGTTCTTTTTCCACATCAAGCAATGATTTACCTAAAGTGGCGCGCTCTCCTCTTAAAATATCACCTAGGCGAAAGTCATAATCATCAAACCCTTTTGGGTGCGTCATATGTGAAATTGCATTACCTTTTGGCTCACGCCACTTCATATCTTTTCCAACCAATAATATTTTGCAGTCGATTCGCAAATTGTATGCCAAACAGTTATCATAATAAGCGAATAAAGCACATACAAGTTAGATTGGGTTATTAAGCTGTCAGTTCGGTCCTGTTCAGCGCGCAATGAGACCACAATTCGTCCATAACGCTCACTAAATGATCTATCTCTTTCTTGCCGTGGACGGGAGATGGCGTAAAACGCAACCTTTCAGTACCTCTGGGAACTGTAGGGAAGTTTATTGGCTGGACGTAAATTTTGTGGTTCACCAATAGAAGATCTGAAAGTTTTTTGGTGTGAATGGGGTCTCCAACAATTACTGGAACAATGTGAGAACCGTGATCAATTATCGGTAAACCCAGACCTTTTAAACGCATTTTTAAAATTTTTGCGTTCAGTTTATGTCTATCCCGTATCTCTGGGTTCTCCTTCAAATGACGTACAGAGGCTAGAGCGCCTGCTGCTAAGGTCGGCGCAAGTGATGTCGTGAAAATAAAACCTGGTGCGTAACTTCTTATTGCATCGCAAATTTTACCACTTGATGCGATATATCCGCCCATAACTCCGTACGCCTTTGCCAGGGTACCATTAATTATATCTATTCGATCCATCAAATTTTCTTGCTGCGCGACGCCTGCACCAGATGCCCCGTACATACCCACGGCGTGCACTTCATCTAAGTAAGTCATTGCTGAAAACTCTTCAGCCAAATCACAAATCTCTTTTATTGGAGCAAAGTCACCGTCCATCGAATAAATCGATTCAAAGGCAATTAATTTTGGTGCCGCTCGATCGTCTTGCTCCAAAAGTTTGCGGAGATGGCCCATATCATTGTGTTTAAAAATCCGCTTCTCTCCGCCGTTTCGTCGTATTCCTTCAATCATGGAGGCGTGGTTTAATTCGTCTGAATAAATTATCAAATTTGGCAACAACTTTGCCAAGGTAGACAGTGTCGCGTCATTTGCTATGTAGGCACTTGTAAAAAGTAAAGCAGACTCCTTTAAATGGAGGCCAGCCAATTCTCTTTCAAGCTCGTTGTGATAAATTGTTGTGCCAGATATGTTTCTCGTACCACCTGAGCCAGCACCTGCTTCGTCCAGGGCCTCATGCATCGCTTCTAGTACTAAACTATTTTGTCCCATGCCTAAATAATCGTTACCGCACCAAACAGTTATTTTTTCAAACTCACCGCTCAATGATCGCCATGATGCATACGGGAAATTGCCGCGCTCGCGTTCTATATCTATAAAAGTCCGGTATCGTCCTTCGTCATGCAAACGACTAATTGAGGCTTCAATCTGGTCTTCGTAGTTCATTATTTACTCTTCCACTTGGGTCGTCAGAAAGCATGCTATCGAACATTCCTATGACAAACATATTCATAAACCCGGGTATGTCAAAAAAAATAATTCTCTTTGAGAAGTTAAATAGCAGGAGTTAAAAAAGAAGCTAGTTAAAATATGGTGCCGATTGACGCATGTGATTTTGGCAGTTGTGCAAAGACTTAAAAAAGTTAAAGTTATAAAGAACAGAAAAATACCGTTGTGTAAAAGTTTTGTTAAAACCTAAGTTGCTTTTTTAGTTCAAAATCATTTGTAAAAAGGAAATCCCAAACTTTTAATGTTTTCAGGATTTGAGAAAAAACTTTTGACTTCAGATAAAGGTGAGATATTTCTCGTCGAGAAAGGCGAGGGCATCCCATTGATCCTTCTTCACGGGTTCCCGCAAACCCATGCAATGTGGTCCGAAGTTGCTCCCTTACTTTCAAAGAATTATCGGGTTATTTGCCCCGATTTACGTGGGTATGGCAAGTCAGTTAAACCATTAGGTTATGAAAATTATACTTTTCGCAACATGGCGAAAGATTTGATAGCTATTTTACATTCTCTAAATATTAAAAAGGCGCACTTCATTGGTCATGACAGGGGTGCAAGAGTTGTATATAGGCTGGCTATCGATCATCCAGAGTTAGTATCTTCGGCCATGTTAATGGATATCGTGCCAACACATAAAGTATTTTCTGAGCTATCTGCGGCATTAGCCTTTTCATACTATCATTGGTTTTTTTTATCCCAACCTCATCCAGTTCCGGAAACTTTGATAGGTAAGGACCCCGATCAATTTTATAATAGTTGCTTGCAAGGATGGGGCGGTACTAGCAAAAGTGCATTTTCAAAAAAACAAATAAATGAGTATCAAAAAAGCTGGGGAAATGAAGACTGTATCCGAGCGATGTGCGATGATTACAGAGCGGCTTATCATATAGATCAGTATGATGAAGCTAATGATAGCAAGTCCCCAATCAAAGTGCCATTTGCTGCTGTTTGGGGACGAGATGGAGTTATGGCGAAGACATTTGATATGCAATCCATTTGGAAAACCGAAGGCGAATTTTACACTGGCGTTGAAATGCCTGGAGGCCATTTCTTTGTTGATCAATTTCCATCAGAGACTCGAGATATGATTGATAAATATATAAAAAATAGAGGTCAACAATTAAAGCATTGATAAGTTTATTTTGTTCGCTCTGACTGTATTTGTTTTGACAGGATTTCTAATGGCACAA
>ERZ802827.963-NODE-963-length-14878-cov-13.8329_pt1 | contig 14878 bp, 18 predicted proteins | sample MGYA00345652_ERZ802827 | MGnify/ENA primary metagenome ERZ802827 (study PRJEB30503, sample SAMEA104212372) | marine metagenome | biome: Westerlies Biome; feature: [SRF] surface water layer (ENVO:00010504) within the epipelagic zone...; material: water... | reverse complement strand
ACTATTGAGTATAATAGAAGCCGTCAAGCAGCAATTACTAAAGAACTAATAGAAATCATATCAGGAGCAGAGAGTTTATAATTATGAGCAAAGGAATAATTACACAAGTTATTGGAGCAGTAGTAGACGTAAAATTTGATGGAGATCTTCCAGAAATTTTAACAGCATTAGAATGTAAAAATGGAGACAACAGACTAGTTTTAGAAGTTGCTCAACATTTAGGAGAGTCTACAGTTAGAACTATTGCAATGGATGCAACTGAAGGATTAAAAAGAGGAGATGAGGTTACTAATACCAACGCACCAATTCAAGTACCAGTTGGTCCTGAAACTTTGGGAAGAATTATAAATGTAATTGGAGAGCCGATTGACGAAAAAGGAGAAGTTAAAACAAAAGAAACTTGGCCTATTCACAGATCTGCACCAGAATTTAATGATCAATCTACGGAAACTGAAATACTAGTTACAGGTATCAAAGTCATTGATTTGCTCGCACCTTATGCAAAAGGTGGAAAAATTGGATTATTTGGTGGAGCTGGTGTTGGAAAAACAGTTTTAATTATGGAGTTAATTAATAACGTTGCAAAGGCGCACGGTGGATATTCAGTATTTGCTGGTGTTGGAGAGCGAACAAGAGAGGGTAATGATCTCTACCATGAGATGATTGAATCTGGAGTTATTGACGTTGATGGAGACAAGTCCAAAGTGGCCTTAGTCTACGGTCAAATGAACGAGCCTCCTGGAGCCCGTGCAAGAGTGGCACTTTCTGGTTTAACTCAGGCTGAATATTTTAGAGATGAAGAAAACCAAGACGTTTTATTTTTCGTCGATAATATTTTTAGATTTACACAAGCTGGTTCAGAAATTTCTGCACTTCTGGGACGTATCCCTTCAGCTGTTGGTTACCAGCCAACACTTGCAACAGATATGGGTGCCCTTCAAGAAAGAATTACAACAACAAACAAAGGATCTATTACTTCCGTTCAGGCTATTTATGTTCCAGCGGATGACTTAACAGACCCTGCGCCTGCTACTTCTTTTGCTCACTTAGATGCAACAACCGTTTTGAACAGATCTATTGCAGAGCTTGGAATTTACCCTGCAGTTGATCCTCTTGACTCAACTTCTAGAATTCTTGAGCCAAGAACACTTGGTGAAAAGCACTATCAAGTTGCAAGAGATGTTCAAAAAACTCTTCAAACCTATAAGAGTCTTCAAGATATTATTGCCATCTTGGGCATGGATGAATTATCCGAAGAAGATAAGCTAGTTGTTTCAAGAGCCAGAAAAATTCAAAAGTTCTTGAGTCAGCCTTTCTTCGTTGCTGAAGTGTTTACGGGATCTCCTGGAAAATTTGTTTCTCTTGAAGATACCATTAAAGGGTTTGAGGGCTTAGTAAACGGTGACTACGATGATATTACTGAAAATGCATTTTACATGGTCGGTACTATTGAAGAGGCGCTCGAAAAAGCTAAAAAAATGGAGGCAGACGCAGCTTAAAAAATCCTATGATTGAGCTAAAGGTAGTATCTACACAAAAGGTTATCTTCCAAAAAGAGGTTGAAATGGCTGTGCTTCCGGGCACAGAGGGTGACTTTGCAGCAATGCCAGGTCACTCCCCATTTATTAGTTCGCTTCGACCGGGACAAATGGTGATAATGGCTAATAATAAAGTTGAAGAGAGTTTCTTTGTTTCAGGAGGTTTAGTCATGTTAAAAGAAAAGGTCTGTGAAGTTTTAGTTGATCAAATTGAACCTCTTTCTGATATTACCAATTCTAATTTTCAGCAGTCTAAAACTTATCAAGAACTTGAGGGAAATGATTTAGCTCTCAACACCTTCGAGCAGGTTGTTAATACACCTTCTTATAAATAGTCTTCGAATTCTTCTAATAGTTTAGTGTAAATTTTCTTTTTAAAGGGAACAATATTGGGAACAAGAAAATCTTTTGAAACCCATTTCCAATCTGAGAACTCTGGGTGTTCCGTCTCTATATTGATATCATTCTTAGTTCCATTAAATTGGTATAAAAACCACTTTTGTTTTTGACCTTTGAATTTCCCTTTCCACAAAGTCTGAGCCAAGTCTTTGGGAATAGAATAATAGTACCACTCTTTGCTTTGTGTTAATAATTTAACCTTATTTTTTTTAATCCCAACTTCCTCTTCCATCTCTCTCAGGGCAGCTAGTTCCGCTTTTTCTTTTGAATCAATTCCACCCTGAGGCATTTGCCAAAACTCAGAAGGGTGGTCTATTCTTTTACCCACTAATATTTCTTTTTTTTTATTAATGACCATCATTCCCACATTGGAGCGATAATCTTTAGGATTTAATTTCATTAATTAAGGACTGCTATAGTTTTAACCGCATCAATAGCTCGAGAGAGCTGATAATCATTTTCAAGTAATTCATTGAAATCTTCTTCTTCTTCATTTTCATCGGTCGTCTCGTTGTCTAGGGCGTCACGATAATCGGACTCTCTAAAAGTAAAATAGCTATCAATAACATTTAGCTCTGCTCGAGGCACTTCCACATCGGGAATAATACCCACGGCCTGAATAGAGTCCCCACTTGGAGTGTAGTATTTAGCAATAGTCAGTCTGACAGCTCCACTGTCTATTGGAACAATCGTTTGAACCGAGCCTTTTCCAAAAGATTTTATTCCCATAATAACTGCACGATCATGATCCTGGAGTGCTCCAGCTACAATCTCTGAAGCGGAGGCAGAACCTTCATTTATCAATATAATTAGAGGCTTTCCATTTATCATATCCCCTTTTTTTGCTGAAAATACTTGTACATCTTTCTTTTCTCTTCCACGAATGGATACAATTTCCCCTTTTTCTAGGAACACATCAGTTACGGTAACGGACTCATTTAGTAATCCACCCGGGTTATTTCTTAAATCCAAAACATAACCTATGGGAGGATTTTCACTTCCTTCTAATTCCTCAATGCTCTTTTTCAAACCAACAGTAGTTTGTTCATTAAAAGTACTGATACGAAGAACTCCCACATTATTAATGACACGATGCTTTACAGATTGAACTTTAATAATGTCTCTTTTGATTTCTATATCAAAGGGTTTTTCTGTTCCTCGAACAATTGTAATTGTAATAGGCTCTCCCACCTCTCCCCTCATAACATCAATAGCTTCTTTTAAAGTCATATCGACTACTGAAGTCCCATCGAGGTGAGTGATATAATCTCCTGCTTGAACTCCTGCTTTTTGTGCAGGGGTATCGTCAATAGGAGAGACAATTTTTATAAAACCTTTATCTGTTGTAATTTCAATTCCTAAACCACCAAAAGACCCAGAGGTATCAATTTGCATTTCTTTATAAACTTCTTCATTCATATAACTGGAGTGAGGGTCTAGAGCTTGAAGCATTCCATTGAGGGCTTTTTCGATTAATTCCTTATCTGTAACTTCTTCAACATACTGTTCTTTAACTCGATTATAGACTTCATTAAAAATACTTAACTGACGATAAGTCTCTTTCGTATCAGCAAAGCTTGATTGGCTATAAAATAATAGAAAAAAAATGGATATATATTTTAGTATGGAAATTTGTTTAAGAAGCGGTGCTGGCATTGGTAAAGTCCTCGGACCACAATTTTTCCAAATCATAGACTTCACGAATTTCATTTCTAAAAATATGCACTAAAACATGACCAGCATCAATAACCGTCCAGTCGCATAGAGGCCTTCCCTCAGGTTTAGTGCAGTACATTTTTTGAGTCTTTAAGTCCCGAAAAACCTTTTCTGAAACGGAGTCTACATGTTTATTGGAACGACCGGAGGCTACCACCATAAACTCCGCAAATTCAGCTTTTCCTTTTAAGGAAATAATAGAAATTTTTTCTGCCTTATTATCTTCGAGACTATCAACAATAACCCTGACTGATGGATCTTTATGTTGGTTAGACATCTCGTAGCTCACTCGATGATATATTCACACCGGAGTCGCCTAGAATATGAAAACAGGGTGTAGAACTATTGATAAACTTAGCTAAATTAGGCATGAATAGATTAGGGTGTTGTTTTTTGACAGTTGAATTTTCGATAAAATCATCATATCTCGGTCTATAAATAACGCAAATACTAATATTTTTTGTTATCCACTCATACTCCATCCACTCATGAAAATGACCAAGCTGATCAAGGCCAATAATAAGATAAAAGGAATTAAGACTACATTTAGTGCTAATTTTTTTTAAAACATCATAGGTACTTTTCATCTGATATCGATGCTCAAAATCAGATACTTTCACCAAAGGCTCTTTAATTTGCAGGCGAAGATCAGATACTTGAGAATATATTGATTTTGGGTTTTGGTTTTCTTTTAAAGGATTTTGATAGGTCGGTAGTAATATAAGTTTTTTAAGATTCAAGCTCTTAGTGGAAGTTTTAATGACATGAAGGTGTCCCTCATGCAAAGGGTTAAAAAATCCACCATAGAGTCCTATTGTTCTAGTCATTAATTTTTATCAAAAAGTTTCCGGAGATATTATTTTCTTTAAGAAATTTTTGAATAATATCTAAAGATTGTATTTGGAGTTTTGTATTCGTTTTTAATAAGATCGGCACTCTCTGTTTAAAAAAATAAAATAGGGCGATAAGAAATTGAAGATCATTTTCTTCTTCTAAGTAAACTACGCCCTTGGTTATCAAGCGCTCCTTGTTGTATTTGAAGTATAAGTTATGGAAGGCTTCATTCGTCAGGATTACTTTATTAAGTTCCTTTAACTCCTCTTCCCTAAAGACTTCTAAATTTTCTATTTCATAAATTGATGATTTGATTACATGGGTCACATCTTCTTTTTTCAGAGAGGCAAGATATTCAACCTGCGATTTTAATTCTAATAAACTCTGACGTAAATCCATTAAGGCCGTGTAGTGTTATTGCCTTTCACTTGATATTTAAAAGTTGTTAGATGTTTTGCACCTACGGGTCCGCGAACATGTAATTTGTCTGTTGAAATTCCAATTTCCGCACCAAATCCAAATTCTCCGCCATCAGCAAATTGAGTTGATGCGTTGTTCATTAAAATGGCACTTTTGCAATTTTGAAAAAATAATTCCACTGATTGTTGACTATCACTTAAGCAGCACTCTGTGTGACCGCTAGAATATTTATTAATATGATCGATAGATTCTTCAATATTATCAACAATTTTTACAGATATTTTCTTATCGAGGTACTCCGTGGACCAATCATCTTCTGTGGCGGCTCGATCAATAGGGTATATTTCTTTGAGTCGGTCACAACCAATGATCTCACAACCTTGAGATCTCAAATTATCTAAGACGTATCCAATATCCTCTGATGGATGCCCAGAGTGGATGAGTAATGTTTCTGTAGCACCACAGATCTCAGGTCTTCTAAGCTTTGCATTTACAATAACAGATGATGCTTGATCTTTATCATATCCTTTGTCCCAGAAAGTATGACATAAACCTTCCAGGTGTTTTATGGTTGGAACGCGAGAATTTTTAGAGATTGTCTCAATCAAAGATTTTCCTCCTCGTGGAATTATGACATCAACATCTCCTTCGGCCTTTAATAATTCTTCCACTAAACTGCGATCAGTATTTTGAATGAAACAAACAAGATAAGGATTAATTTGTAAATCCTTCAGAGCTTCTTGAATGCATTCATAAAGTTTTTTATTTGTTTCTATGCATTCGGATCCACCTCTTAGGATAGAGATATTTCCAGATCGAAGACAAAGACAAGCCGCATCAATAGTAACATTGGGCCGGGACTCATAAATAATTCCTATCACACCAATTGGAACCGAAACTTTTGAAAACTGTAATCCATTTGAGGGATTGGTCCAATTTTCTAGTGTTTGATTTAAAGGATCTGGCATTTGAGCAATTTTTTCTACATCTTGAGAGAGCTGATCTATTTTTTCTGAAGTAAGGATTAGTCTATTAATCATAGGCGCTGATACATCCTTAGATTTTGCTCTTTCCATATCTAATTGATTAGCCTCTAAAATTTCATTTTTTTTGGATAAAAGAAAACCACTAATATTCATTATGATTTTACTTCGATCTTCTGCATTGAGTTGGGACATGGCACTCGATGCTTCTTTTGACTGGCTTATAATTTCTTTGAAATAGTCGCTCATCGTGAGGCCACCAAATTATCTTTATGAATGATTTCATCTTCTCGAACAAAACCTAAAATATCGCTAAATTCTTTGGATTTTCTGCCCTGAATCTTGTCCATTTCTTTAAAATCGTAATTAATCATTCCTCTAGCTAACTCTTTTTTATTGTAATGAATCAAAACAGTATCTCCACGATAAAACTTTCCCTCGATGGCTTTTACACCAATAGCTAGCAAGCTGGAGTTTTTCTTAAGCGCCTTAGCTGCTCCTTCGTCAATATGGAGAATGGCCTTCTGGATAGGTCTGTTCCAAATCCACTGTTGCCTACTGGTGAGAATATTCTTAGAAGGCAGAAACCAAGTTGAGGATTTTGGATGAATGTTTCCGAGAGGACTATTGACTAAGCCATTAGAAATAATCATTGTTGAGCCTGATTGAATACAAAGCTTTGCAGCATTCACCTTTGCTAGCATCCCGCCGGATCCAAATTCACTTAAATCTTTATCTATATATTTTTCTATTTGCTGGTTAACCTCTTCTACTGATGTGATGAGCTTTGCTTGCTTTGATTTTTTAGGATTTGAAGTATAGAGCCCATTAACATCCGATAATAAAATTAATAATTCAGCTGAAAGGACATTCGCTATCATAGCCGATAGTTTGTCATTATCACCAAATCGAATTTCTTCCGTGGAGGTAGTATCATTCTCATTGATGATTGGAACCACATTTAAATCCATTAAAGAGTAAATGGTATTTCGAATATTGAGATATTTTCTTCTTTCATTTAAATCCTCAGCAGTGATTAAAATCTGAGAGCTCTGAATTTTGCATTTGGCAAAAGCTTTTTGCCATTCCTGTGATAGTTGAATTTGGCCGATAGAAGCAGCTGCCTGTTTCTCATGTAAATTAGTAAGTTTTTTTTTGGAGAGTATTTTTCTACCAAGGGCAATAGCACCAGAAGAGACAATAATTATTTTAGAGCCTTTTCTTTGAAGCTTTTGAACATCCTCAACTAGGGAGGCTAACCATTTTTTTCTTAGGCTATGCTTCTCGTTAACTAAAATATTTGAGCCAACTTTAATTACAATAACCTTTGATTTCTTGGCTAATTCTGCAAATTTTTTATTCATTATTTAAGTATTCTAAACATAAATTTGTTAATTGATCGAGTTGATATCCAGTAGCAGCAGAAATCAACTTAACTTCTTGATTGAGAGATTTCTCAAATTCCTTTTTAATTTTTTTAACTCTGTCTTCCTCTGTAATTTCAATCTTATTGAGGGCAATAATCTCTTTTTTGGACTCTATTTGAGCTCCATAATTCACCAATTCTTGGCGAATAATCTGATAATTTTCAAGAGGTTTTTCTTCGGTGATATCAACCACATGAATTAAAATTTTACATCTTTCCACATGGGATAAAAAATCATGGCCAAGACCTTTGCCGTCACTGGCATGTTCTATAAGCCCTGGAATATCTGCTAGCACAAACTCTAGGTCTTCTTTTTGGACCATTCCAATATGGGGATGAAGGGTTGTAAAAGCATAATCCGCAACCTTTGATTTAGCATTGGTGACAAAATTCAAAATGGAGGATTTACCAGCATTAGGCATACCGACTAAACCCACATCAGCTAATATTTTTAGTTTTAGACGAACAGTCGACTCTTGTCCTTTTTCTCCTTGTTGAAATTTACGGGGTGCTCGATTAGTGGAGCTTTTAAAGTGAGCGTTTCCCTTACCTCCCTGACCTCCGCGTAAAAAATGATATGTTTCATTGTCTTCTAAAATCTCATGTATCTTGATACCCATATCCTCAGTATAGATTTCTGTTCCACATGGAATATCTAGAATTAAATCTTTACCACTAGCTCCAGTTTTTAATTGACCCGCTCCTCCCACACCGTTTTGAGCTTTATGGTGTTGATTAAAACGATAACGCTGCAAAGTATTAATACCCTTATTACCTCTAAAAATAATATCGCCTCCTTTGCCGCCATTCCCTCCATTGGGTCCACCATATTCAATAAATTTCTCTCTTCGAAAACTCAAAGCCCCATGACCGCCGTTTCCTGATTTAATATAAATTTTTGCTTTATCGATAAATGCCATAACAGTTTAATTTGAAATTTTTATTAGGAAAATTTAGTTAACGCAAACAAACTGTCTGTTACGTGATTTTTTGAACAGAACTTTGCCTTCGACTAAGGAGAAAAGAGTGTGGTCTTTTCCAATTCCAACATTATCGCCGGGGTAAAATTTAGTACCGCGTTGACGGACAATAATATTTCCAGGAATTACGTGTTCTCCACCAAACTTTTTTACACCCAGCCTTCTACCAGCCGAGTCTCTTCCGTTTTTAGAACTTCCACCTGCTTTTTTTGTTGCCATATTTCTACTCTTTTACCTCAGTTGATTCTTTTTTCACAGCCTTTTTTTCTTTCACTTTTGGAGCACTTTTAGCTTCCGCTTTTTTTGGAGCTTCTGCTTTGGCCTCTAACTTTTTAGGTGCTTCAGTTTTAGTTTCAACTTTCTTTGGTTTTTCTGCCTTAGGGGCTGCTTTTTTGGCTGGCTCTTTGAAGCTTTCTTCACCAATTGCAGACTTTATGGACATTACTTTTAAAATAGAAATATATTGACGATGACCTTTGGTTCTTTGAAAGTGTTTTCTTCTATTCTTTCTAAAAACTCTGATCTTATCATCTCTTGTTTGATGCAATAGTTTTGCAGATACTTCTGCGCCCTTGACTGCAGGGGACCCAAATTCAAATTTATCGCCATTTCCAACAGCAACAATATCTTTAAATGAAATCATATCGCCCACGTTTCCCTCAATTTTATCAATTTTCATAGTATCACCGGGCGATACCTTGAACTGTTTTCCAACTGATTTTAGGACTGCATACATAATGAGGAGCACAATATATATAGGTCTTTATTTATGTCAATAGACAAAAAATCAATAAATTAGAGGCTTTCGGGTCAGTTGAAGTTAATTTTAATTTGTTTTACAGCTTTTGCACAAAACAAAAAATTCTAGGTTATATCTTGTAACATTCATCCGATTTTTCTTCACTAGCTCTTTAACACCCTCAGAAAGGTCGCTATTTTTAATCTCTTTAACATTTCCACACCTTTCACAAATAGCAAAAACTGTATTACTGGCACAATTAGAGTTATTACAAACGATAAAAGAGTTTTTACTTTCAATTTTGTGAATTTTTCCTAATTCCACTAATTTATCTAAAGCTCTGTATATCTGGAGAGGAGATTTAAGACCCTCTTTTTTTAAACTGTCTAAAATAGAGTATGCTTTTAAAGCCTCGCCAGAATTTTGTAATAGGTTGAAAACAATTTTTTGATTTTTGGTCAAACTTTGACTTTTTTTAGAGTGTGTATGTGTTGAGCTCATCTTTTATTTAATTCTATTTTTTTTTTGGAGATTAGCAATTTTTTCAGAGGCAATAGAGTTAATATAAAGACACCCAAAGCAATTGCTAAGATTGTTGGACCGGAAGGAGAATTCCAAATCATAGAAGATTGTAAACCCAGAACGACGCATGCAACACCTATTATAGAAGAGATAATAGCCATCTGGATGGGAGTAGAGGATAAATTTCGAGAGGCCGCTGCGGGTATTATTAGTAGGCCTGTAATTAGTAAAATCCCCACAATTTTAATTGAAATGGCAATCACACTAGCAATTAAAACAGTAAAGATTGCATTAGCTAGATCTGGATTTAGACCCTCTGCTTTAGCCAATTCCAAATTAACTGTTCCAGCAAATAAGGGTCTCCAAATTAGTATCAACACAACCAGAACAATACTTCCACCAATCCAAACAAACATTAAATCTGTGACATTGACTGAGAGAATATCCCCAAAAAGCAAGCCCATAAGATCAATTCTTATAAACGAGAGTATTCCTAAAAGAACTAAACCAATCGCTAAAACCGAGTGGGCTAACAGACCTAACAAAGCATCATCGGGAAGAAAGGTTTTTCTTTGCAAAAAAAGTAAAGACAAGGCTATGAAGCAGGAAACGGCAAACACGGAGATAATTAAATTAAAGTTTAACGCATAGGCAATAACCACTCCTAATAAAGCTGAGTGAGCAATTGTGTCGCCAAAATAAGACAATCTTCTCCAGACAATAAAGCATCCTAGTGGACCTGTGATTAATGCAAGGCCAATACCCGCTGCAAATGCTCTAAAAATAAAATCATCAAACATTATTGAACCTTTTTCGAGTTATCTATGCTTCCATCAGGTAAGTGTTCATGATCGTGATCATGCTTATATAAAGCTAAAGTGGGATCAATATTTTTCCCAAATAATTTAATATATTCAGGCTCTTTGATAACTGAACTAGGAGCCCCAGAACAACAAACATGACCATTAAGACAAATTACATAATCAGTTTGAGACATGACAACGTGTAAGTTATGTGAAATTAGAAGGATTCCACAATTAATCCTTTTTACAATTTCTTGAATTGTTTTGTATAGTGCAATTTCACCAGGGTAGTCGACACCTTGAACGGGTTCGTCTAAAACAAGAAATTGAGGTTCTTTAACTATAGCACGTGCCATTAATAGTCGCTGAAACTCTCCGCCAGATAAATTTCTCACATCTTCGTTTATCAGATGTTTAATACCAGTAATTTGAAGTGCATCGTTAATTTCACTTGTTTGATGTTTTCTAACTAAATTAATAAAGTCCACAGCTCTTAATGGGAGAGACCAATCAATAGAAATTTTTTGAGGTACATAGGAAATTCTGATGTCATTTTTAATTTTATTTGTACCTTCATCTGGTTTTAAAATATTCAAAGCCATTTTGGCAGTTGTTGATTTGCCTGAACCATTAGGCCCGATTAATGTTACAATTTCACCTAAAGATACCTTTAGGGAAACACCTCTCACTAACCATCTCTGGTTACGGAAGACGCCACAATTTTTTAGTTCTATTAATGAATCCATTTTTTTAATATTGACATAATTAAACTGTTATAATATTACATATGTAATAATATAACATACAAAGGTGAGTACTAGACATGAATTTCTTTCAAAAATCAATTTTTTTCGGACTATCTTTTTTATTTTATAGTTTTGCTGCACAAGCAGATGTAAAAACAGACATTAAAGTAGTCACTACAATTAAGCCCTTGCATTCATTAATCTCAAGAATAATGGAATCAAGAGGAGAGCCACAATTAATTATTGAGGGCACAAATAATCCACACACTTTCGTTTTTAAGCCTTCTCATGCTGAAATGCTAGAGGAAGCTGACATAGTTTTTTGGATTGGGGAAGACCTAGAGGCTTTTATGGAAAAGCCCTTGGACTCACTGGCTAAAAATGCAAAAAAAATTGCTTTTATGGAATCAGAATCAATAGAAAAACTTAAGTTTAGAGAAAAAAACATTTTTGATGACCATGATGACCATGATGACCATGACGGTCACAAAGATGATGACCATGATGACCATGACGGTCACAAAGATGATGACCACGATGACCATGATGATCACGATGACCATGATGATCACGATGGCCATGAAGATGAACATGAAGGACATGATGATCACGATGACCACAAACACGGAGAGTTTGATGCTCATATATGGTTAGACCCTGAAAACGCCAAAGAGATGGTTAAAATTATCCGCGATGAATTAATAAAAATTGATCCAGAAGGTCAAAGACAATATTCAGTAAATACGGCAGGAGCTACTTTGGAACTAGATAATCTTATTAATAATGTTGAAAAAGAGTTATCTAAAGATATTAGTTACGTTGTATTCCATGATGCCTATCAATATTTTGAAACAAGATTTGATGTGACATCAGCTGGAGCATTAACTTTAAATCCTGATGTGTTACCAGGTGCAAAACAAATTGCTGATATTCAAGATTTAATTAGAGACAAGGGTATTAAGTGTATCTTCTCTGAGCCTCAATATAATCCTAAAATTATTGAGACACTTGGAAATGATATGAATATTTCTACAGGAGTTATGGATCCTTTGGGAGCTTTCATAGAAGAGGGACCTTCAATGTATGGTGAACTGATTAATGGAATAACAAACTCCATTAAAGAATGTCATTAAGGAATTTTGGAATATGTTTCAGATAACTTCAAAAATCTAACAGTCTCAAAGTCAAAAAAAAAAATAATTTACAGCTTTCTCATATAGGCATTTTATATGCCTTATGAGAAAAACTAAAAATAAAGTTTGCGATCACAAAATAAAAAGAATTGTCGAAGAGCAGTATTATCCTGCATCCTTTCTTGATAGGGTTAACCTTTTATATTACATGAATGCTCGAAAAAAAGAGATTGAGAATGAAACGCAAGTCTCACGAAGCTCAAAATAAATATTGTATTTCAATATCATTGTTGGTTTTTTGAAATTCATTACATTTAAATGGTGCTCATTTGTCTTACCTTGAAATACTCATAAACATTGAAAAATATGGTTTATTGTTCTAGGTTAACACAATGAATTTAACTGAAGCTTCTAAATCTGATATTGATGTCATTCTTCAAAAATGTGACTGGAGACAAACTAAACAAAGAGTAGTTTTGCTGAAATCAATATTTGATGGAAAAGATAAACATTTTTCTATCAACCAAATGAATGAGATACTTAAAGACAATAGAAGCTATTTTTCTCTAACAACCCTTTATGAAAATTTAAATACTTTAGTTAGCAAGGGTTATCTAAAACAAATTACTGTCGATAAACAATCTTTTTATGACACTAACACTACCGATCACATTCACGTCTTTAACCAAGAAGAGAATCGAATTTATGATTATGAAGAATACACCTCATTACATGAGGATTTACCAATACCTGCCTGTTTAGGTTTGTTACAAGAATACTCCTTGGTTATTAATATAAAAAAGAAGTAATTTCTTTACTGTAATATATTCCAATAAACCTTTATTAATTCTATTTAGCAGTTATCTTTTTTTTTGTATTTTTTTTATTTTTTTTTTCAATATTTTCTTTACCTAAATGAAACATTATAAATTTGTAAAAAGTATTATTGCATTTATAGGTGCAACAATATTTGCTTTAACATCAATGTATATTGCTGTTAGCAAGGCAGAAACAACTACAACAATTAAAGTATATTCTGAAAGACAACCTTTTCTTATCGAGCCTTTAATAGACCAATATGAAAAAAATTCTGGAAATAAAATTGAATGGATTTTCTCTAAAAAAGGACTGGTTCAAAAAACAATCTTAGAAAAAGATAATCCAGTTGCTGATATTTTTTTATCATCAGATATTGCTAGATTAATTGATATTACAGAAGCTGGTGCAAATGTAGATATTCCAATAATGGACAAAGTACCATCAAATTTGCAAACTCAGGACTGGACTGGTTTGACAATGAGAACGAGAGTTATTTATGCTCATAATGATCTCAATCTTAATGAAATTTCCTATGAAGATTTAATCTTACCTGAATACAAAGGTAAAGTGTGTACAAGATCTGGGTTTCATCCTTACAACGTGTCACTATTTTCAGCTTTAATAGCCCACCACGGAGAAGAATGGTTTGAAGATTATATTGTTAAATTAAAAGCAAACTTAGCAAGAAAACCCCAAGGCAATGACAGAGATCAAGTTAAAGCTATTTATGCGGGAGTATGTGATCTCAGTATTGGGAACCATTATTACTATTTTAAAATGATGGCAGATCCTGACCAGAAAGTTTGGTTAGAAAAGGTCTCTTTAATATTTCCCAATCAAGATAGCTATGGTAGCCACGTTAATATCTCTGGTATAGCAATTATCAATGATAAAAACTATGAATCTTCTTTAGATTTCCTTAAATTCCTTTTAAGTGATCAGGCTCAAGAAATTTATGCCAATGACAACAATGAATTTCCTGTTAACCCCAACGTGTCACCATCAAAAAGAGTTCAAGCCTTGGCTAATAATGCCAAATTTGATTCTATTGACTTACAGGAAATTGCTTCAAATAGAAAAGCTGTTCTAGAAATCTTACAAAAAATTAATTTCGATAGTTAATTATTATAGGTTGATCGCTTCAAATAGATCCGCTGCACCCCAAAGGTTAGGGTGCTTTTTTAATTTATAAAAATAATGTTTATTAAGAGCATTAGTTGAATAAAAAATCTATATAACTAGAATTGCCACATGAATAATTCAGCTATTCTTAAAACTTTATTAGCCTCTGACAAAGACATAATCATTTATAGAAATTCAGAAAAAAATAATTTTGAGCTGTACACTGATTTTATTGAAAAAATAAACCTTAATATCAATAATTTAGATAAATTTCTAAACAAGTTAGATAAATTTAAAGCAAAGAAAAAATACGATTGTTATATTGGCTTTTTTGGTTACGAATTGCTGTGTAAAAATCTAAATTTAATAGTCAATAAAGACAAACATGCTTTTCCTGAGGGAGTATTTTTTCGTCCTCAAACTAAAATAGTCATAGACTCAAAAATAGATATTTTTACTAAATCCAAACTAGATTTAATAAAAAGTTTAAAACCTCTTAAAAATTCCAAAAATATAAGTAAAAACAAAATTAAAGTTAGTCCAAGTGTTGAAAATTATGAAAAAATATTTAATAAATTTAAAAAAAATATTAAAGCTGGAGAGACTTATCAAATTAAGATTGCACAGAAATACTCCAACAAGAAGGATTTAGATATTGCTAAATTGTTTTTTCAATTAATGAAAAAAAATTTAAGCCC